>Ga0268299_1003021_pt1 | contig 17062 bp, 16 predicted proteins | sample NOBtaG_FD_193484 | JGI IMG/M metagenome (GOLD analysis project Ga0268299, IMG submission 193484) | Activated sludge microbial communities from bioreactor in Nijmegen, Gelderland, Netherland - NOB reactor | ecosystem: Engineered > Bioreactor > Aerobic > Activated sludge | place: Netherlands...
CGATCGACCGGACCCAGACCCTCGCCCGCCACGCTGCGTGAACCCAGCCGCCCCGAGGGTCAACCCGGACGAAAAATCGTGGCTGGTGCGGCCACGTGCAGTGACCGGCGACGGAGACGGTCTGGTGTCTCATGCCGGGCTGTGGTGGCTGGCCGAGACCGCTGATCTGTCCGGTCTCACGGCCGGCTTGACCGAAGCCATGTCGGGGGTGCCGGGACGCCGTCACCGCCCGGGGCGGACCCTGGCCCAGATGGTCCTAGCGCTCGCCGATGGGGCCACATGCCTGGCGATCTCGCGTGCTGCGCAACCAGCCGGCCATGTTCGGCCCAGGGGCTTCGGAGGCGACGGTGTGGCGGACCTTCGACCGGGTCGGCCCGACCGAGCTGGCCGGCATCGACGCTGCCCGCCGTGACGCCCGGGCCCGAGCGTGGGCAGCAGGGCCCGGCCCAGCCGGTGCCGATGTGATCATCGACGTGGACTCGACCGTGGTCACGACCAACGCTGACAAGCAGGACGGGGCCGCCACCTACAAGCGAACCTACGGGCACCATCCGATGCTGGCCATGATCGCCGAGACCGGTGAGATGCTGTGCGGCATCCTCCGCCCCGGCAACGCCGGCGCCAACACCGCCACCGATCTCGTCAACATTCTCGCGGCCGCCATCGAGCAACTCCAGAGCGAGTAGGCCACGGGTCACGACCTCGGTGATGAGCCCGCTCTCGTCCAGCACGGCCTGCTGATCAGGGCCGACTCGGCTGGGACGTCGCACTGGCTCACCGAAGAGATCCGGGCCCGCAACGCCCAGTTCTCCATCGGCCACCCCATCGATCAGCGGGTCCGCGACGCTTTGGGCCTGGTCCAAGAAGAGGCCTGGACGCAGGCTGTCGATGGCGACGGCGGGCTTCGGCCGGGGGCTCAGGTGGTCGAGATCACCGGCCTCGTCGACCTGACTGCTTGGCCCGACGGGACCCGGTTGATCGTGCGTCGTGAACGACCCCACCCCGGCGCCCAGCTCACCCTGTTCGACACCATAGAAGGCATGCGCCACACCGCGTTCATCACCGACACCCCCGGCGCTGACATCGCCGGCCTCGAGCTCCGCCACCGCCAAAGGGCCAGGGCCGAGAACGTCATCCGCGACACCAAAGCCTGCGGCCTGGCCAACCTCCCCTTCGACTGCGTCGTCAACAACGACCTCCTCGCCTGGGCTCGGCGCATCACCTGCACCGGCCCCTTGGCCAAGGCCACACCCAAGACCGTCCGCCACCGGCTCCTCGGCATCGCCGGACGACTCACCCCCACCGGCCACCGGCTTCACCTCGACACCAGATGGCCCTGGACGACCCACCTCACCGACGCCATCAACCGACTCCAAGCAGCCTTCCAGCCACCCACCGTGACCAGCACAGGCCGCCGCCCTCAAGCCCTATGAAAGATCCGGGCGTGCGTCCAGCATGCTCAAGTCGCTTGAAAGGATTGATGTTGTCATGACTTAGAGTGATTTGAGTGTTCAAGCTCACGGTGGCTTGCCGGTGTGAGTCCGGTCTCCCGAGACGTCCAGGTCGGGAGTAGCGAAGCCCCCAGCATCCGATCGAGAGGTCGGGGTTGAAGCGGGGTGGAAGCAAATGGCTGGTCCGCAGTACAGAAGTCGAAGTCTGCAGCGTCGTCATGTTCTACCCACCCCTGCGGGGTGGGGCAGGAGGAGCCAAGCCCGTGCCTAGAGGGCGAAGGCCATGGAAGACACCTGGGATCTGGAAGCGGGTGTTGAGGGACCTCCCGGCGTAAGGGACGTGGAACGGCCACACAGTCATCGTGGGAACTGGAGAGGCCCTCCCCGGCCCGGGCCTGCGGGGCCCGGAGCACGCCGCACCTATAACCGTCAGGGAAGTGGTGGGGTGACCGGGAGGGAGTCGGAGGGGGTCGTAGTAGTCCGAGATCGGGAAAGCCGGTCACATGGCGAAGGACCCCTGCTTGGTTGGCGCAGTCGTAGATAGGGAGGGACGCTGATGAGTGCCGAGATCTCGGCTAGATCCGTCAGACACACCGAGGGTGTGGGCCCCGTTCGTGCCCTGCAGCGGGTGCTGTATCGTGCGGCCAAGTCTGATCGTGGCCGTCGGTTCCATGCCGTGTTCGGCCAGGTCGCCCTCAGCGACGTGTTGTGGCAGGCATGGAGTGATGTGGCGTTTAATCACGGCGCCCCCGGTGTCGACGGGATGACCGTCGAGGCTGTGGAGGCGGGCGGGGTGAACGAGTTCCTTGACGGGCTCGCTGCCGAGCTGGCTACTGGTGCTTACCGGTGTCAGCCGTTGCGGCGGGTCTTGATCCCCAAGCCAGGCAGGCCGGACGAGTTCCGGCCCCTGGGGATCCCCACGGTCCGTGACCGGGTGGTGATGACCGCAGCGAAGATCGTGCTCGAGCCGATCTTCGAAGCCGACTTCCTCCCGGTGTCTCACGGGTTCCGTCCCCGCCGGTCCGCACATGACGCCCTGGAGGTCATCCGGGGCGAGGTGAACGGGGGCCGACGGTGGGTGCTCGATGCTGATGTTCGGGACTGTTTCGGGTCCATCGATCACGACGCCCTGATGCGCCTTGTCGAGGTCAGGGTGTCAGACCGGCGGATGCTGAAACTCCTTCGGGCGTGGCTTCGGGCCGGGATCTTGGAACCGGGCGGGTTTGTCCCGACCGGTCGGGGAACACCGCAAGGATCGCCGATCTCTCCGCCGCTGGCGAACATCGCCCTCCACACTCTTGACGTGGAGTTCGATGCCCGCCGGTCTGAGCTGGGGGTTCTGGTGCGTTACGCCGATGACTTCGTCGTGGTGTGCTCCTCTCGCCGTCAGGCCCACCGGGCCCGGCAGCGGGCTGAAGAGGTTCTCGGTCGGCTCGGGTTGGTCATCCATCCCGACAAGACCGGGATCAGGGACCTGTCCCGGGGACGGGACGGGTTCGACTTCCTCGGGTTCCATCTCCGGATGCGGGAATCGCCCCGCTGGCCAGGCCGGTTCTACTTGAACCGGTGGCCGTCAACCAAGGCGATGACCCGGATCCGACAGAGGATCAGAGAGCTCACCGCACGAGGTCTGGCCGGGGCGCCGATCGAGTGGGTCGTGGAACGCCTGAACCTGACCCTTCGGGGTTGGGGGAACTACTTCCGGTGGGGGAACTCCAACCGGAAGTTCCACGACATCGACAGCTACGTACACTGGCGGCTGGCCAAGCTGGCCAGCGTGAAACACGGCCAACGAGGTCGTGGCTGGGCCGGACGCTACGACCACGCATGGATCGACCGCCTCGGCGTGCACCAACTCACCGGAACCGTCCGCTACCGACAGGCGCATGCCACACGATGAACAACCTCGGGGAGCCGGATGCGGGAGAACCGCACGTCCGGTTCGATAGGGGGCCGCTGGCCAGAGGAACCCAGGAGGAGGCATGAGAAGACGAGAAAGCCACGGCCCAGCGTCCCGATGCTCCCACCCCAGACCAGCAACCAGCGGCCTACCTCACTAGTCAGGGCCTCGCTGCCGCGCACATCGCGCCGCCGACGACAACACCCCCCGCCAGTGGTCCCATGCACGTGGCGGAATCCGGTCCGTTGCAGCTGGCGAGCAACAGACCGAGCTGGGTTGCCGGCATGGAGACCGAGGTGGCCCGCATCGGCATCTCCGGCACTACCTCGACCTCCCCCGCAACAGCGACGTCGGCACCACCACGCCTCCACTCTGACGAGAGACAACCGGCGAGTCGCTCGCTATTGGCATCCGGCGTGCGCCCTATCGCTGGTGGCTCGGGCGGCCGTCGGACCCGTGCGGAGACGCCCGTCGATACCGGCGGCGTTGTGTACGCAGGCCGGGACCCGGTTGGGTGAGTGCCCACGTTGACGACGGTGATATCGGGCGCTCGTGGGTTGGAACGGGAGAGCCCGTCAAAGTGAGGCTACCCGAGCGGTCCCGGCGTGGGCCCGCGTGTTGGCTCCGGTCACCCTGTGCGCATGGCCGCCCGCCGGCCTCGCTCTCAACGCGGCGTTCGGGTCGTGGTGGGACGACCCCGTGGCCGCCATCGCTATCGCAGGGCTCGCCCCTCAACGAAGGCATCGAAGCGTGGCGAGGAGACGACGACGATGATGATGCATGAGGGGGCGGCCGTCGCTGAGTCCGACCCCGTCCGATCATCGCTGACCGTCGAGCGAGCCCCGCCAAGAGAGGCGGCAGATGATGGATTGATGCCTAACATCCGGTGCGTGGCTTCTGTTTCGTCGGCGCTGATCGCGTTCGGGCTGGATTCGGCGGTCGAGGTGGGATCGGCTTCAGGCCCACCTCACGCTTGACCTAGGCCGGAGCTGACGAGTGGTCAAACAGTCGTTGGTCGGCTGCAAGTGAGCTCCGCCTCCTTTAGCCGGCCGGGACTGTGCGTGGACGCTGGCTTCCGATACCGGTGGGCGCCCGCTGTTCAACTACGCCGACCTGTCGTGACGGCGACACTATGGGCGATTTCACCGGGCTCGCCGAAGCGTAGGACCCCTCCACCAAACGCCGCCGAGCAGAGGGCGAACCAGCCCCAGCCGACGAGGAGCCCCGCGATCACGTCGGTCGTCCAGTGCACGCCGAGCATCACGCGTGTGATCGCGACTGCGACGGCGATGCCGGCGGCCGCGCCCCACAGCGCCGTCTTCACGTTGTGAGAACGGCCACGTCCGACGACGAGCGCGACCGCAGCGAAGGTCGCCGCCGCGGCGGCCGCGTGTCCCGACGGGAAGGACGCCCCAGTGTGTCCGGTGAGCTGTTGGATCTCGGGACGGGCTCGATCGACCATGATCTTGATCAGGTTCGTGAGGGCGGACTGGCCTCCGACGGTGAGGGCCAAGAAGAAGATCACCGCCCACCGTCCGGTCCTGCGCCATTCGAACAGAGCGACGGCGGCAGCGAGGATCACGACGCCTTGTGTCCCGCCGAACTTGCTCAGCCACCGGAGCACGTCCGTACCGACCGGGGTCGCGCGAACCGTTGCCCACTGGGCAACGGGGCCGTCGGCACGGTAGAGGCCGACCTCGTCGCGCACCATTACGAGCAGGACACCGGTGCCGGTGGCAGCGAGGGCCACGACGCACATCGCCACCACCAGCGCAAGCCCGGTCATGGCCGAAACAGGCATGCGCCGCTCGACGGCAGCGAGCCACTTGTGCTCCCGAACGGCCCGAACGATGGTCTGCATCCCGAGCCGGGGGCCAGTTTCATCGAACGCAGGCACACGAGCCACCACCGCGCTGACGAGCGCCCCGGCGGCGACGGCGACCGACAGGGTAGCGACCAACACCGACACGCGCTTGTAGTACCCGCATGATCCGCGGCTGAACCGGGTGCCCCTGGCGACCTGCCGGGACCAAACCCGAGTTCGGCCTCTTCGATGGCGGCACCCCCGAGCAGATCCGCCCGCTGTCACCCTCGATGCCCCGTGAGCGCAGAGGCCATCGTGCCCGAGACGGTCGGGCTCCGACGCGACGACGCATCGACGAGGATGTTGCGTTGCTCAAGATCTACCTCGACGCGATTGACAGCGTCAAGGTCGGACAAATGCCATGCCTACGACTTGTGTCGGCGGCCTTGAGATCCTGCCCGGAGGCGACCATGTAGCTGCCCGGGCGTGGTCAGTGGAGTTGCCCGTTGGTGGCCGGTGGTTGTGCCCTCGTTGATGTCTGTTGCCTGCTGGGGTCCGCCTGGCGGGTGCCCCTCCTGAGCCGGCTGGTCGGTGCTGACCAGACCTGTCGACCAGGAGAGGCGTGTGAAGTCTTACGAGGAAGTCATGGAGATTCATGAGGCATTTGATGGCTCTTCGGATTTGGGCGGGGTGTGAGGTAGCCCGGGGGTCCGCGTAGCGCGTGTCGAGGGCTCCAAGAATCGGTGGTGTCTTAGGCCGTCGAGCTCCTCGAGCCCTCGTGGAGATCGATGCTACGCGCATGTGTGAGTTGCTGGTCTGCTTGGCCGGCATCGACGTGCTCGGAGTCTCAGCGCCGGCCCCGGGGTGGCTGATTGTGCACGTGGCCGTCCGGGAGCAGGGCCCGTGCTGTGGCCGGTGCGGGACACCGGCGTGGGTGAAGGACTACCGGGAGGTGGACCTGGCCAATCTCCCCGCCTTCGACACGCGGGTGATGCTGCGGGTGACCCGGACCCGTTGCCCAGCCACGCGTTGCGGGGTCGGGTCCTGGACGATCGAGCACCCCGAGATCGCCCCCGCCGCGCAGAAGCTGACCGCTCGTGCCGGGCGGTCGGCGACCGAGCAGGTCGGCCGCTACGCCCGCTCCGTGGGATCCGACCGGCATCCCGTCCACTGCGTGACGCCTTTGAGGGGGCGTGACACGATGACCACCTATCCAACAAGCAACTTGCAGTACTCGTGGTCGCTGGAGCTGAGCAACGAACTCCGCGTCGACGAGGGCACCACGATCGACTGGCTCGTAGCCACCACCGAACTCGTTCTCAGCACAGGCTTCGGCGCTACCGAGACCTTCCGGGAGGGTCCAACCACGTTCCACTACCTGCTGGTCCCGACCCAGTTGCTGGTCGGCTGCCCGCAGGACGACGAGCTCCTGGTGTTGGAGGTGACCAGAATCAGCGAGGTCACGCTTGCCCATCTCCGGATGGCTGCCTCTGGCGTCGAACCGACGACAGACATGGCCTTGGTTGAGGTCTGGTCATGACCGCCGCTGAGCAGCAGCAGGTTGCAGACGATCAATCGGGCAGGCCGCCAACAGTGCTCCTGATGCGAGCGAGGAAGCCCCCGTTCCTGGTGAGACGGGGTTCAGCGTTGTTGTAAGCCCTTACGTGGAGCAGTTCTGGCAGTCAACAGCTAGCCCGCCACCGGCTGCACATCGGCGACGAGTCGGCCCAGTACGCGCCCGTCGATCTTGCCCTGACGCGGATCGCTCTTGGCATCGGCCGGCGAGGCATGGAGGTAGGTCGGGCCCGCTGCTCAAGTCCGTCGATCGGCTCGCTCGGTTCGGGTTTCTCACCATCGACCAGACCAGGGCTGGGACACCGTCGCATGTCACGATCGCGACGCACGTTGTCACTGTTCAGGTCGGGATCCAACGGGAATGGCCGGACGAGCTGGTGCAGCGCCACGACGCGTTCCTTCGCCAGGTGCTGGGTTATCACGGTCATCGCTGAGTAGCAGCCGCTCCCGATGACACGCTCCCGCGTTGGCTGTTGTTGGACCCTGTTGGCCCGCTGGCCAGCGGGGCAAGGTCGTTCGGCCGCAACTCGCTGCGCTCGGCCCTTCGGGCACTTGCGGGCGCTCCACCTTGCCCTCCGGGGTGGCCAGCGTCCCGGCCGAGGCGGGTCCAACAGCCAACCCCTGAATGAGCGTGATGTTGACCAACCAGCGAACCCCCGCCTATTACCAGCGTGACATGGCCGGTGATGGCTCGGGGAGAATCTCCGCTATCTACCCAGCTGGCAGCTCAGAGACCCTGCCCGTCCCACGCGCTACGTCATTGACGGTTTCACCTGGGCTTCCGCCACGACCGAAAGCGGCCGAGCCGCTGTCGCGAGTCCGCTCTGCCAGCTGGCCAGGTTCGCCGTCGTGACGGTCACCGACCAGACGGTCCAACGTCTCGCCCGCGTCCTAATCGCAGTCCGGCCCGCCGGGAAGGACTGGAGAATTGGCAGTCTCGACCTCCACCTCCACCCCCGACCACCAGCCGGTACGAAGATCTCACCGTCGAGGGGATCGATCCCGATCCGCAGAACCGCAAGGTCACCGTCGATAGCGAGTTCGTCGCGTCAGTCCGCGAGCACGGCGTGCTCGAACCGATCCTTGTCGTTCCCCACCCGCACGACGACCAGCGTTACCTCATGGTCGCCGGCGAGCGACGATGGCGGGCTGCCCGCAAGGCAGGCCTCGCCACCATCCCAGCCGTCGTACGCATGGACATGGACGAGCGGGCCCGAGTCGAGGCGCAGGTCAGCGAGAACCTCCACCGCAGCAACCTCGCACCATGCGAAGAGGGCACCCAGCTGGCCCGCCTCGTCACCCTCGGCCACGACGTCAAGTCACTGGCCGCCGCGGTAGGTCGCAGCCAAGGTCACGTCCGTGCACGGCTCAAGCTGGTTGAACTGCCCAGGGGGGCGCAGAAGTTGATCGACTGCGGCGAGTGGTCGATCGACGAGGGCCTCACCGTGTTCAAACTTCTCGACCATCCCGACCAGCTGGCCGAGATCATCGAGCGTCAACCCCACAACGTGGGGCATGCCGTGCAGCGGGCCTTGGACCAGATCACCTACGACGCCCGCCACGCTGAACTCCTCGCCGACATCGAGCGCAAGGGGCTGACGGTCATCGACGACGTTCCACGATCGGGAGCGCAGCTCAGCGCCCTCGGCATCGACGAGAAGGACCACGCCGGGGAGGAGTGCCACGCTCATCTCATCAGCGGCAACCGGGAATGGGGCAGTGGCCCGAAACTCGTCGCGATCTGTACTAAGGCGAACCGGCACCGGGCCGAGGGACCAAGCGCACTCAAGGCGCCGCATCGACCCGGCCGAACCAGCGAAGAGAAGGCCGAGACCGCCGCCCGACGCGAAGCCACCCAAACACGACACGCGGCCGTGGTGGCGGCAGCCAAAGGACGGCTCGGCAAAGGCGACTGCTACCCGCTCATTCTCCGGGCATTCACCGGCGGCGTCAGCCACGAAACAGCGGCCCGGGTATGCGAGCTCCTCGAGATCCCGGCCCGCAACAACAGTGGGATCCCGGACCCGGTGGGTGACCCGCAGACCTTTGCGGCGAAGTCCGAGCCGAATCAGCTGCGGGCGGCGGTGGCCATCGCCATGATCTACCACGAGCAGCAGTTCCAACACTGGGGCACCGCCCCGGCCGCGGTGGAGTGGCTCGACTGGCTCCAGACCAGGGGCTATGAGCCCTCCGAATGGGACCGGCAACACGTCGCCAGCAAGAAGCGGCGATGACCAGCCGAAGCCAACCACCCCGGGCGGACCGAGTAGCTGAGCTACCCGACGTCATTGTCATCTGGGGCGCCACCGCTGCACTCGCTGGAGTGATCGAGCTCGACCCCGACTCCGATGTTCTGATGGCGACCCGGTCACGCCAGAGGAGTCGCTGGCCCGGTGACCGCTTGGTGACCACCGACCCCGTTGCAGCCGTCAACTTCCTCAGGCGACGAGACCATCAGTAGAACCCCCGCTCATCAGCCAACGTGGGTCCGTAGTTCGATCCAGGCCAGGGGTCCTGGGGTGAAGTCCCGCTCTGGTGCCGCGTTGTTCACGGGGGGTGACCTGTGCGGTTGTCCTGCTCGCCACCCAGCTGGACTGACGACACCACGATGACCGGACCGCCCTGCGGCATCAAACACCACTCCAGAAGTTTCGTTCCAGCATTCTCGGCCCCTGTCGGGGCGGGCCCTCCTGCGTCGGGCCTCGCCGGCCCCGTATCGGGGGGGCCGGCCTCCGAGGTCCACGAAACTTCTTCCGTTCTCGCTGCGCTCGCATTTGACACCGCCTGACTGGCCCGGTCCCTGCGGTGTTTCGACAGCCCCAGCACGGGGACGAGCAACCAGCAACAGCAAAGGACACTGACCATGAACACCTTCACCACCGTGGGACGGCTCACCGGGGCCCCGGTCCTCAAGACGATCAACGCCGGCACCGCCGACGAGACGAGGGTCTGCGAGTTCTCGATCGCCGTTGAGCGAACCGGTGGCCGCACCAACGGTGACGGCAACAAGCCGGTCGACTACTTCGACATCCGAGTCTGGGGTGGCCGGGCCGAGGCCCACCAGACGCACCTGGTCCAGGGGCAGCGCATCCACATCTCCGGCGAGATCCGCCAGGAACGCTGGACCGACCGGGATTCGGGCCAGAAGCGCAGCCGCCACGTCGTGATCGCCCGGGAGACCGAGTGGCTCGACAGGCCCAAGGGCTCCGCCACCACCTCCAACGACGACGCTCCCGCCGACACCCCCGAGGACGAGGCCTTCTAGTCCACCCGAGCGGAGGGCGGATCTCGGAATCACTCCGGGGGTCCGCCCTTCGCTCGCGTACAGGCACGCAACCACCTCTCGAGGAGGAACGACCAATGAGACCCGAACCCGAGAGCAGCGTCTTCTACCACGACGGCGATCCCGACGATCCGTTCCTGGACGACCCCAATTGCCGTCCCCAAGACGACGACTACTACGCCTGTCCCGCATGCAACTGCACCGAACCAGCCGATGACTGCCGATGCTCGTGCCACTCACAGCGGCGCCACCACTGATGACCGGCATCGAAGTCCACCCGATCTGCACCTTTCGGATCACCCCCGGTCGCGACGCCGACCTCGAATCGATGATCGACCGGGTCGGAAGGTACCTTCCCGCCAACTACCTCGCCCTGGGCGTTCCCTACGGTGGTCATGTCCTGGTCGCGGGGTTCGACCACGCCGGCTGGACCCGCAACGACTACGTGCTACCACGCCTCGCGTCCGGCTGGATCTTCCCCGCAGAGCCAGGCGACACCGAGCGTCGCTACGGCATCATGCTCAACGGCTTCTACGACGGCTACCAGGCCATGGCCGACGACCTCGAAACCGACGACTACCCGAGAGACACCTTCGAGAGCAGGATCGACTGCATCTCGTTCGCACTCACCTACTACGGGCTGCTGGCCAAGGTCGACCTCTCCCGGGTCGCGCATCACGGCGCCGACTTCTACCTGACCCGCAACGGTCACGGCACCGGCTTCTGGGACCGTGGCTACGGCGACATCGGAACCCAACTCACCGAAGCCGCCAAGGTCTACGGCTCCACCTGCTGATCGCCGCCGCCACAACCACCTGCCGGACGACCAGCTGCCGTCCCGTCCCGTCACCGGATACGAGGCCCCGCGGGCGAGTTGTGGAAGCTGACCCGGGGCACGGTCCCTGAGTGCGAGTGCCCGTCAAGGGGCGCAGATTTCTGTTCCAGCACTCTCGGCCCCTGTCGGGGCGGGCCCTCCTGCGTCGGGCCACGCCGGCCCGGTATCGCAGGGGCCGGCCTCCGAGGTCCGCAGAAATCTGCCACCTGATCCTTGACCGCCACTCTCAAGCCCTCAGGGCACGCCCGGGTCATCAGCTTCCACACAACTCGCTCAGGAGAAGCCATGAACCCGCCAGCCACCAAGAGTCGGTCCGAGAGGATCACCGTCACCGCCGACTGCCTCCTCTGCGGAGCGACCAAACGGGTCACCGGAAACGCCCGAACCTGGCACCGCTGGCGAGACGGCGAGATCTCCGCCGACGTCGCCTTCCGAGCACTCGAGCCCGGCATACGGCTCTGGCTCCTCAGCGGCATCTGCCCCGACCACCACCTCGCCACCCAACCCTGAACGACCCAGTGAGCCGGGGTGCTGTCCTACCAGCACCCCGCTCTGAGTCCCCACCTGACTAGCAGGGTGCTGAAAAGCAGGCCTGGTGGTCGTCTGGGGCTTGGCCTCGGGTGGGGTGACTCGATCGGGGCGGGTGCGGCTGGTGCGGTGGGATGTAGCGGCTCACGTTGTGGCCGCCCGGCCAGCTCGCCCGTTCAGGTCACTGTCAGGCGAGGGTGGCTTGGTGGTCGAGGGTGGTGATGCGGATGATGTTGTAGACAGCGGTGGTGATCTTGAACCAGGCCCGGTTCCGGTCTCGGCCTCGGTAGCGGAGTTGGCGCCCGCCGGCGATGGTCTTGGTCCAGCCGAAGGGTTCCTCGATTCGTTTCCGGATCCGTTGGCTCACGGTGTGACCGGCGTGGCGGGTGGTCCGCCCGTCGATCGCTGAGGTCTTCGTGTTCTGGGCGACATGCGGGGTGAACCCGAGCGCCCGCACGCCGTCCACGAACCCTTTGGTGTCGTAGGCCTTGTCAGCGGCCACCGTCCGCCGCCTCGCCATCTTCGGTAGGCGGCCCAGCATCTCGATAGCGGTGGCCCGCTCCGCGTAACCGTCAGCGATGGTGAGTTCGGCATCGACGATCAACCCGGTGCGGTTCTCCATCAGCAGGTGCCCGGCGAAGCACAGGGTGGCGGCAGTGTTGTTGCTCTTGCGGAACAGGCGGGCCTCGGGGTCGGTGGTCGAGGCATGGGTGTCGTTGGTGCGTTTCTGGCCGTGCCAGCCCACCTCAGAGTTCCGGCCCGCTGGCGGGTCCGACGGTGGACCATCTTTGGGTTTGAAGCTCTTGTGTGACGCCCACGCCTTCAACAACGTGCCGTCCACGCTGAAGTGCTCACTGGAGGTGTAACGGCGGAGCTTGGCCTGGTGGACCACGGCGGCGAAGAACTCATCCGCCACGGCGTGGTCCAACAGGCGCTGGCGGTTCTTGGTGAACGTGGTGGGGTCGAAGGCCGGCTGGTCGATCCGCATGTCCAGGAACCACTTGAACAACAGGTCGTAGTTCAAGCGTTCGCAGAACGCCCGCTCCGAGCGGATCGAGTACAACGCCATCAACACCGTCGCCTTCAACAGCGTCTCAGGTGGGACGCTGCGACGACCACCGACGTCGTACATCTCGTCGAAGACCGGATCCAGCTCCCCCAGGACCGCCTCGACCACGACCCGGATCCGCCGGATCGGATGATCCCGGGGGATCAGATCCTCGGTGCTCAACGTCGTCAGCATCGCCATCTGGGGATCCGGAGTACCTCGCATACCCCCAGTCTTTTCGATCCCCGCCCCCAACGCGAGCACCTCAACCGAATTTCAGCACCCTGCTAACCACGGCAAGCGCAGTCCGCCCGCAATTCTCTGGGCTCTCGGCTATCGAGGGCAGGTTGGCGCGGTGCACCGGCGGCATCGCAGCACCGATCTGGGCTCACGCAGCGTTCAACGACACCACCGTCGCCCTCCTCTGGTGAGTCACGGTTGCGTGCGACTCCGTGAATCGGTGTGGAACTCATCAATGGCGAGGTCTACCGTATTGCTTTATGTACATCCATCAAATCGCGACCTCTGACCGGTTCCGGTGACGGGTCTGGAAGTGGTTGCGCTGACGGCCGGCACCGCGGTGGGCGCCGCCTTAGGTGTGCGGGCCAGGCGCCGTAGCCCCAGCGGCCGCGCCGCTAGCGTCGCGGCCGAGGGTGAGTCCCTCGCAGACCGCGCGGAACGGCAGCAGTGCGACGCGCTCATGGTCCGCTTCGATTGGCTTGCCGACGAAGGCTTGGTGGATCGCCGCTCCCTCGATCGGGCCCGCCTTTTTCACGACGTCGCCACCCGCGCCGACAGTCCGTCCGAACGCGCCGCGGCCCAGATCGAGCTCGGCGCCATCGTCGCCGCAACCCCCTCGTCGAACACCGCCGACGGATCACGGGTGCTGCGCGGGTCAATGGCCGACGGTGCCGGCGTCAATCCGCCAGCTACAGGCTCGTCGACCTGAGGCATACCTACTGGCTCATCAAGGGCCTTGCCCTGGTTGTCTGGTCGTGCGCAATCCCGGTTGCACCGGAGCCGATCGACTCTCGTCTCGGTTAGGCGAGGAGCTTCCAGATCCGGGTCTTCAAAAAGATGACGATCGATAATGTACTCGATGGCGGCCGGTCGGGGAGGTCACCGTCGCCACAACGGTGTTCAGTGTCAGTCGGTTCTGCAGGCCCATCACCGACGAGCTCGCAGTTGGAGGCTGAGTACGGCGACCGATTGGAGTTCGTCTACCTCAAAGTCCGAAGGCCCCGGCACCGGCAACCCACCTGGCGGTCGGCATCAGCGTCCGGGCCTGCCCGCCGGGGCACCGGGTCCTGTTCGCCACCGTAGCCGAATGGGTGGCACGCCTGGCCGAGGTTCACGCCGCCGGGCGGTTGCATGAGGAGCTCCGCCGTCTCGGTCGCTACCCGCTCCTGGCGATCGATGAGGTTGGATACATCCCCTTCGAAGCCGACGCTGCCAACCTGTTCTTCCAGCTCATCTCGGCCCGCTACGAACGGGCCTCGGTGATCGTCACATCGAACAAGCCCTTCGGCCGCTAGGGAGAGGTGTTCGGCGATCCCCTCGTCGTCGCCGCCATGATCGACCGGCTCGCCCACCACGCCTTGGTCATCAACCTCAAAAGCGACAGCTACCGACGACTCAAAGACCGTGACCTCGGGGGGACACCCGCCAGCGACAGAGAGTGACCACCAGACCCACAAGAGGGGTCAATTTTCACCCGACGCCAGGGGGTCAAATTCGGCCGTCGTTGACTGTGCACTCCTGGCACTGAGCGCAGGCCCCGTCAGGACGCGACACCCATACGATAACCAGCAGGCTCATCGGCGCCGACCGAGGAGTCGCTTCAGAGCCGTGGTCTCATCGGGCGACAAGTGTTGAACGCCTGGCCGAGGGCAACGGAGGGGTCAGCGGCTGCACTCAACGCCTCCGCCATGGCTTCGGCGACCTGTTCCTTCCGGGACCGGGTCGGCCGATACAAGTACGCCTTGCCCACCATGGTAGGAGTGACGAGGCGCTTCTTGCGCAAGCGCCCCAGGATCGCCAGTACCGTCGAGCAGCTGACTGCCGAACAGCAACAGGATGAACAGCGACAGAAGCGTGCTGCGGCCAAGCTTCATGATGAGCCCCGCGAGCTGGACGTTGATAACCGCAGAGATGCTGTACATGTACATGCGCGGTGCCGTCGCGTACGAGTCGTAAACGCGGTCTCGCTTCAGGTCATCAAGCCGGCAAGGGCCGTCGGGACGATCGTGGCCCCGGTGAGATCCACAATCTAGAGCGGGGCGGTCGTAGCGGTCTGACGCCGGGTTCAAAAGCCAGGCTGGTATGCCTGAACAGGAATCCGCTCAGCACCCAGAGCGCAGGAGCGTGAGATCCACCACCAAGTTCGACGCATAGAGGGCGACCGCACTGGGCACATGCGTAGCGACCAGCATGACCTGAATGACCGTGAGCGATCGGGCCTATGCGAGGAAACGAACTACGCAAGCCGTGGGGCCACACCAGTCAGTTCGATCTGAAGCTAGGAGAGGACTCCGGAGACCAGCCGCGTTGCTGCAACCATCGCCACGATGACGAACTGCGCCAGGTGAGCGCTGCACAGGTCGTCATCCCCGAGCCGGTCCGGCGCCAGTCGAGCGCACAGCACCCCGACCCCACGCGGCGAACCCGCATCGGTCTCCTCGGCGGATCGGGGCGGCCCCCGCAGCTTGGGGCGAAGGCGACTCGAGCACCAGTAGCCTGCCGCGATCGTCTCGAGGCGCAACTACACGTCGAGGCGCCCTTCTTAGTCCTACGGCGGCGCCGCTCAACGCCACAACCGACATCACACTGCGTCCTGCTCCGGCGTGCCGCTGCGGCATCGCCGTGCTCTGGCCAACGACACGCCGCCGCCAACGACCCATAGCCCCAGCAAACCGAACCCGGCGACCATCGTCGTGGCACCGCTCCTAGACCCTTCAATCGAGGCCGCCTCTTCCACCTCGGGTTCTCCAGCGGGCGATGCAGCCACTGACGCGGTTGTCGAGGATGCCGCCGGTGCCGTGTCGACGTCTCGCAACGCGATGAGGACCACTCCTGCGACGACCAAGGCGATCGCCAGTACGAAGAGCGCGATTGCGGACTTCGACACTGAGGCATACCGCAGCCGGTCTCTTGCAGTCTGTCGCACTTAGCTAGTATGGCGGCTCCTGACCCCGATGCCCACGCAATGCGCGCGGCCAATTCTTATTGCGACATGCTGTAATGGTTGATGACGAGTCGGGACGACAGCGCACCGCATAATCGCTACGGGAAGCGCCGCCACCTCGTCCTCCGGATTCCGCTATCCTCCTGCTTGCCTTCCCACGGCTGAGGGTCGCTGACGAACGCCGCCTATTGGGCCTCCGACGAGGTAAAGATGTTGTCGCCGACATCGGGACAGCGAACCCACCGGCGTCCTATCGGTTCACGTACACGGCGATCGGCCCATTCGTCGTGTTGGTCGGCGAGCACGGCTCCGATGAGGCGGAGCGCGGCGGCGTCGTTGGGGGAGTTCCCCAACGTTGTAGCGTCGCTTGACCTCTTTGTTGAAGCGTTCGAGTGGGTTGGACAGATCTTGCGCCAGTGGGCCCCGGGGCAACGCGGTGAAGGCGAGCACGTCGGGTCTTGGTGTCACGTATCATGGCCGCGGCCCTGGGGAACCGTTCGGTGAGGGTGGCTTCGACCTCGTCCCAGCTGGGTCGAGACCTCGGTTGGGTTCCGAGGGCGAAGATCGACGGAACGCGGCGGCGGCGAACTCGCTGTGGGCCTTGGGGATCGTGGCCAGCAGGTTGGGGGCGAAGTGGACCTCATGCCCGAATTCGGCATGAGGTCCACAAGATCCGCAACGTCGAGGCCAAGCTGTCCAAGGCCATGGGAGCCACCCGTGGCCCGCAAGATGCGGGCCGTTTACCACGATCCCGACCCACTCGTGCTGAGGCCACCCTGGAAGCGTTGGCCCGCTCCCTCGAGCAGGCCCATCCGGGCGCCGCCGGGTCGCTCCGTGAGGGACTGGCCGAGACCCTCACGATCAGCCGTCTCGGGGTGCCGGCGACCCTGGCCCGAACGCTGCGTTCGACCAATGCCATCGAGTCGATGATGAGATCTGCGGGCACCAGGCGAAGCAGTCAAGCAGTTCCGCCGGGTCAGCGGACGACTCCACCTCCCCGCCGGACGCCGCGCCCTCGAAGCCCACGTTGCCGCCACTGTCACACACCCATGCCATGATGCGGGGCAAGCAGCCTGAACATCACAGGGCCGTCACCGAAGTTTCACGGCGCTTCGGATTTGAGCGGGGACTGAGGTAGGCCGGGGGTCCGCGTTGCGCGAGTCGAGGGCTCCAAGAATCGGTGGTGTCTAAGCCGTCGAGTTCCCGGAGCCCTCGTGGAGATCGATCCTACGCGCATGTGTGAGTTACTGGTTGGCTTGCCCGGCATCGACGTGCTCGGGGTCGCCGCCCCGACACCGGGATGGCTGATCGTGCACGTGGCCGCGAGGGAGCAGCGCCCGAACTGCGCCCGGTGCGGCACTTCGGCGTGGGTGAAGGACTACCGGGAGGTGGACCTGGTCGATCTCCCGGCCTTCGACCGGCGGGTAGTGCTGCGGGTGACCCGCACCCGGTGG
>Ga0268299_1003022_pt1 | contig 17056 bp, 14 predicted proteins | sample NOBtaG_FD_193484 | JGI IMG/M metagenome (GOLD analysis project Ga0268299, IMG submission 193484) | Activated sludge microbial communities from bioreactor in Nijmegen, Gelderland, Netherland - NOB reactor | ecosystem: Engineered > Bioreactor > Aerobic > Activated sludge | place: Netherlands...
CCCCCACCCCCGCCGCCCGCGCCGCCCGCGCCAGGCCCGGCGCCCGGCGTGCGCGCCGCAAGGTCGGACCAGCGGAAGCCCCGCAGGCCCGGGGCACCGCCACCGGCGCTACTCCCGCCGCCGGCCCGCACGCCCGCGAGCAAGCGGTGCCCCGGCGGCGCGATCAGCCGGAGTTCGTCGTCAACCAGCGGATTCGTGAGCAGTTCGACCGCGTCGGGCGCGGCGAGGGGCAGCGTGACGATGCCCAGGTCAAGTTCGCCCGACGCCACGGAGGCAGCGACGGCACGGCTGCCCGCCTCGCGGATATAGAACCGCAGCCCGGGATGGGTGCGGCGCAGGGCGGAGACGGCGGGCGGAAGAAGGTACGTGATCGCGGTCGCGCCGCCCCCGATGCGGATGGAGCCGCGCTCCAGGCCCGCCAGTTCGCGCACCGCACGGACGCCCGCGTCGGCGCGGCGCACGGCTTCCTCGGCGTGCTGAGCAAACAGCCGCCCGGCCTCTGTGAGTTCGACTCCCCGCCCCGTGCGGTCCATGAGGGGCAGGCCCGCCTCGCGCTCGAGTTTGCGGAGCATCGCTGACAGCGCCGGCTGCGACACGCCCAGCGAGCGTGCCGCGCGGGTCATGTGCCCGGCGCGGGCGATGGCGAGGAAGTAGCGAAGGGGCGTCAGTTCCACCGGTGGAGCATACCCGTCATCCGCAGCGCTTCACCCGAAGCCGCCCCGCGCCCGATGGGCCGCACGAGCAGTTGCAGCGCCGCCGGCAGCGCGCCTACTACGGCGATCAGGGCCAAGACCGTCAGGGCTTGCCACCGGCGATGGGCTCGGGCCGGCTCGTCGCCGGACGGGATGCGGAGCCGCTCCCGCTGCGCTCGGTCGCGCCCGCGCCGGCGGAGGCGGGGACGGAAGCGACGACACCGGGCGGTCCGATGGCGCGCCGCGCCACGGCGTGCTCCTTGACCATCCAGAGCGTGTGCAGCACGCGGGCGGTGCCCACGCCCGCGACGAAGCCGATGGTGGTCGCCCAGACGATGGAGAGGCCTTCGTGATGGATGAGGACCCACTGGGTGCCGAGCCAGATGCCGTAGAGCAGGGGCGAGAGCACGGCCCGCTGGAACTGCACCTTGGTGGCGTCGCGGAAGAAGGGGACGTGGTCAACGGTGGCGTCGGCGATGGTGTGCATGGGCCGCGCGGGCCTGCCCGCGTGGTTGGCCAGCCAGTGCAGGACGTAGTAGATCGCCACGTCGCAGACCACGTCGGCCAGGAACGTGACGGCGGGGATGAGTTTGCGGTTGATGTCCAGGTGCTCGCAGATCTTGAGGATCCCCAGCACCGGGAGGAGCGCCAGAGCGCCCGCGAGAATGATGTTCACGTTCACGTTCACCACGCGACGCGCATACACCCTGGCGAGCACGCTCCACATGCGCCAAGAGTCTACGCTCACGCGGGACGCGTGCCCGGCCAGCCCGACCGCGGCAGACCCGCGCGGTGGCCCCATCCCGGGCGATCAATCCCGACGCTGGAACGAAAGGAACCACTCGGGGATCTTCTGCCCGCGGTATGCGGGGTCCCAGGCGTTGTGGTCGGCGTCCTTGAAGTAGGTCGCGGTGGGCTGCCCGCCGGCCTTGGTGATCGCGTCGATGATCGCCCGGGTCTTGGTCGCGGGAACGACGTTGTCCTTCTCGCCGTGGAAGGCCCACACGGGCACGTCCTTGAGCGCCGGCCCGAGGGGCTCGGGGTCGCCGAACCCGCACACGGGCGCGATGGCGGCGAAGAGGCGCGGGTGCCTGGCGGCGATCTCCCACGTGCCCCGCCCGCCCTGGGAGAGCCCCGTCAGGTACAGCCGGGTGTCGTCCACGGCGAACTCGCGCCGCGTGGCGTCGAGTGTCGCCATCACCAGGTCGTCGTGGTCCACCCACAGGTCGGCGCTGCTGGGCTTCTGCGGGAAGACGATGATGAAGGGCCAGCGTTCGGGCGCGAGCAGGGCCGCGGAGCCGAGCCCGACCACGGCCTGCTTGGAGCCGTCGGTCCCGCACTCGCCCGAGCCGTTGAGGAACACGATCGTGGGCGTCGGCGTCCCCGGCACGTACCCGCGGGGCACGAGCACCGCGTACTTTCGGACCTGCCCGCGCACCGTGACCTCGCGGAACAAGAGCCCCGTCTGCGCCGTCGATGGAGAGGTCATGGCGGGCTCCTGCGAGGCGGCGCGATGGCCGGCGCAACTGGGCAGCGTCATAAGCCCGGCGACGAGAAGGAGGGGCGCGAGCGCGGCGCGGTGAATCGAGACATGAGGGTGCGAGCGAGTGCGCATAACCAAAGGTAGTGCGGACAGGGTCGGCGGGGAGTCCGCCGGGACCCCACGATCAGGCGCGCATCCGGGCGCACGTGTAGACCCAGTCGGCGGTGAGCAGCCCCAGGGCCGCGAGGACCAGCCAAGGCCAGATCTCGCCCGGCTGGGGCGTCGGGGCCCCCGGGCCACCCGCGCCCCGCGGCTCGCCCGTCACGCCCAGATCGCCTCCGGTCGCGAGGGAGGACTCGCCCGCATCGCAGAGGTTGACAGCAAGGGCGCGGACCCCGCCCGCCGCGCCCTCCAAGGCGTAGAGGCCGGCACGGTCGAGCACGCCCAGATTTGCCGACCATCCGCCCGCATCCGCCCCGACGGGCGGGCCCCCCCCGGCCGGACGCGGCACGCGCCGGGTGATCGGCCCGCGCACCTCCACCGCCGACGCCTCTGGATCGCCCGCGACCTCTACAAGCCCGACGGTGCCGGTCCAGCGCCCGCCCGCGCCTTCGCCCCGGCGGGCGAGGGTGTCGATGGCGTTGGCGATGAAGATCGGGAACGCGGCGGACGGGCCCCAGTTCGCCCGCGCCTGCTCGAAGCCCACGACCAGCCGTGGCACCCCGCCATCGTTGAGCAGTGCGATCAGCGGCCCGGACCGTCCCTCGGCGAGCGCCTCGAACGTGGCCCGCGCCGACGAACCGGGGCCCGAGCCATCGGCCGATCCGGGCGCGGTTTCGGGCCCGTCCCACGAGAAGACCAGCGGCGCGGCGACAAATACCGTGTCCAACGGCACGTGCCGGAGGATCGGGTGCCGACGGTTCCACACGATGATCCGCGTCCCGATTGCCTCTTCTCCCGCCTCGTCACCGCCGCCCGGGCTGCGTGCAGCCTCTGCCCGAAGGCCCGGGACGGGGATGCTCGCGCCGAGCGAGATGCTGGGGATCCGCGGGAGTGCCGTGGGGATTACGCGGTCATAGATGACCACGTCCGGGCTTGCATCGCCCGCGTTCAGAAGGGCCCACGCGCCGCGCGGGTCGGTGAATCGCGTCCAGCCCGCGTCCAGGCCGCGCAGCGCCGCCCGCAAGTACGGATCGACCTCGCCCGGCTCGCCCGCGCTTGATCCCCCACTCCCGCCCGCGGGCGCGACCACTACCACGCGGGGCGCCCTCGGTGCGGCAAGCACCACCGACGCGCTGTCGTCGCTGGCGAGCACGTCCGCCCCGCTCGTGCCCGGCGTCGCGATGGTCGCCGTCACCACGCCGCCGCGCGGCGACGCGAGGAGCACCGTTGCCGACGCTTCGCCCGCCGCATCCGGTCGCGCGCCGGGCAGCGCCACGGAGGTCGCGCCGATCGGTTCGCCGTCCAGGCTCACGCGGATGATCGCGCTGGCGGGCTCCGTCGCGGTGTGGGCCACGCGGAGGAACAGCCGTACCGACGCCGGATCATCGGGGTCTCGCCGGGCGTCGATCGCGGTGATCCCCGCGTTAGGCCCGGGCGGCGACGGCCCGTCCCGCGCGGGCCCGACCCGGACGGCGCGAACGTCCAGCCCGGCCAGCGTCCGAGCGCCACCCGCCGGCGCCGGAGCCCCGTCCCAGATCACATACGCGACCTCGGTCGGCGCGCGCGCCTCGCCCTCGCCCTCGCCCTGCTCTCCAGCCCCCCCTCCGCCAGCAAACGACGAGAGCAGCCTGAACAGCCCCTCGTGGTCGCCCGGCTGGTCCGTCGGCGCGATCGAATCGATGGCCTCGATCAGCGTGGCCCGGTTGCGCGTGGGGGCCGTCACCAGATCCGTCCCGCCCGCGCGCCCCCCACCCCACCGCGCGATGGTCACCTCCGCTCGCCCGCCCGTGAGGCCCCCGCCGGCCACGTCCTGCACCAGCGCTCGCGCGCGGGCCTTGGCCTCCTCGAGGCGCGACACGGGCTGGCCGCCCGGCCCGCGCCCGTCGAGAGCGCTCATCGACGCCGAGGCGTCGATCACGATCAGCACCCGGCCCGCCGCGCCGCCCGCATCGCCCGCCCCGCGCCACGCCGCCCGACCCACAGCCAGCACCAGCGCCAGCACCGCCAGCGCCTGCATCAGGAGCGACGCTGTCGCCCGGATCCAACGCCACGGCACGTTCACCTCGAGGTCCCGCACCGCGCTCTCCCACAGCAGCGTGGAACTCACCCGCACGGGCCTGCGGCGCAGGCGGAGCAGGTGCAGGATGATCAGCACCGGCAGCGCGATCGCGCCCGCGATGATCGCCGCGCCCGGCGCAAGCAGCGTCACGGGCGTGCTCCCCGACCCTCGCCCGGCTCGCCCCAACCGGCACGGGGCGCGGGAGGCTTCCCCTTCGCCGGCGCAGCCCGGTCCGCGCGTTCCCCCGCGGCGTCCGCGCCCGCCCGCCGACCGCCGCCGCCTTGATACCCCTGCGCGATCACGAACATCTCGCGCGACACGTCCCGCGTCGCCTTGGGCTTCAGGCCCCGAACCGACGCGAAGAGCGCGCCGACCTCCCGCAGCAGGGCCGGATACTCCTCCCCCTCGAACACCTTCATCACGCAATCACCCCCGGGCCTGAGCAGCGCGGGCAGAATCTCCACCACCCGCCGGCAGAGCGCCACGGAACGAAAGTGGTCCCCCGCGCCGGTGGTGTTGGGGGCCATGTCGCTCAGCACCACATCGAACGGGCCCGTCGCGCCGTCATCCGGATCCCCGCCCCCCCCCACTCCCAGCGCCCCGGCAACCAGCGCCGCCGAGCCCGCGCCGAACACGTCGCCCACCAGCGCCTTCGCGTTCGGCGGCAGAGCAATCGTGACGGGCTGGAGATCGAGCCCCACAACCCGACCCCCGGGCCCCACCGCCTCCGCGGCCACCTGCATCCACGACCCCGGCGCGCAGCCCAGGTCCAGCACGCGCAGGCCCGGCCCCAGCACCCGCCGGCGCTCGTTGATCTCGATCAGTTTGTACGCCGACCGGGCCGCGTACCCCTCGGCCTTGGCCTTGCGAAAGAACGGGTCGTGCAACTCGCGTCGTCTGGGCACGGGGAAGCGTAGCGGGCGGGGACGGCACCACAGGCCGCGCGGGCCGCCCGGGCCGCGCTCAGCGCCGTGCCTTCGCCAACAATGCCCGCGTGACAGCCGCGATCGACACCCCGCCTCCGCCCCCTGCCGCCCCGGGAAGCGCTGACGCAGCGCATCGACCCAACTCGGGCGGTCCGATCGTCGAACTCCGCGGGGTCACGCGCGTCTACTACAAGCCCGACGGCAGCGTGCTCGTCGAGGCGCTCCGCGGCGTCTCCGTCGCCATCCCGCGCGGGCAGTACGCCGCCATCATGGGCGCCTCCGGCTCGGGCAAGTCCACGCTCATGAACGTCCTTGGGTGCCTCGACAAGCCCACCGCCGGCGCGTATTACCTCGACGGGCAGGACGTCGCGACCCTCGACGACGAGGCGCTCTCCGCCTATCGCGGCCGCAAGATCGGCTTCGTCTTCCAGGCCTTCAACCTCATCCCCCAACTCACCGTCCGCGAGAACGTCGAGGTCCCGCTCTTCTACCAGGGCGTGCAACCCAAGGTGCGCCACGCCCGCGCCGTCGAGGTGCTCGAACTCGTCGGGCTCGGCCAGCGCCTCGACCACCGGCCCAGCGAACTCTCCGGCGGGCAGCAGCAGCGCTGCGCCATCGCCCGCGCGCTGGTCACCAATCCCGTCGTGCTCATGGCCGACGAGCCCACAGGGAACCTCGACAGCGCGACCGGGCAGGCCGTGCTCCAAGTGCTCGACGACCTGCACAAGCAGGGCATGACCATCATCATGGTCACGCACGATCCCTCGATCGCCGAGCGCTGCCAGCGCGTCATCCGCCTCCGCGACGGGCTCGTCGAGACCGACATCATCAACCCCGCCCGGGCCTGAACCGCACGGCAAGCCCTCCCCCCGCCCCGCGACCGCCGCGCCGTCACCGCCCCTCGAACTCCGCCGGGTGCATCGGACCGGCCTGGTTTGTCGTCGCCTCCTCCGAGGGCGGCAACGGCCGGAACCCCCACGCCGGGGGCAGGATGTGCAGCCTGAACCCCTCCAGCGCCACCGATTGCCTCGGGCCCTCGCTCTCCGAGCCGTCCAGCGATACAGACTCGGCCACGCTCGTAATCGCGTGCGTGTCGATCACGATCAGCGCCGAGGGCTTCGCCTCTGCCGCGCGCTCTCCCTCGTCTCCTTCGTCCGCGTCGCGCAGCGGCAGCCGCGCGCGCAGGAGCCCCCGCGCATCCGCCTCCGCGTCGATCCCCGACGAGAGCATCACCCCGATCCACCCCGGGTGCCGCGAGAGCAGCCACAGCAGCCCGCCCACGCGGTTCTCGATCCGGTCCCGATCATCCAGCGCCCGCGGCTGGACCGCGGCGCTCTGCCATCGCGCCCGGCCGCGCACCTCGCGCAGGGCCCCGAGCCGCAGCGACCGCGGCTCGTCTCCGTCCTCGAGCACCTGCTCGCCCGCGTCGGCGTCCTCGATCTCGCCGCCGCGCACGCGCCCCGGCCTCAGGTTCGGCGCGGTCCGCGGGAGCGGGTGCTCCTCATCGAAGACGCTCGCGTGCGCAGGCCGGCCGATCACCCGCCCGGCCCGCAGATCCACCCGATAGCCCGCCACGAGGCTGCTCCCGGTCAGCGCCGTCACCGCCGGCGGCAGCCCCGCCCGCAGCACCGCGGTCAGCGCCGCGCCCCGGGCATCCGCCGCGGGCAGTTGCAGCAGCGTCACCGACCCGTCGCCCATCACCTCCGCCGTCCCGTCGGGGCTGATGCACAGCGCCGTGCGCGTGTCGATCCCCACCCCCAGCACCTCGCGCTTCAGGTCCGCCCGCGCCGCGGCGAGCATCACCGCCAGCCGCGGAAGCCGCCCACGCTCGGTGAAGTGCGTGTCGAACAGCACGCCGGGCGTGAGTTCCAGGAAGCCCGTCGCGAGCGTCAGCCGTTCGTGCCGGCCATCGCGCAGGATGTCGGCCGCCGCCAGCGAGCCCTTCTGCGCGTCGTAGATCACCTCCCCCAGCACCGCGCACCCGGCACTCGTGCCCCCGATCACTCCGCCCCGCTTGAACAACGCCCGCAGCGACGCTTCGACGGGCGTGCCCCGCCAGTCGTTCACGTACCGCGTCTGCGAACCGCCGCGGATGAACACGATCGTGGCCTCGTCGATCGCCCTCGCCGCCGCGGGCTCCCGCGCAGACGCGGCGTCGATCCTCAGGTCGGTCACGCCCGCCGCCCCCGCCGACTTGAACCGCTCGACAAGCGCATCGGCCCTCGGCTCGTCCGCGCCGCCCCCCGGCGGCGGCCCCGACTCATCCTGCCGAGCGTCGCGCGCGGCCCCGAGGAGCACCACCCGCCCTTTCTGCCCCTTCTCCACCATCCACGCCACGATCGGCTCGCTCCACCCGCCCCGACCGAACGCCCCGCCCCCCTCGGCACAGATGTACCCCTGCCCCCGCGCCGGCGCCCCCGTGAGCAGCCACGACAGCGCCGCGGAGAGGACGAGAGCGATGGCGCGAGAGCGGTTGGTCATGGCCAATCGAAGGTCCCCCCCGCGCGCCGGTCCACCTCCGTCCCGACACCCGCTCACGATCCGGCAACGCGCGCCCGCCCCCAATAGCCGGCGCGCCGTTCCTACCCTCCGCCGTGCCCACGTTCCGCTACTCCGCGCTGACGGCTTCGGGCGAACGTGTCGCCGGGACGCTCTCCGCCGCCGGGCCCCAAGCCGTCCTGAGCGAACTCGAAGCCCGCCGGCTCACCCCGGTTGACGTGCGCGAAGAGGCCGAGCGCCGGCCGATCCTCGTGAGGGGCATCCCGACGCGGGCCATGGCCACCGCGTTCCAGCAGACCGCCGACCTGCTCCGCGCGGGCGTCCCCCTCCTGCGCGCCCTCCGGCTGCTCGCGGGCGCGCGGGCCAACCCGCGGCTCGCCGTCGCGATGAAGGCCCTGGCCGACCAGGTTGCCGAGGGCTCCGACCTCGCCGACGCCATGGCCAAGGACCCGGCCACGTTCGACACCGTGCACGTCGCGATGGTCCGCGCCGGCGAGCGGGGCGGTTTCCTCGAACAGACCCTCGCGCGCCTCGGCAAACTCCTCGAAGCCCAGGCGGACCTTCGCGCCAAGGTTCTGGGCAACCTCATCTACCCCGCTGTGCTCGTCGTCTTCTTCGTCGCGGTGCTCGGGCTCATCTTCGGGGTCTTCATCCCGATGTTCCGCCCCATGTTCGACCGCATGGAGGGCACGCTCGGCCCGCTCACCAAGTCTGTCCTCATCGCCAGCACCATCATCCGCACGTGGGGACTCCCGCTGCTGGTCGCGCTGATCGCCGGCACAGTCAGCCTCTGGCGCCTCGCCCAGCGGCCCGACATGCAGGAGCGCCTGGCCCGCCTGCGCTCGCGCACCCCGGTCGTCGGCCGGCTGACCCGCGCCATCGCTTCGGCTCGCTTCTGCCGCGTCCTGGGCACCATGCTCGCCAACAACGTGCCGATGCTCTCGGCCCTGGCCATTGCCAAGGACGCGGCGGGCAACCCCCTCCTGGCCGCCGCCGTCGCCAAGGCCGCCGAGGCCGTCCGCGCGGGTCAACGCCTCGCCGACCCTCTCGCCGAGTCCGCCTTCTTCGACGACGACGTGCTCGAGATGATCCGCGTGGGGGAGCAGGCCAATAACCTCGGGCCCGTGCTCGCGAACATCGCCGACACGCTCGACGCGCGCGTCGACCGCCTCCTCGGCGCCGCCGTCAAACTCATCGAGCCCCTCATGCTCCTCGCCGTGGCCCTCGTCGTCACCTGGGTCGCCATGGCCCTCATCCTGCCCATGACGCGCCTGGGCCAACTGGCCTGATCGTCGCGGCTCTCCCGCACCCTCGCACGCGCCTTCGCTCCGGCGTCTGACCGCCCGATCGCCCGTCCCTCGGCGTCGCTACAGGGTCGGCTCCACCAGTGACATCTCCTTCCATTTCTTCAGTTTCAGCCCCAGCGTCCGCACCCCGATCCCAAGCGCCGCAGCCGTGCGCTGCCGGTGCCCCTCGAACCGCTGCAACGTCCGCACGATCGCCTCGCGCTCGATGTCCTCCAGGTGCCGGCCCCACACCGGCACCAGCATCTGGTCGTCCGCAGGGCCGGGCTTGGGCTCGGCAAAGCCACGCGGGAGCCCCGTCGCCGGACTCGGACCGTCCAGACCAGCGCCCGCCGCCCCCCCACCGAGCCCCGCTGAGCCGTTCACCGCGTGCAGGGGCGTCGCCCGCGCGTGCCCCGTCCCCTCGGGCCGCGATGCGCCCGCGCCGCCGGTCGAGGCCCCTCCGCCCGACGCTCCCGTCCCCAGCCACGGGCCAACCACCTCCGGCCCGATCGAGCCGCCCCGTGTCAGCACCACCGCGCGCTCGCAGATGTTCTGCAACTCCCGCACGTTCCCGGGCCACGCGTACCGCTGCATGATCTCCACCGCCCCCGCCGAGAGCACCGGCGCCGCCCGCCCCTCGCGCGCCGCGAACCGCTCCACAAAGTGCGCCGCCAGCAGCCCCACGTCCTCCGCCCGGTCACGCAGCGGCGGCAGGTGGATCGGCAGCACGTTGAGCCGGAAGAACAGGTCCTGCCTGAACGATCCCCCGCTCACCGCCCGCGGCAGGTCCACGTTCGACGTCGCGATCACCCGCACGTCCGTCCCGATCGCCGTGCTCGACCCCACACGCTCGAACGTCCGCTCCTGCAGCACCCGCAGCAACTTCGCCTGGATCTTCGTCGAGACCTCGCTGATCTCGTCCAGCAGCAGCGTCCCCCCCTCGGCCAACTCGAACCGCCCCTTCCGAAGACGCTCCGCGCCCGTGAACGCCCCGCGCTCGTGCCCGAACAACTCGCTCTCCAGGAGCGACTCCGACAGCGCCGCGCAGTTCACCCCCAGGTACGGCGCGCCCGACCGCGGCGACAACTCGTGCACAGCCCGCGCCACCACCTCCTTGCCCGTCCCACTCTCCCCACAGATCAAAATCGTCCCCACCGACTCCGCCACCGCCAGCACCTGCTCCTTCACCCGTCGCATCGCCGCCGACGACCCCACGAGCCGATCCAGGCCCCGCGGGCCATCCCCCGCACCGCCCGCCCCCCCTGCCTGCCCCCCACGCCGAAGCACCGAGTTCTCCCGCACCAACCGCCCGTGCTCGATCGCCTTCTTCACCGCGATCACCAACTCGTCCCCCTCGAACGGCTTGGTGAGATAGTCGAATGCGCCCTGCTTCAGCGCCTCCACCGCCGTCTCCACCGTCCCGAACGCCGTCATCACGATCACCGGCAGGTCCGCGTCAAACTCACGCACCTTCGTCAGCAACTCGATCCCCGTCCCCCCGGGCATCTTCAGATCCGTCACGATCACGTCCGGCCGCCGCTTCGCCAGCGCGGCCAGCCCCGCCGACGCGCTGTCGGCCGTCGCTACCTCCAGCCCCGCGCGGCCAAGGGTTCCCCCGACACTGTCCCGCAACATGTCCTTGTCGTCGACGACCAGCACCAGCGCCATGGCAAGCCCTCCTTGGCCTCGCCGCGCCCCCGCGCGGCTTCCGAGCATCGACTACCCCCGCCTCCATCGCGCAGTTTTTTCGCGTATGAATTCTGCGCGTCCATCCCACACACGCCATCACGCCGTATGTCCGATCAGCACAAGGCCGCCCGTTCCTCCCGGCCCACTCGTCGCCAGTCCCGACTCCCACTTGAACCGCCGACCCAACGAACATCGCCCAAACGCAATGTTCACGCCTCGTCCGCGTTCTGCTCCATGACCGCGCCCCATGCCGGAGTCCGCCCATGCCCGAGTCTGGAGCATCCGTGCCCCCCACCCCTGCCCCCGCACGCGCGAAGGGCGTGGGTCCGCGTCAACCCGACAACGCCGTCTCGAACTCGCTGGACCCGATCCGGCCCGACGAGTTCGGGATCGACGAGGCCCGCCACCTGATCAACCGCGCCGGCTTCGGGGGCAGCCCGGGCCAACTCCGCACGCTCGCCGACTGGGGCCCCGAGAAATCGGTGGACTACCTGCTGAACTACGAGCAGGCGCCCGGAGAAGCGATCGCCGACGACGCGTTCGACGCGGACATCATGCGGCCGCCTTCGGCGGAGGAGCGTCAGGCTCAGCGCCGCGCCGCCGCCGCCCGTGACGAGGAGACGCTGGCGCAGATCCGCGTCCGCCGGCAGAACGCCGAGCAGGCCGACCGCGAGCAGGTCCGCGCGATGCAGCGCTGGTGGCTCAAGCGGATGATCGAGTCGGGCCGCCCGCTGGAGGAGAAACTCACGCTCTTCTGGCACGGGCACTTCGCCACGTCCTACCGCACCGTCGAAGATTCCTACCTGCTGTTCAGGCAGCACCGCCTGTTCCGCGCCCACGCCGCGGGCAACTTCGGCGAACTCCTCTTCGGCATCATCCGCGACCCCGCGATGATCAACTACCTCGACAACAACGACTCCCGCAAGGGCAAGCCCAACGAGAACCTCGCCCGCGAACTCATGGAACTCTTCTCCCTGGGCGTGGGCAACTACACCGAACAGGACATCAAGGAGGGCGCCCGCGCCCTCACCGGGTACACCTACCGCGACAACGAGTTCGCCTTCGACCGCGCCAACCACGACGGGGGCAACAAGGCCATCCTCGGACGCGTCGGCTCCCTCGACGGCGAGGACTTCGTCCGCGCCATCCTCGAAAAACGCGAGTGCGCCCGCTTCATCGCGACGAAACTCTACCGCTTCTTCGCCCACGATCACCCCTCGGGACGCGCCGCCCTCGACCGCGCCGCCGAGCCCGTCATCAAGGGCCTCGCCGACACCCTCCTCCGCTCGCGCTATGAACTCAAGCCCGTTCTCCGCCGCCTCTTCCTCAGCCGCCACTTCTACGACCGAGCCATCCGCGACCAGCAGGTCAAGTCCCCCGTCCAACTCCTCGTGGGCACCATCCGGTCCCTCAACACCCCCGCCCGCGACCTCAAGACCCTCCTCGACGCCGCAAACATGATGGGCCAGAGCCTCTTCTTCCCCCCCTCCGTCAAGGGCTGGGACGGCGGCCGCTCCTGGATCAACACCTCCACCCTCTTCGTCCGCCAGAACACCCTCGTCTACCTCCTCACGGGCAAACGACCCCAGGGCAAGGACCCCCTCGCCGACGACGAACCCTTCGACGGCGTCTCCCTCCTCGAACAACTCGGGCTCGCGTACCCAGAGGCCCGTGAAACCGACCTCGACGCCCGCCTCGACGCCGTCCTCCGGTTCACCGTTGGCCGCGCCGACGTGCCGGCCCGCGACACCCTCCGCGCCTTCCTCGCCTCGCGCGGGCCCGGTCCCCTCGACGCCCCCACGCTCACACACCTCATCCTCCTCATCTCCGCCATCCCCGAGTACCAACTCTGCTGAGCCGCGCGCCGCCCCTTCGGTACGAGAACAGCCATGGCCAACCACGATCTCGACAATCTCGCCGCGTTCACCCGCCGACAGTTCTTGTTGTCGGGCCTGACCCTCGCATCCGCGTCCGTCACCATCCCCCAGTTCCTCTCCGGCACCGCGCTGGGCCTCCCCAGTTCCGCCTGGGGCGGGAGCATCCCGGGTGTCAACGAGGACCGCATTCTCGTCGTCGTGCAACTCGCCGGCGGCAACGACGGGCTCAACACCGTCGTCCCCTTCTCCATGCCCGAGTATTACCGCGCACGCCCGGGCATCGGCGTCCCCGAGGGCAAGGTCCTCCGCCTGGGCAAGGCCAGCGAGGTTGGCCTGCACCCGGCCCTCGCCGGCGTCAAGGACCTCTACGACGAGGGGCTCGTGGGCATTGTGCAGGGCGTGGGCTATCCCAACCCCAACCGCTCCCACTTCAAGAGCATGGACATCTGGCACACCGCCGACACCACCGGCACGGGCGAGGGCTGGCTGGGCAGGTTCTTCGATAGCGAGTGCTGCGGCTTCGGCAAGGGCGAGTCGGGGCGCGTTGAGTCCCCCGCCCCATCGCCCCAGCCCCAGGGGGGAGGCGGCGGCATCGCCATCGGGCGCGAGGCGCCCCTCGCCCTGCAGGGCGTAAAGGTCAAGCCCGTCGCGTTCGAGTCGGCCGACCTGTTCCGCTGGACCGGGGCGAACGCCGGCCCGGGCGTGGGCGATGCGTACGCCGCGATCGCCAGGCAGGAAGCCGCAGGGCTCGATCCCGACTCCAACGCCGCGTTCCTGCACCGCACCGCGCTGGACGCGCAGGTGAGCAGCGAGACGATCCGTAAGGCCGTCGCGACCGCGCCGCGCGTTCCCTATCCGGGCGGAGACCTGTCGCGCCAACTGCAGATGGTCGCGAGCATGATCGCCGCGGGGCTCAAGACGCGCGTCTACTACGTCACCATGGGCGGGTTCGACACCCACGCGGGCCAAGGCGGAGAGAACGGGCGCCACGCGACGCTCCTCCAGCAGTTCGGCGGGGCCCTCCGCGCGTTCTATCGCGACCTCAAGACCCAGGGTAATGACGGGCGCGTCCTCACCATGTCCTTCTCCGAGTTCGGCCGCCGCGTGAGCCAGAACGCCTCCCAGGGCACCGACCACGGCACAGCCGCCCCGCTCATGGTTTTCGGACCCATGGTCAAGCCGGGCGTCCTCACCGATCACCCGAGCCTGAAGGATCTCGACTCGGGCGACCTGAAGTTCACCCACGACTTCCGGGGTGTCTACACCAGCGTGCTCAGCGACTGGCTCTCCGCCGACGCGCGAAAAATCCTCGATGGCCAGTTCCGGGCGGTCCCGGTAGTGAAGCGGGCCTAGTGCCCACCCAGTCGCGTGGGATCAGCCTCTAAGGGCTGTTCTGACCGGGTGTTCCGCCTAGGAATACCGGCTCCAATCCGCCGAACCGTTCGGGACGCGGTGAACCGGAAGGCCTCTCGGGCCGATCTGTTCGGCGGAGGCCCGGCCATGAATCCGCTCTCATCCCTCGGCCCATTGCGGAGCACGTACGCCGACGATCCCGATATGCGGGAGATTGTCGAGGCGTTCGTGGAAGAGATGCCGGCGAAGGTCGCAGACCTCGAGGCGGCGTGGATCTCACAGCAGGTCGACGACGTCCGCCGGCTGGCGCACCAACTCAAGGGCTCGGGCGGGGGCTACGGGTTTCAATCCGTCAGCGAGGCCGCCGCTCACGTGGAGCGGACGATCACCGAACTGGGCCGGGGCTCGTCGGCCGGCGGCATCGCGGCGCTGCGCCAGCAGATCGAGCACCTGATCGCGTTGTGCCGCCGGGTGTCAGCGTGACCACCTAATCCCTACCCCACCACCACCACCACCACCACCCACCCCAACGCCCTCTCGCTCCGCTCCGATCTTCGCCCCAACCGCTCGTGGAGGAGTCGCCCGCACGTGCAGCCCGGCGCCGAACCCAAACCAACCGTCCTGCTGATCGATGACTCCATCGACACCCATCGTCTGCTCCGGGCCCGCCTGAAGCACGAGGCGATGGAACTCCTCGACGCGTTCTCGGGCGAGGACGGGCTGGCGACGGCCAAGCAGGTCAAGCCCTCGCTCATCCTCCTCGACCTGGACATGCCCGGGATGGACGGGTTCACAGTGCTGCGCCAACTCAAGGGCGACTCGGCAACGGCAACCATCCCCGTCGTGGTGCTCTCGGGCACGCGCGAGTCCGAGGACCGCATCACCGCCTTCGACCTGGGTGCCGCGGACTTCATCACCAAGAACCTCAACGACCCCGCCGACCTGGCGGAGTTGCGGGCCCGCCTCCGCGCGGCGCTCCGCATGGAACGCCTGCTCCGCCTGCTCTCGGAGCGCGCCGAGATCGACGGACTCACGGGGCTGGGCAACCGCGCCCAGTTCAACCGCCGGTTCACGCAGGAACTGGCGGAGAACCAGCGCTACGGGCACCCCTTCTCGCTGGCGGTCTTCGACGCCGACCACTTCAAGAAGGTCAACGACACGTTCGGGCACCCCGCGGGAGACGAGGTGCTCGTGGGGCTGGGCAAGATCATCACCGCCTCGTGCCGGCAGACCGACGTACCCTGCCGATTCGGCGGTGAGGAGTTCGCGCTGATCATGCCCAACACCACACCGGCCGACGCAAAGGTGGTGTGCGAACGGATCCGCCAGGCCCTCCAGGCGCAGGTCTGGCCGCGGCATCCGGAGCATCAGGTGACCTGCTCAGCGGGGATCGCCGGCGCCGATGGCGCGACGGGCCTGACGGCCGAGCAACTCCTCGAGGCCGCCGACAAGGCCCTGTACGAAGCCAAGAAGTCCGGCCGGAACCGCGTGGTGCTCGCCGAGCCGGTGCTCGCCGCCAAGGGTTCGTAGCCTCGCCCGACCATTCCGGGGATTGTGCCCGCGGGCACCCAGCGCGACGCTCACTCGCCCCCGGCGTCGTCATCGCCGTGATCGGCCCCGTCGTGCCCGCCGTCGGTGCTGCCGGCGCGCCCGACCCCGAAGATCGCGCTGCCCAGGCGCAGGACGTTGGCCCCCTCGCCGATCGCCGCCTCGAAGTCCCCGCTCATGCCCATCGAGAGCAGGTCGAAGCCCGCGCCGGCGGGCCGATCGGCCCCCACGCCGGCGCGGCGCATGTCCTCGAACAGTTCGCGCAGGCGGGCGAAGGTCGGTCGCGCCTCCTCGCCCACCGCCGTCGGCGCCGCCATCGTCATCAGCCCGCGCAGGCGGACGTTCATCATCGTGTCCATCTGCTCGGCCAGGTGGAGCGCCGCGGGCACCGCGCACCCGAACTTGCTCGCCTCGCCAGAGCAGTTCACCTGCAGGAGCACCTCCGCCACCATGTCGGTCCGCATGGCGGCGTGCTGGATCTCCTCCGCCAGGCGGAGCGAGTCCACCGAGTGAACCAGCCGGGAGAGTTCGATCGCCTTGCGCACCTTGTTCCGCTGGAGGTGCCCGATCATGTGCCACCGGACCGGCGCGGGGGTCGCCGCGCCCTCGGCAGCCGCGGAGCCCACCAATCTGTGCCGCGCGCTCCACTCGGCGATCATCGACGCCCGCTGCATCAACTGCTGCACCTGGCTCTCGCCGAAGTCGCGGTGCCCCATCCCGATGAGGTCGCGCACCTCGTCGATCCCGCTGTACTTGCTCACCGCGACGATGACGATCTCGCGGGGATCGCGCCCGGCCCGCTCGGCCGCGCGGGCCACGCGCTCCTTCACGTCCAAGTATCGATCCTTCAGACTGTCCAGGGTGGTCACACGCGCCTCCTGCTCGTGGCGCGCCCAGTGTAGCCGATCCCGCCCGCGACAACGCCCGTCCACCCGCCGCCCACACCGCCCAACCCGCCGCACACCCTTACCCTGCCCGTCATGCCCTCCCTCCCGGCCTGGCTCTGGACCCTCCTCCTCCTCCTCGCCTCCAACACCTTCATGACCTTTGCGTGGTACTACCACCTCAAGCACAAGGGGTGGTCGCTCCTCACCGCCATCGCCGTCTCCTGGCTCATCGCCCTCCCGGAGTACATCCTCCAGGTCCCCGCCAACCGGCTCGGCCACGTCTCCAACGGCGGCCCCTTCACCGCCCCGCAACTCAAGATCATCCAGGAGGGCATCACCCTCACCGTCTTCGGCGTCTTCTCGTGGCTCATCCTGCGCGAGAAACTCCAGTGGACCGACTACGCAGCGTTCGCCCTTATCATGGCCGGCGTCGTCGTCGGGATGCTCGGCAAGGCGGGGTAACCACTCGAGGCTATCCCAGAACCGCGCAACCGTTGACGTGCGAGGCGCGAATAGCCTTGCATGGCGATGCGATTGACGGATGAACAGTTGGACTGGTTGGCGGAACGTGTGCCCGATGCGCCGGTTTCGCCCA
>Ga0268299_1003023_pt1 | contig 17056 bp, 16 predicted proteins | sample NOBtaG_FD_193484 | JGI IMG/M metagenome (GOLD analysis project Ga0268299, IMG submission 193484) | Activated sludge microbial communities from bioreactor in Nijmegen, Gelderland, Netherland - NOB reactor | ecosystem: Engineered > Bioreactor > Aerobic > Activated sludge | place: Netherlands...
ATCGTGCGGTGTCCTCGGTGGGGGCGGCCCTCGACGAGCACTGCCCCGACGGGATCGACGTCTACTTCGACAACGTGGGGGGCGAGACGTTGGACGCCGTGCTGGCCCGCCTGCGGCCCGGGGCCCGGATCCCGGTGTGCGGCCAGATCGCCACCTATGAGCAGGCCGGCGAGGGGCTGCGCAACATCGGGGCCATGCTGCGCCAGCGGGCCACCATGACCGGGTTCTCGATCTACGACCACGTCCACGAGCTGCCGGCGTTCCTGCCCCGCATGAGCCGGTGGCTGCGGGAGGGGGCGGTGGTGTACCACGAGGACATCCGCCACGGGATCGAGGCCGTGCCCGAGGCGTTCGTCGGGATGCTGCGCGGCGACAACATCGGCAAGCGGCTGGTACAGGTCAGCGATGACCCGACGCAGGCGGCTGACCAGCCGTGACAGGCCGAGAGTCCCTAGCCGGGCACCAGGCACCGGGGTAGAACCAGAGACAGGGGGCCGCCACGACCCACGGCCACCATCGCCCGCCAACCGCCGTACAGATCGGGTCCGCCGATGCCTCCGTCGCTCGCCTCACCCCCAACCGATCCCGCCAGCTCGACGCGCCCCCGGCGCGACGGGAGACAGGACCGGACACTGCCCTTCCGGGCCCGTCTCGTGAACCTCGTCTATCCGCTGTTCGAACCCCTCGCCGTGTGGCGGCGAAGGAACCGCAACCGACTCGGGCTGGCCGCCCTCGCTTCGATGGTCGTGGTCGGCGTCTACTACATCGCTGCCCTCAATCCCTGGAGTCACACGAGCGGCGAGCTGTGGAAGCTGGGCGGGAAGACGGCGGAGCAGATCCAGACCGCTGATCTGCCCGACGATTGGGGCCGCCTCATGAGCCTCGACAACGGGTTCGTGGCGCTCGTGGTGGTCACCCTCAGCCTCATGGCGCTGTCGTTCGACAGCCGGCGCGGCTCCGAGCACCTGTGGCGGCTCCGCTGGTGGCATGTCGTGCTCACCGGCCTCGCCATCGGCACCTACGGCGTGGCCGACGCCGCCGAGAACTGGTACGTCAGGCGGCTGCTGGAGCACCAGGCCACGGTCGACAGCGCCGAGGCAAGACGGTTGGCGTTCCTCACCCACGCCAAGTGGGCGGGCCTGGCCTTGGCGATCCTGCTCATCCTGGCCATGTGGAGCCGCCAGACCCGCCACGCCCGGCCGACGGGGGAGCCCGAGGGACGACCACCGGCTGAGCCGAGGTGGCTCGAGCCCAATGGCCGCCACATGCTGGCGGGCGATACCAGGTCGGATCCCCCGTGGGATCCGGCCGGCGACCGTCTCGGCATCTCGGTAAGCGGTGGCGGCATCCGCTCGGCCGCCTTCGCCTTCGGCGCGCTGAGCAAGCTTCGCGAGCTGGAACTCGTGAAACGGGCCCGATACGTCACGTCGGTGTCGGGCGGCTCGTACGCCACCAGCGCGTTCACCGCCCTCAACCAGTCTGCGACCGCTGACGCCGGCGACACCGCCCCGTTCGGCGTCGGGTCCCCCGAGACCCAGGCCGTTCGCCGCAACCTGCGCTATCTGATCAGCGACAAACGGGTGGTGGCCGGGGCCGTGGCCCGAATCGTCCTCGGCATGGGGATGAACCTGCTGCTGCTCTACGTGCTGATCTTCGCCGCCGCCCGACCGGTCGGCTGGTTGATCGGCTCGATCCACCCGGAGCTGCGGCTGGGGCAGGCCTCGGTCACGTCGGTCGAGGCCGGCTCGTGCGGTGCCGATGGGGACGAGAAGCAGGAGCCGCCGACGGTGAGGATCGGAGATGAGTTCACGATCCTCGGCCGTCCGGACGTCGCCGCTTGGCAGGTGATCGTCGACGACGTGCAAGCCTGTGCCCAGGTTGCTGACAGCGTCAGCGCCACGCCGGAGCCCACCACCGTCACGATCACGAGCGAGCCCGGTGTCGTGTCCGTGATCGACGGCCACGTGATCGTCGAGCAGCAGCCGATCAGCGTCGCCAGCTTCGGGTCGGTCATCGACCAGCCCCACGATCTACTGAGGGTGACCGACGCGACGTTGTCGGTCAGCGAAGACCGGCTGATCGACGCCGACGGTGAACCGCAGGCCGAGGCGCTGGACATCAAGGCCCCCGCCGTCACCCCTATCGACGTCTTCTCCCTGAGGGACCACGTGACGATCGACGCCTGGCAGTGGCTGGTCCCGATCGCCTTCTTCACCGTCAGCATCTTCCTGCTGGTGGTCCGGGTCACCAAGCGGCCGACCAAGCGGTGGCACAGCATCAACACATTGGCCAGCGGCTTCGCTGCGGTCGGCGCAGCCCTGCTCGGCCTCTTCGTGGTCATGCCGCTCGTGGCCGACGATGCTCCGCGGTGGCTGATGGACGCGGCCCACACCGCTCCCTCGGGGGACTCCCTGGCCAAGCTCAGCTGGCTGCCCGGAGCCGGGCAGTTGCCGGTGCTCGTGGCTTGGCCCTTGCTGTCCATCTCCGCCGTGTGGCGCTTCTTCAAAGGGGTGAAGCCCACGACCACCCCGTCGTCATCTTCCGCCCGCAACACGACGGCGTTGGTGAAGAAGTACGTGACCCTGGCCGAACATGCGTTGGTGGGCCTGGTGACGGTGGCGGCGGCAGTCATCGTCTCGATCCTGGCCTTCAGCAGCGGTGCGCTCAACGGTCCGGGGGGCCGGCGGCCGACCTTCCTCAACGACATCATTCCGTGGGACACCGGCTGGTTCCCGCCAACCGACTTCCTGCTGTGGTCTCTGATGGTCGGTGCCCTGCTCGCCTCCGCTGGATGGTCCGAGTCGTGGGCATGGTCACCGGGGCCGATCTACCGGCGTCGGCTCGCCGCCGCGCTCTTCTGGCGACGGGATAGCGAGCACGGCGTCGAAGCACTCGACTACGAGCCGGAGGAGCTGTGGGGCCAACTGGCGCCGGTCCCGTACACAGGCGGAGAAGCCGCCGACTGGCTCACCCACGCCACACGGGCCGGCTACCTCGACGGCGAGGCGGGTGACGGAACGGAGCTGGTGTTGTGCTGCTCGGCCAACATCCTGGGCAGCGGCCGGGCTCCTACCGACCGCTCGGCTGTGTCCTTCACCGCTTCCCGGTCGTTCATCGGGATGCCCGAGGTCGGGTGGCTACCGACCAGCTACTACGTCGGCCGCCTCAGCCAGCGTCGGCGTCGCGACGTCATCCTGCCCGGTGTGACGGCGCTGTCAGGCGCTGCGGTGAGCTCCGCCATGGGCAAGCAATCACTCGGCTACTTCGGCCCGGTGCTGGCTCTGCTCAACCTGCGGCTGGGGGCCTGGCTGCCCAACCCGGCGTGGATCGCAGCTCTGGAGAACGGACAGCAGTGGCAGCACAACCCGAGCTGGCCCTGGTATCTGCGGGAGGTCGGGCGTCGTTTCGGCTCGGATCAGCCGCCGTACTTCTACATCTCCGATGGCGGCCACTGGGAGAACCTCGGTCTCGTCGAGGCCCTGCGTCGAGGGTGCACCAACGTCGTGGTGATCTCGGCCGCCGGTGACGGTGACCTCTCCAACGGCACGCTGGCCGATGCCATCGAGATCGCCCGCACGGACCTCGGGGTGGAGATCCAACTCGACGACGCCTGGAAGACCCGGCCGCTGGTGGGCGGCGACACCCCGGCGACCTTGCCCAGTGGCCGGCAGTACGTGCTCGAACCGGGGCCTACCGCCACGGTGGGGCGGGCAGCGTCCCAAGGGTTCGCCTTCGGCACGATCACGTTTCCCGATGGCAAGACGAAAGGCCAGCTCCTCCTCATAGAGGCGGCGATGGTCGACGAACTGCCGCTGGACGTGCACGCCTACGCCGAAGCCCACCCCGAATTTCCCAACGTGAGCACTGGCGATCAGCTCTTCAACGACGAGGACTTCGAGGCCTACCGAGTGCTGGGGGCGACGATGGTCGACCGGGCGCTGTCGTCGGTGGACGGGAGGCGGTTCAGCGACGCGACGACGTCGTGCCAGCGGACCGATTCCGCCAGCGCCGCCGAAACGATGGAGCTGATCCGGAAGGCGCAGCAGGAGCATCCCGCAGCGTTGACCGACGAGGTGCTCCAACCCGTCCTGGCCCGGCTGGAGACCCGTGTCGGCGACAGCCATGGGTCTGAGGCGGCCGTCGTGAGCGCCGACCGGCACTCAGACGCCGAGGTGGTCGTTGATGCCGGGCCGACGTGGATCGTCGAGCTTCGGGAAACGGTGATCGAGCTGCCAGAGGGGTCAATGATCGATGTGGTGGTGGAGCTCGAAAGCAACGACCCGACCGTCGTCGACTCCGATGGATCGGCGAGGGGGGTGTCGAAGGACGCCCCCTCGGCGGTACGGCCGCGCCGACGGGCCGAGGCGTGACCTTCGGGACCGTTGGGAAACATCGATCCATCCATGGCGCTGCTGTCACCTGAGCCGATCGTGCTGTCGTATCCGTTCACCGGACGCTGGCTGGCCCGCAACAGCCCGGCCCGGCGGATCCCCAGTCATGGCACCCACCTCATGGGAACGACCTACGCCATCGACTTCATCGGCGTCGACGAGCGGGGCCGGCCGGCGCCGTGGTCGTGGCGGGCGGCGCTGGCGACCGAGCGGCCGGAGCACTTCGCCGGGTTCGGCCGACCGATCGTGGCCCCGTGCACCGGCACCGTGGTGATCGCCCACGATGGCGAGCCCGACCACGAGGCGCGCCGGTCCCAGCCGGCGCTGGCGTCCTACGCGTTGACCCAGGCGGAGCGGGTGCGCCGGGGGCCGGCGGCCATCGCCGGCAACCATGTGGTGGTGGCCATGGGCGACGACGGCCCGCCGTTCGTGCTGCTGGCCCACCTGCGGCAGGGCACGGTGGCGGTGCGGGTGGGCGATCGCGTCCGGGACGGCGACGTGGTCGGGGCGTGCGGTAACTCCGGCAACAGCACGCAGCCCCACGTCCACGTACAGGTGACCGACTCGATCGACTGGGAGCGGGCGCGCGGTCTGCCGCTCCGTTTCCGGGCGGCGGCGGGCGAGCGACCGCGCCTGCCCCGGGAGTCGGAGGTGGTCGACGTCGCCGTCGAGCCGTGAGCGTCGGAGTTACCCTCGGTCAGCCCGGCAGGGTGATCACGACCCCCCGGTCGCCGTAGGGGATGCGCTTGCGCTTCACGGTGCCGCCGATCGTGTTGAGCCACTTGGTCACGGTGGTCATGAAGCCGTACTTGGCGTTGACCTTGCGCCGGATCTCCTCCAGCTCCCCGCCGGTCACCAGACGGGCGGTGGCCTCGATCTCGTCGCTGCCCGCCTTCGGCTTGCCCCGTCCGTCCGACGCCTGCACCAGCACCTTCGAGGTGTGGGCCAAGCGCTTGGCCTTGCCGCTGCCCGAGCTGGTCCAGAACCCGAGCTCGCCGCCGTCGAGCGGGACCACCCACACCGGCGACGGCACCGGTGTGCCGTTGCGTCGGAAGGTGGTGAGCCGGATGTACTTCTCGTCCCCCAGTGTCATGACGGCACGGTATCCGGCCTTCTGGTAGAACACTGCACATCACCTTCGGCGAGCACAACCAGGCCGACATGTTGATGTGAGCAGCGAGCCGGTGCCCCGCCCACGTAGGCTGCGCCGATGAAGATCGTCCGCCTCGACGCTGCCGCCATGGACGGCTTCCCGGCGTTTCATGAGACGTTCAGCCGCGAGTTCGGCTTTCCCGATTTCTACGGGCGGAACATGGATGCATGGATCGACTGCATGTCCTCGCTCGACGTCCCCGAGGACGGCCTCAGCCAGCTCCACTGCGAAAAGGGGGAGCTGATCGCCCTTCATCTGTCGAACGTGGACTGCATGCCCGACGATGTCTTCGCCGCCCTCAACGAATGCACGGCCTTCGTCAACTGGCGTCGGGTCGAGGCGGGTCAACCACCCCTCATTGCGCTCTCCTATTTTCGCTGATTTCTTTTCCTCCGGTAGGCGAGATCACAGCTTCATTGTCACACTCCATGCGTAGTGTGGCCTTATGGATTCGGCGGCGGAACCAGGGTTCTCAGATGAGCAATTGGGCGGCAAGATCGCCGCCCTCATCGCCGCCGTCGATGACCTCGGAACCGAGCGGGACCATCCGCACCTCGCCGCCGATGTACTACTGATGCAGCAGGCACTGGAGCAAGCTCACCGCAGGCTCGGCGCCGCCCGTATCGACACCCTGGCCCGGATCGAAGCCGAGCACCTGCACCGGATCGACGGTCACCGCTCGGTGAAGGCCCATGCCCGGCACGTGCTGAAGATCTCACCGGAGGAGGCGTCACGGCAGGCCAAGGCGGCCCGCGCCCTGCGTGAACTACCCGATGTAGCTTCCGCCCTGCGCGCCGGCCGGATCGGGTTGGATCATGTGCAGATCATCGCCCGGGTGCACGCCAACCCCCGGATCAAGGACAAGGTGCCGGCCGAGCAGGAGAAGCTCCTGCGCTGGGCCGACGAGAAATCGTTCGACGACTTCAAGCTCAAGGTCCTCGATTGGGAGCGCGCCACCGATCTCGACGGTGGATTCAAAGACAACAAGCGGAAGCACGACAATCGCAACGTCCGGTTGATCCACAACAGCATCGAAGGCGTCTGGGAGCTCTCTGGTCATTTCGCCGCAGACCAGGGCGCCCGCATGCGGGAGATCTTCGATCATTTCGTCGATGCTGAATGGCGGGTCGACTGGGCGGACGCCCGGGCGAAGCTGGGCGATGCCGCCACCCTCTCCGATCTGAAGCGCACCGACGCGCAGCGGCGAGCTGATGCCTTCGTGCGTATGTGCAACGACGCCGCCGCCCTCGACACCCATTGGTCGGCGACGCTCACCGATCCGAAGGCCCAGCGAGACCTGTGGTGCGACCCCGACACCTACCGGTGCTCAACCCTCGACGGGATCCCCCTCGAACCCGTCGAACAGTTCTTCTCTAGCCTCGCCAACGAGATCCGGCGGGTGATCGTGAACACCAAGGGCGTCGTGATCGACCTCGGCCGCAAGGCCCGGCTGTTCACCGGATCCGCCCGCCACGCCGCCCAGCTCCAGAGCCACCACTGCATCTGGCCCGGTTGCGATCACCCCACCACGAGGTGCGAGGTCGACCACCTCCACGAGTACAACAACGGCGGCCCCACCAACCCGGCCAACGGCGCTCCCCTGTGCGGGTTCCACAACCGCTGGAAACAGAAGGGCTTCTCCGTAACCCGAGATCCCGTGAGTGGAGGGTGGAGCACCTACCGCCCCGACGGAGGCGTCATCGAATGACGGCCGCCCCCGTGAGCTGTCACGGGCCTGCGTCGGCGGCCTACGCTGCCGGGCGTGTCCGTACTGACGACTGAACGCCACGACCGCATCCTGGTGATGACCATGGATCGGGTGGAGAAGCGCAACGCCATCAACCCGGAGATGACGGCCGCCATCGACGGCGCCCTCAACGAGCTCGACGACGACCCCGACCTGTGGGTTGGGGTGCTCACCGGCGGCACCCAGGTGTTCTCGGCGGGCACCGACCTGAAGGAACGCTCCGGCAAGCCGACCGTGCGGGGCGGCGAGTACGGGATCATCCGCCGGCGCCGGGCCAAGCCCCTGATCGCTGCGGTGGAGGGCCTGGCCCTCGGCGGCGGCTTCGAGATCGCCATCGCCTGCGACGTGATCGTGGCCGCCTCCAACGCCCGCTGGGGCTTCCCCGAGGTGCGCCGGGGTGTGGTGGCCTCCAGCGGCGCCCTGTTCCGGGCCCCCCGATCCCTGCCCCTCCACGTGGCCAAGGAGCTGCTGCTCACCGGGGCCGAGACCACCACTGACCGCCTGGAGCGCCTCGGCGTGGTCAACCGGATCACCGAGCCCGGCGGGGCCCTGGCCGCCGCCCTCGACCTGGCCCGGGAGATGTGCGTCAACTCCCCCACCGCGGTCCAGCAGACCCTGCGGGCGGTCGAGCGGATCGTGGGCGAGAGCGACGACTTCGGCTGGGCCGCCACCGCGGACTCGGTACGCACGAACTTCGCCTCGGACGACTCGGCCGAAGGGGTGGCCGCCTTCCTGGAGAAGCGCACCCCGAACTGGACGGGCCGCTGAGCTAGCGCGGCGGCACGGGTCGCACCCGCACCTCGCCGCTGCGCGAACCCGTGATCAACCGGCCGTCGGCGCCGACGGCGACCGCCACTTCCTCCTCGGTCTGCACCTCGTCGTCGACGCGTGCCGGGCCCCCGTCGACCTCACGGGTCTCCCACAGGGAGATGCCGGCATCGGCGTTGACCGCTGCGATCCGCCCATCGGGGGTGAGCACGATGCGGCGAACGAGGGACTCGTTGGGATACCGCAGCACCAGGGGCTCGTCGCCCGGCCGGTCGGCGTTCCACACCCGGATCGTGCCGTCGCCCCCGGCCGACGCCAGCCGCCCGTCGGGCAGTGCCACCAACGACCAGACCGACTCGGTGTGGCCCTCCAGCAGCGCCGGATCGGCGGTGGGTCGGGTCAGGTCCCACACGCGGATCGTCTGGTCGTCGCCGCCCGACACGAGCCGGCCGTCGGGCAGCTGGGTCACATCTCGCGCCGAGTCGGTGTGGCCCTCGAGGTAGACGGGCTCGGCGTCGGGTCGGGTGAGGTCCCAGATCGCCACCAGCCCGTCGAGCCGGGCCACCGCCAGGCGGCCATCGGCCAGCTCCACTATCCCCCGCATCGGTCCTTCGCTGGCGTCGCCCAGCACGTCGGGCTCGGCGTCGGGCTGGGCCGGATCCCACACCCGGACCGTGCCGTCGTCGCTCGACGACACCAGCCGACCGTCGGACAACGCCTGCACCTGCCACACCGGGCCGCCGTGACCCCGCAACGACACCTCCGTGGCGTCGGGATCGGCCGGGTCGAACAGCCGGACCAGACCGTCGCTCCCGCCCACCGCCACCCGGCCGTCGGGCAGGCCGGCGACCCCGGACACCTCGAACGGGCCGGCGTTCCACTGGACCGACGCAATCGACGGCCCGACCGTGGCGTCGGTGGCGGGCGGGGGTTCGGTCACCAGTGGCGCCGCCGCCTCCGAGGTGGGTGGCGCCTGGACGGCGCTGCCGGTACCGGGATCGGCCTGCTCGTCCTCGGCGCCCCGGGCCAGGGAGGCCCCGTACCAGGCCCCGCCGGCGGCCAACGCCACCAGCACCGGCATCACCCACACCCACATCCAGGCCCGGCGGCGCCGGCGGGAGGAGCGCACCGTGTCCCGCTCGACCATCGGGTCCACCAGCGGCTGCGACCAGGGGCCCACCCGCATGCTCACGGGCCGCTCGGCCGGCATGGACACCACCGCGGTACCGGTGGGCGCCGCCCACCCGGGCGCCGCCGGCGGCCCTCCGGCCGACGTCGTCGCCGCCGCCCTCACCGGCACCTGAGCCGGGGCCGGAGCGGCCGCGGACCGGATGGCCGTGAGCGCCTCGATCATCTCGTCGGCCGTCTGCGGCCGCTCCGCCGGATCCTTGGCCAGCGAGCGAACCACGAGATCGGCCAGCGCCGGCGGGGCCACGTCGGGTCCCATGCGGGGCGGCGGCTCGTACAGCAGCCGGTGCACCAGCGGACCCAGCGACTCGTCGGCCGGGTTGGAGAACGGCGACCGCCCGGTGACCAGCGTGTGCAGCGTCGATGCCAGCGAATAGATGTCCGACCGCTCGTCGCGCCGGTCGCGGAACGTCTCGGGCGGCGAATGGCTCCAGCTGGCGCTCACCATCGTCGACGAGGTGACCCCGTGGATGGAGGCGATGCCGAAGTCCGTGAGCAGCGGCCGGTCGCCGTCGAGCAGGATGTTCTCCGGCTTGACATCGCGGTGCAGGATCCCCTGGGCGTGCCCGTGCCCCAGCGCCTGGGCGATCGGCACCAGATGGTCGATGGCGGTGGGCCACGGGATCGGGCCTCCGGCCGCCAGCTGCTGGGCCAGCGAGCCGCCCTCCACCAGCTCCATGATGAGGTACGGGCGGCCGTCCCGGTTGTGGCCGGCGTCGTGCACCGTCACCACGTTGGGGTGGGCCGACAACCGGCCCATGATCCGGCACTCCCGCTCGAAGCGCTCCCGGTCCCGGTCCGCCGTGTGGCGGAAGAACAGCTTGACCGCCACCCGCCGGTCGAACCGCTCGTCGGTGGCGGCGTACACCGCGCTGAAACCGCCCTGGCCGATCAAGGTTCCGCCGCTGAGATGCTCGATCCCGAGATCGACCGCCACGTCCCGGGAATCTACTGGTGGGAGGCGGTCAAACCCAGTCACCCCCCGCGGACACCGTAGTGCTCAACTTCGGCCGCTGCGCCGGCCGAAGCGATCCTGGGTGGTGGCGAGATCGACGCCGGCGGCGTCGGCGGCGGCGGCCAGCTCGGCGATCGGGAGGGGGGCCGGGGGCGGGAGGGGGAGGTCGAGGGCCAGGCGGTCGCCGATGGGGGCCAAGGAGCCGGGGGCGAGGGTGAAGCCGTCGGGGGTCACGGCGTCGAGCTCGTCCCAGGCGATGGGGACGGCCACCGGGGCACCGGGGCGGGGCCGGAGCGACCACGGCACCACCGAGGTGGCGATGGGGCCGTTGCGGAGCCAGTCGACGAACACCCGCCCGCCCCGCTCGCGCTTCAGGAACTCCACCGTGGCCAGCTCGGGGTCGGCCGCCGCCACCAGCCCGGCGGCGGCCCGGCCGGCGAGATCGACCTCGTCATGGCTGGGGCCGGGTTCGATCCGGGCCCGCACGTGGAACCCCTTCGAGCCGGTGGCCACCACCATCGACTCCATCCCGAACCGGCGGAGCACATCGCCGGCCAGGCGGGTGGCCCGTCGCACGGCGGCGATCCGCTCGTCGGGGGAGGCGCCTTCGTCGGGGTCGAGGTCGAGGAGGAACCAGTCGGGCTGGTCGGGCCGGGTGGTGGTGGCGGTCCAGGTGTGGAACGTGATCGTGTTCTGGTTGGCCAGGTACACCACGTCGTCGGGTGTGGTGAGCACGGGGTAGACGGTGTCGCCCCCCTCCCGCTTGGGCACCGTGTAGCGCTCGATCGTGGCCGGGTAGTGGTCGGCCGCGTTCTTCTGCATGAACCCCTGGGCCGCGATGCCCCGGGGGAAGCGCTGCACGGTCACCGGCCGTTGGTCCACCCACGGGAACAGGGCCGGCGCCACGGTGGCGTAGTGCTCCACCACCTGGGCCTTGGTGATCCCGTCGTCGGGGTAGAGGAGCTTGTCCGGGCTCGAGACCTTCACCACTCCAGCATGCCCGTACATGTCACCCTCGGAACACGCCCGCGGCGGGCGGGTGGGGTCGAGGTCCCCACCCGCAGAGCAGCCCGCAGGGCTGCCGCGAGGAGCCCCTCGCGGCGACGAGCCAGACTCAGGGAATCTCGCCGGCCTGGAAGGCGCGCAGCGTGTCCTGCAGCCCGTGGGACTTGATGTGGGCGTTGATGGCCTTCACCGCCGGGGAGGCGTGGGCGATGGCGTCGACCTCGACGGCCTGGAGCATGGCCTCCCGGAACCCCTGGATCTCCTGGATCCGGTTGGCCGACTGCTTCTGCAGGGCGATGATGTCTTTCGGGGTGCGGGCCACCTTGGCCACGTAGGCGGCAACCGTCTCGTCGAGCTGGTCGGCCGGGACGGCCCGGTTGAACAGGCCCCACTCGGCCGCCTCGGCCCCCGTGATCATCTCGCCGGTGGGGAAGAACATCTCCTTGGTCTTCTTCGGGCCCACCAACCAGGCCCAGCTCGACGCCACGTAGCCGGCGCCCAGCGGCAGCTGGGGCGTGCCCACCTTGCACTCGTTGGACACGAAGGTGATGTCGCAGATCGTGGCGAGCTGGGTGCCGCCGGCCAGGCAGTAGCCGTGCACCTTGGCCACGATGGCCAGCCGCAGGTCCCAGATCCGCAGCCAGCCCCGCATGATGCGCTCCAGGCCGTCGCGGTCGCCGGTCACGCCGCCCCCGCCGGTGCCGCCGGCGGTGATGTCGTAGCCGGTGCAGAAGGCCCGGCCGGCGCCCTGGACCACGGCCACGTGGATGCCGGGGTCGGCCTCGGCCTCCTCCAGGGCGGCGATCAGCTCGGCCTGGAGTTGGGCCGAGATGGCGTTCAGCTTCTCCGGCCGGTTGAGGGTGACGGTGGCGACGCGGCCCTCGGTCTCGTAGGTGACGGTGTCGTAGCTGGCCATCTACTTCCCCTCGCCCTGCGCCTCGGACTGCGCCTTGTTCCACTCCCGGGCCGACATCGAGGCGATGGCCTCCAGGGCCAGGCCGGTATGGAGGTCGTCGGCCATGGCCCGCCGGATCGGGCGGACGAGGGCGTGGCGGGTGTTGCGGAGCAGGATCGGGTTCAGCTTGGCCAGGTCGGCGGCGATCTCATTGGCCCGATTCAGCACCTGGTCGGCCGGGAGCACCTCGCCCACGATGCCGAGTTGGAGGGCCTCCTCGGCGTGGATCTTCTGACCGGTGAGCAGGAAGTACCGGCCCCGGTTGGGGCCGAGCAGCAGGGGCCACACGATCTGCATCGAGTCGCCGGGCACGAGGCCGCCGGGGAAGTGGGGGGCGTCCTGGAAGTAGGTGTGCTCGGCCGCCAGCACCACGTCGCACAGCACGGCCAGCTCGGAGTGGACCGACACCGGCCCGTTCACCGCCGCGATCACCGGGACCTCGATGGCCAGCATCTGGTCGACCAGGCGGTTGCCCTCCCAGATGATGCGGTCCCACACGGTGGCGTTGGCCCGGCCCTCGGCCAGCGGGTTGGGGCCGTCGCCCAACCCGATGAACGTGTCGCCGGTGCCGGTGATGATCACCACCCGGTTCTCCCGGTCCGAGGCGATGGCGTTGAACAGCTCGGGGAGCTCCTGGTGGGGCGGCCCGCCCCACATGAGCGACTTCCCCCGCCAGTGCATCCGGATCGTCAGCACCCCGGCGTCGTCCCGGGTCACCTCGGCCGTCGACCACCGGTCTTTGTACTCGTGCAGCTCCATGCGGCTCAGCCTTTCACACGCCCGCGTTGGGCGCATGCGGAGCGCTGAGGGGCTCAGGCGGTCGGGTCGCCGGTGATGGGCGGGGGCGTGGTGGTGCCCCGGGGGCGGAAGATCGTGTGGTGGCGGATGCGGGCCAGCTCGGGACAACCGGGAGCGGCCCCGGCCCCCACCACGAGGCCGTCGAGCACCTGGTACCAGTGGTCCTTGCGGTCGTAGACCTCGATGATCTTCGCCCCCACCACCACCTCCTGCTCGGCCGTGGCCGGGCCCATGTGCTGGATCTGGGTGCGGACGTGGATGGTGGGCCCGTACGTGAAGTTGTGGCGGGTGAGGGGGGCCATGCGGGCGGCCAGGAACCAGGGGTGGAGGCGGCCCTCGGGCACCTGGCTGGTGGTCTGGCCCAGGTCGTCGTAGGTGAGCTTGCGGGCGCCGTTGGCCGACAGGTAGGCCCCGAGCGGGCGGAACGGCTCGCCCACCGGGGCGGTGTCGAGGGTGTAGGTGGGGCGCACCGGGGGCGGGTCGAGCGCCGGGGCCGGCGGGGGCGGGTCGATGCTGGCGGCCCAGGAGGCGGTGCCGGAGCCGACGGTGCCGTCGAGCACGATCCGGTCGCCCACCGCCGCGCTGACCGGGCGGGCGGTGCTGTCGCTCTGGTCACCCCCGGGGGCGCCGACCGTGATCGTCACCACCTCACCCGAGTAGAGGGGGCGGCGGAGGGTGACGTCGGCCCAGCCGCTGTCGAGCCACTCGGTGCCCAGGGCCTCGATCACGGCCTCGGCCACCCAGCCGTAGGTGCGGACCCCGGCCACCAGGGCCCCGGCGTACCCGGCTCCGGAGGCGCCGTCCTCGGCGTGGATCGGGTTGGGGATGCCCACCGGGGGCGGGTCGGGGGTGGCGGTGACCGAGCGGATCACCGGCTCGCTTGTGCGGGTGGTGGCCATGCGATCCATGCTGTCGCCTCCAACTGCGCGACGGAAATCGCGCCCCGCCAGCGAACTGCGTCACGTTCTCTACGGAGTCCGTCGAGAACGCGACGCAGAAGGTCGGCGGGGCGCGAAATCCGTTACACGGTTGGGGCCGGGCGTGGGGCCGCCGGTGCCGACGGCGGGCGTCGGCCGGGGGATGTTCAGCAGCCGATGCCGATCCAGACGGGGACGTGCCGGGTGGTGCCGGCGACCCGGCGCTGGCCGTTGATGTTCAGCTCGGCCGAGCCGCCGCCGTCGAACTTCACCAGGTCCTCGTAGCCCTGGGCCTGGGCCCAGGCGATGAGGCCGGCGCTGGTCATGCCGGTGGTGGTGCCGAACACGAGGGTGTTCCAGTGCTTGTCGAAGGCGACGAAGCTGTGGCGGTAGGTGTAGTGGGTGTAGTCGCTCGTGGGGATCGAGGCGAAGCCGTCCCACACCTGGCCGTTGACGATGAGGGGGATGCCGGCGGCGGCCCACCGCCACTCCGACGGGTTGTTCAACGGCGGGATGTACGAGGGCTGCCAGCTGCCCCAGCTCTCCAGCACCCGGCCGCCCTTGGAGCCGAGGTTGGAGTTGAGGTTGTGATTGCCCTGCCAGGTCCACACCTCCTCGGCCACCGGGCCGCCGGGGCGGTGGCGCTCGCCGATCACGCCCCGGTCGTCGCGCTCCACCGACCCGGCCACGTGCTGGCCGTCGATCACGGCGAACCCGGTGGGGGTGGGGTTGGCGGCCTCGGACGGCGAGAACCAGTTGCCGTTGATCGACGCCACCGAGCACCGCTCGTGCGAGGTGCGGACGTCGACCAGGCCGTAGTTGAGCCGGACCATGAGCCCGCCGGGGATGGGCTGGACGTCGTAGCCGTCGGTGTAGAGGCTGGCCTGGTCGGGGGAGGCGAAGCTGCTCCAGCGGGTGCCGGTGGAGTTGCCGAACTCGGCCCCCTCGGAGAACAGGATCATCATCTCGCCCCGGTCGATCTCGCCCCGGTTGAGCTTGGTCACCCAGTACGACCAGCCGTCGAGGTCGGGGGCCCGGCACAGCACGTTGGCGTAGACGAGGTTGACGAAGCCGCTGTTGTCGAGGGAGCCGTAGCGCTGCTGGAACTCGGCCGAGCGGGCGAAGTTGTACGACAGGCCCTGGAGCGACATGCCGGCCCGGTACTGGCTGAGCCAGTAGTCGAGCCCGGCGCCGTCGGGCTGGCGCAGGAAGTAGGCCTGGTAGAGGCGCCAGGCCCGGGCGGTGCGGGCCGAGGCCTGGACGTCGCCGGCCCAGGTGCCGTCGGGCGTGCCGATCGTGCAGGCTGTGGCCGAGGCCGGGGTCGGCTTGGCCACCGTGGTCGCCGCGGTGAGCGCGGCGGCCAACAGAGCCACGGCGAGGAGTCGAGCCAGGAAGCGGGTGGGAGCGGATACAGAGGTGGGGGCGTGGGTGTCGATCCACCCTCAATCGGCACGGGGGGTCGGAAGGTTCAGCCAATTGGGCCGGTCGACCCATGACGGCCGGGGGCGCCGGCGGCTCAGGGGCTGGCGGGGAGCTCCTCGCCGGTGACGCCGCGGACCAGTTGGGCCCGGCCGACGCCGGTGACGGTGCGGCTGCTGATCCCGACCAGGGGAAGCAAGGCGAGCTCCACGGTCTGGGTGACGGTGACCGTCACCTCGTTCGGCCCCACCTGCACGGTGCCTTCGGCTCCGGTGGCGGCCAGGTACTGCTGGGCGGCGGCGTCGACCCGACCGGGGGCCACCCCGACCCCGCCCTGGCGCACCACCGGGCCGGCCACGGCCTGGGCCCCGGCCAGGGCGGCGTTCTGGGCGGTGTCGATGGCGTGGCGGCGGGCGGTGAGGATCTGGCCGCCGTCGAAGGCGAGGCCGGCCATGAGGAGCGAGGGCACCACCATGAGCACCACGAAGGTGGTGACCGAGCCCCGTTCCCGGGCCCGTTCCAGCGCCCGTTCACGGACCCGTTCGCCGGACGGCCGGCGGGCCCGGCCGTTCATTCGCCGCCCCGGTAGGTATCGACCACGGCCGTGGCGGTGGCCCGCACGGTCCGGCTCCCGGGCAGGCCGAACCCGGCGATGTCGGCCAGGCCGATCTCGCACACCACCTCGGCCGTCACCTGGCCGCCCGGCCGGAGCTGGCTCGTGTCGACGTTGGTCTCCAGCCGGATGCACGACACGCTCCGGTCGGCCAACGACACCTGCGCCGCCCCCTCGCCCGCCGCCTGGGCGGCGGCCGGCGCGCCGAGCACGGCGGCGGCCCGGGCCGCGTCGCGGGCGGCCGACGTCACCTCCTGGTTGGTGGCGCTGTAGCGGCCGACGAACACGGCGAACCCGACGAGCACCATGATCGGCACCACCAGCACCACCAGCTCGGCCGATGCCGTGCCCCGCTCCGTGCGACGCCACCGGCGGCCATGCCAGCCGGCGGTCACGGCGTACCGCCCCGCTCCGGCTCGGGCCGGAACCGCTCCACCGGGCCAGACGACCGGGCCGTCACCGTGCCCGACCAGAACGGCACCAACGACGGCACCCTGGCCGTCAACACCACCGTCACCGTGTCGGCATCGACGCTGACCCGGCGGGTGGGATCGGCCAGCAGGGTGGGCGAGCCGGCCAGGATCTGGTCGATCGTGGCCTCCCCGTCGGCCGTCTGGCCACCGCGTACCTGGGCCGCCCGGGCACCGTCCTCGGCGGCGGCGTTCAGCACCGTGCGGGCATGGAAGTAGAGGCCCACCTGGATCACGAACATCACGAGGAACACGGTGAGGGCGGTGAGGATGACGGTGGGGGCCACGTCGCCCCGCTCACGGGCCCGTTCACGGGTCCGGTTCATTCGAGGGAGATGCCGTTCGCCTTGTTCGTGACCTTGGCCGTGATGATCACGCCCACGGCCAGGGCCAGCGCGACCATCACGGCGATCGTGACCGTACGGGCCTCCACGTCGCCCCGCTCGTCGGCAGGGTCGAGCCGGCGGAGCCGATCGGCCAGGGCCCGCCGCGTGTCACCGATGGCGAGCGTGGCGGTGGCGTGGGCCACCACGGTGGTCCGGTGGATCGTGTCGATGGCGCTCACGGTGCTCCTTGGGGTCACAGGTTCAAGATGGCCTGGAAGGCGGGGTAGATCAGCAGGATCACGAAGCCGGCCAGCATGAGGCCGGTGGGGCCGACCATGGCCGAGGTGCGGC
>Ga0268299_1003024_pt1 | contig 17051 bp, 17 predicted proteins | sample NOBtaG_FD_193484 | JGI IMG/M metagenome (GOLD analysis project Ga0268299, IMG submission 193484) | Activated sludge microbial communities from bioreactor in Nijmegen, Gelderland, Netherland - NOB reactor | ecosystem: Engineered > Bioreactor > Aerobic > Activated sludge | place: Netherlands...
CTTGCATTTTGGGATCGGCAATTCTGGTGTTCTTGCTTGGTTTGGTCTCGCGTGGATTACCGCGCCGAGTCTAATCGAGCGAAGCTAGACACCAGACTATAGGTTAGGCCTGGTCGCATGATAGTTGACCAAGCCAGGGCAAGGGTTTTCACGAAAGTGAAAGCCCTTGTTCCATTCACTTGATTCATGCAAATCGGTCATGCAAATCAGTCACGCAAATCACTCATGCAAAGGAAACATTATTCAGCCTTGATCACATTGGGCAAAAAGCGGAACCGGAGTGAAAGCCATCCGTCCCACAATCATGACCCGGTTGAGTTTCAGGAGAAACTGATGAGCACTCAAATTAACAATAACAACCACAAGACGATGTCTTCGGTGGAAGATCTGCGTCGAAGAGCCAGACAGCAAGTTGAAGAAGGCGCTGTCACAGAAGGCTACGAAGCGGACCGCAAACAAATTCTCAAGATGCTCAATGAAGCGCTGGCTACTGAATTGGTATGCGTCATGCGCTACAGAAGGCACTATTTCATGGCTAAGGGATTGGAATCAGAGCCGATTGCCAAAGAGTTTCTCGACCATTCGAATGAAGAACTCTCGCATGCAGACAAACTAGCATCGCGCATCACGCAGCTAGGTGGAGAGCCGGTTTTCAACCCTAATTTGATTTGCGGATTGAGCCACGCCGAATATATCGAAACCGCGGATCTCAAAGAGATGGTCAAGGAGAACCTGGTTGCCGAGCGCATCGCCATCGATTCGTATCGCGAGATGATCAATTTCATCGGCAACTCGGACTCCACGACCAGAAGAATTCTCGAAGAGATTCTTGAAGTAGAAGAAGAGCATGCAGACGAGCTTTCTGATTTGCTCGCCACGAAATAAGCCGCGCTGCAGTTGCCTGTAGACGTGTCGTGTATACGGACTCTACAGGCAGCCGCACATCGGCGAGGAGCTGACCTATGTTGACTGAAACTGATAGAACAGAGACTGTTAGAACAGAGATTGATAGAACAGAGACTGATAGAAAGGAAACATCTAGAATTCCGTTTTTAGCGCGCAGGCGCAAATCGCGGCTTACATTCATGCCGATTTTAATCGCCTTTTTCGCGATGAGCACTATATTGTGTTTGTTCAGTCTCTACTATCATTCAACATTGCCGCACTCCGACGTGGAATCGGCAAGGGTTCCGCCCAAGTCGACATTGAAGGTCACGCACCTGGCCGATGAAGTGCCGAATGCCAGCCCGCTTTTGCTGCCCTAAAAGGTCGCCAAATCGGTCGCAAATCGCTCGCAAATCGGTCGCAAATCGCCCGCAAATCGCCCGCAAATCGATAGATTTCATTCTATGGGCAAATCGATAGTTTTCACCTACCATTGAATTCCCAGGAAAATACTGGCCTCAAAGTCTCGAAATGCATAGCAGACAAGCGTTTTGCCGTTTTGCCCCATACGCGCCCCTTATTTCACCCAAAACCCTTGCGCGGCGGTCGTTTGCGCCATTCGGCACCATTAAAATCCTAGGAATTCAATTGGGAGTGCTGAACTGCGTTTTCATGCATCCGACGCGCGTGCAAAATTTTGACTCAGCGACCAAATTCTCGACGCACCAATTTATACTATTTCTTGTAGCAGACGCAAAAAAAAAGCAGAATGCGAGCGAAAGCAAATGCTCTCGCCCGCACCCATGCTTTTTCCTGATGCCGGAAGGGACTAGGAACCGAACGTCGCAGCGTGCGCGTCGTCCACCAGTTCATGAATCATCGACATGCGCAGTGACTGATGGCGAGATTTGAACTCGTCCACCGAAATGACATGCCGCTTTCCTTCCTGCGGTTCCGCCACGACCATGTCGACTACGCCGGTCATGATCACCATGTACGTCAGCTCGTCAGGTTCGCTGCCGTACAGGTCGGATTCGATGGCGCGCAAGAATGACAATTCCAGCATCGTCACGCCAGCTTCTTCGAGCGACTCCCGGCGAGCGGTTTGCTCGCAAGAATCTTCGTCTTCGGCGACGTGACCGCCCGGCAAGTCGATGCCGCGCTTGTCCTCGGTGGCGACCATTTCACCACATTCGGTGAATGCCACTACCGAGACACTTGTTACCTGCGAAAAGGGCGGCACGAAGCCGGGCTCGCAGAGCCTGAAATTCGCACGACGCCCGTCCTTGGGCGTGCGGCGTTTGTCGGGACGACCTTCGTGGTGACAGGTCATCGAGAATCTCCTTTTGCTGCGGGCTGGCTTGAATAGCTGACCTTCAGCGCGAAGATCACCATCGCCAGCGAGATGACGCCCCAGAGAATGCTCCACACCGCGGCAGGAATGCCGGTGTAGCGTGCCATGTTGGTAGCGTCAGAAAATGAACCGTTGGCACCGATGCCCACTGAAATCTCAATCAGATACCAGACGTCCGTCAGCGAGCTGAGAGCCGTCTGGCCTGCCAGAATCAGGAGCAGAAAGTGCGCCACGGTCGGCGGAAGTTTCAGACCCGAGAACACGAGCGCGGCGGCAATTGCCAGTCCGATGCCCATGCTCATCAGAGCCTGCGTCCCGTGTTCGGCATCACCGAACAGCGGCGTGATCGTGATCAGGCATCCCAGCCCGAACAAGAATCCCAGCACCGTGAGGACGTTTTTGGCACTCTGCTGCCGGCGTCCGAGCCAGATGAGAAGAGAGCCGAAGAGGGCCGCGCCGATGTAGCCGGCGGATGACGTGAGGATGCGATTGCCGCCCACACAGAATGTCAATCCGCCGTGCCCTTGCCCGTCCGACACCATGGTCAGACCGGTGACGCTGCCGCCGGTGGCAAAGCACATTGCCGCATGCCCCAGCTCGTGCAATCCAGTCGTGAAAGTCTGCAGCGGGAAAAGCAGCAGGTTCACGTACTGGAACTGCGTCATGAAGAAGAACAGGACATTCAGTCCGAGCATGAGCCAGATCGAGGCTCGCCGGGACGATACAGACGAGATCGTCGATTTCGTATATTTCGTGTTCATGTTGCCCTCTCGCAAACAAGCACGCGCGCAAACACGCAAAAGCATGCATGCGCGCGCCACGCCGGTCAGGCGCTTTGTGAATCAGGCGTGTTCAGGGGCAGCCGCGTCGGTGCTCGGTCGAGTCGCCGGCGCCGCTTTCGGCTGCTTCAGGAAGATGGATTCCATCAGGCCTTTCTTGCCGTTGCAGACGAGCATTCCGAGCGATTCGGTCTGGCTGCCGACATAGTCGAGAGCCATCTTGAAATACGCGATCGGTTTGCCTTCCTGAACGACGTAAGTGGGCTGCTCGCCGTACACGCTCTCCAGACTGTGAAGCAGCTTCTGGCGAGTGCGGACGCGAACGACAATGCGCGGCTCCGACGAAGCGTTGTCCACTTCGTAAGGGCTCTTGCCGTGCTTCAGCAGGTGCAAGTAGAGCCCGTCTTTGCCGCGAATGAGCAGCTCAGCGCTCTCATCGCCCCAGTAGAAAGCCATCAGTTTCGACGCCGACACTTTGTGAGCAAAGACTTCCAGGCGCGAGAGCTGCCCGGTTTCGTCCTCGCCGTTCACGTACACCTTGATGGAAATAGGCTTCTCGCCGACTTCCTCGCTGTACGGTGCCAGTAGTCCGGGAATGCCGAACTTGCCGAGATAATTCCAGCCCATGCGGAAAGCGACGAACCCGATGTAGAGTCCGACCGCCAAACGCAAGACGAGGAACACAATGCCGTCAAGGTCGCTGTACACCTGCTGGAAGATGGTGGGGTCACCAGACATCCAGAGCAACAAGGTGTGCATCAACCAGGCGGTCGCATAGTAAGCCAATACGCAGGCTGTGATACCGGCCGTGGTGGCCAGTAATGCACGAATGGATTTAGTCATCCTACATCTCCTGGCGGTTAAGCCGTAGGCTAAGTTAGCTGGATTAAGCTAAACAGTTGTTTTTGAGGTCAGAGAGGCTATGAAAAAGAAAAGAAGAAAGTTGCTCCGTAAACTTAGTCTGGAGCTTGATGTAATGCAAGCCGCGGGCGCCCGCGCAGCGCGCCTGAAACGAATGCAATCTGCGCTAGCTTAGCTAGAAAGGGAGCAAAAACATCGAATTTGCCGCGCCAATGCCCTAAGCAATCAGCATTTGCGGCAATGAAGCCGATTGTGTCATGCAGCTCATGTGGGCTGCAACTAATAATTTGAGCTATGCGATTCGACCTGACGGTCGAACTCTATGTAGTCTGTCCGTTGAGAATGCGACCTTCGCCGGTGGGTTTCCAGATCGCCTCGCAAACGTTTCCGCTGCAAGTGCGCTCTTCGGTTATTTTGCCGCCGGTCCCAAATTGCGTTTGCTCTCTGAGATTTCGCTTACTCGATTGGTCCTTAATGCCTGGTGCAAGTTGAAAACTATCCAGGGACTCCGAATTCATCTAAGACTCCTACTAGCCTCGAAGTGAGGAATTTGCTCTGGTAAGCGCGACATCCCGGCTTCGAATTGGATATTGGTTTGCGTTTCATGAGACGAAACGTGGCGCCAGGGTTGTCACGAGAAAGGCTCGGATATACCGTTTTACCCCTCTGGCGACATATTAGCAGCGATATTCTACAGATGAGATTGACATACGCTATTAATACGCAGCTAATCATCAATCCGTTTTCCTCTCCAAAACCTGAAAAGCCCCACCGTTCTGGCATTATCAGACATGCCAACAGGCGTTACATCAGTTGACCTTGAATATACTTTTGACACCTATTGTGGTGCCTTTTTCAAAAAACAAACATCAAGTCTTAATCTTGATCGGCTTACAGTCCGGTTGAATCCTGGTTGAATAGAATGTAGAAAGCTCAGCGAGCATTCAAAACGGTTCCCGGTTTCGTCGAAAATCAGTGATAAGCCCAAGAGCAGGAAATCTACCCCAAACGCCGACCAGTTGCCCGGTTTGCACCACCGTGCTCATCATTGCCGAGCTGGGTGGCAGGGACAGATTGGTATGCCAGGTGTGCGAATTCGTACATTGGGACAACCCCAAGCCCGTAACGGCCACTCTTGTCCCGACCCAATCCGGCATCGTCCTTGTCAAGCGCAAGTTCGAACCATATGTAGGCGACTGGTGCCTGCCCGGCGGCTTTATGGAAAACAACGAAGAGCCGGAAGAATCAGCGCAAAGAGAAGTTTATGAAGAAACAGGTTTGAGCGTGGAAATAGATCGCTTGCTGGGCGCCTATTCGCCGGGCAAGGGCATCAATGTGATCATTCTCTTTTACCTGGCAAAACCGGCGAGCGGACAGATGGTCGCCGGCGACGACGCCTCGGAAGTGGAGGCTTTCAGCAGAGATGCGCTGCCCGGAAATGTCGCGTTCGAACTGCACCGCCGCATGATCGCGCAGTTTTTCGAAGGTTTCGGGCGCTAGTTTAAGCGCTGTCCGGCAATCGCTCGTTCAGTTTTTCTGACAGAGCCTGTTCCAGCTCGTCGCTGCGGTCCATCCCGTTGCCGATCAAGTACGACCACTTTTTCGTTTTGATCAAAAAACCTTCCGGCAAAAGCGGCATGGTTGGGCGCACTGAGACAATATCTTGCCAGGCAAGGGCAGCCGTGAAAAAGCAAGTGCGAATCACGACAAATTCGATTTTGACCTCGACGCTGAGCGGCATGAACAAAATCATGAAGGTACGCCAGAGCAAAATCGCGCTGGCAATTATGCAGAAAATCAGCACCACAATCGAGTCCGACTGATTGCCTTTCTTGAGCGACTCGGCGTAGAAAAACCAGAGCACTGCCAGAAACAGCAATCCACCTGCAGCTTGCGCCATGTGCATGCCGATCAAAACAGCATCCTGCTTGAACTTTCTGTACGGGTTGAACGAAGCGGAACCGGCAGGCAAATGCTGCTTGATGCGCTCAATGAGTTCGTTCATCGATTCAAGCCAAACAGGAAAAGACACTTCATCCGAGGGCGTTTCCACGACATAACGCGGGAAATTCCAGGTCGATCGCTTGACCAGAGCGCGCAAATCGCGCCAGGCAACAGTCTTGCGCCGGAAGGCTGTGACCGTGGTCAAGCCGTCATCATCAGTGACTACCTTCCACGTCACAAAGCCGTAAAACGGAATAATGCCCAGCGAAACAGCCGACATGATGCACAGCGCGATCTTCCACGCCAGGGGCAGAATGTGAAACTTGCCCAAACAGAGAATAATCACAGGCAAAAGCGCCACGATGCTCAGTGCGGCAACCTCCGCCAAAATGCGCACCAGCACCATCATTCTGAGACAGTATGTTTGATGCCGTCTTTGGCGCTCGCTTTCCTGCTGCTTGTTATCGTGCTGCTCTTGCAGTTTTATCAATGGGTCGACTGAGGATTCGTCCAAGCAAGATGCGGACTGATCGGCAGCGTCGGTCGGCTGCTCTGAGGGGTCTTGAAATGATGCGTCATCTGAACTTTCCTGAAGAACAAGAACATAATACTGCCCTAAGCGACTACAATCTCTGCGAAGGGCGCAGAAATTACTCCCGATTGATAGACCTTCGCTTTCATTTGATGAGCCAAGACGAGCAGGAACTAGTAGACGTTGAGACAGTAAAAGCAGCGCCCAGCGGGCGCCGGCGAACGCTGACCGCAATTGCGGTTGTTCTTTCGATACCACTGGCGGTGGTAATCCTCGGCATCGTCACGACCTGGTGGCGCCCTGTAACTCTAATGCTCGTTTGTCCCGCCATGAAAGTCATGGGTTACAGCAAAATGGCCGAACCGCTCGCTATCCGCGCAGTCGAGCTTTATGTACGCTCCGACGGGCTTCAGAGCAAGCAAACCATGAGCGCTTTGTGGAACCTGGCGCAAGTCTATGTGGACAACGGCAAATTTGCCAGGGCGGAACCGATTTACCGCACGATTGCGGTCTACAACGCAAAGCACACAGGCGACGGCGCTGTCGCCCCTTTCCAAGTGCTGCGGGCATGGAGCAGATCCCTGAGAGCGCTGGGACGAAATGCGGAAGCTGACCGCATCGAAGCGCAAGTCGACAGAGCCGACCCGGACGGTCGCAAAAGCAAGTTCAAATAAGCTTTGCGCGAGCCCGTAGCATCGTGAAGCTGTAGAGTGCCACCGCACATCGCCTCCAGAACTTGCGCAGTTCGCACTAGCGCATGACATCAAAGCAAGCTCAAAACGACTGGCTATGCGCCTCTTGAAAAGACACCAATAAAGTTGTCAGCAAGAGATCTTCTTGCAGAACAGTTGTCAATTCTTTTCTTGCGCTAATCGTAATGAGCTTGAATCCCGATCACTCAGGTTTCTAGTGTCGTTCCGTCTCTTTTTATTTTTCTTTTGAACTCAAGCAGTTTTCCACGCGAAAAATCTCAACTGTTAAGCGCTAATGCTCCTTTTGCCAAAGTTTTCTTTGGTGGGATTTTCAGTTGCATAAAGCGCTTTCTCTGTCCAACGATGACCATGGAGTGATATCCAGATGTGCGCTACCAAATCTCGAAGCGGTGGGAAACAGGGTTTCCGCACCGAAACTGACTCGATGGGAGAGGTCAACGTGCCTGCCGGTGCCTACTTCGGTGCCACCACGCAGCGCGCCGTCGACAACTTTCCCATCAGCGGGCTGCCCATGTCGCAGTCCTTCATCCGCGCCGTTGCCGCCATCAAGCTGGCCGCAGCCGAAGCGAATCATCAACTGGGTCTTGTGGACGGCAAGATTGCCGACGCGATCTCTCAGGCTGCCGGCGAGATTCTCTCCGGTGCGCATGCCGACCAGTTCCCCATCGACGTGTATCAGACCGGCTCGGGCACCTCGACCAACATGAACGTCAACGAAGTGATAGCAGCGCGTGCTCGCGAAATCCTCGGCGCCGAGCGCTCGGATCGCGATCTCGTGCATCCCAACGATCACGTCAACCGCTGCCAGTCGTCCAATGACGTCATTCCCACTGCCACTCACGTGGCGGCGGCGGTGCTGATTGCTGAGCGCCTGCTGCCGGCTCTCACTGAGCTGGAGCGGTCGCTCAAGAAGAAAGCCAGGCACTTTGCCCGCGTCGTCAAAACCGGTCGCACGCACTTGCAGGACGCCACGCCGATTACGCTCGGTCAGGAGTTCTCCGGCTATGCTGCCCAGGTCGCCAACGCCATCAAGCACATCAAGTACGCCCGCACGCGTCTGAGCTACGTCGCACTGGGCGGCACGGCAGTCGGCACCGGCATCAACGCCGACCCGGCTTTTGCCCGCATTGCTCTGGCGCGTTTGTCTTCTCGGCTCAACTTGCGTTTCCGCGAGGCCACCAACCACTTCCAGGCGCAAAGCACGCTGGATGAGATTGTCGTGGCATCGGGCGCACTGAAGACGGCTGCCGTCAGCCTGATGAAGATCGCCAACGACATTCGCCACCTCGGCAGCGGTCCGCGCGCCGGTCTTGGCGAGTTGAACCTGCCGGAAGTGCAGCCGGGCAGCTCCATCATGCCGGGCAAAGTCAATCCGGTGATCGCCGAATCGCTGTGCATGGTCGCCGCCAAGGTGATCGGCAACGATGCCACCATCGCCGTTGCAGGGCAGTCCGGGCTCTTCGAGCTCAACGTCATGCAGCCGGTAGCCGCGCTCTGCTTGCTGGAATCCATCGAGCTTCTCGCTAATTCCGCCGACAATTTCCGCGTTCGCCTGGTCGATGGTCTCACCGCCACCGATCGCGGACCGAAGCTCGTCGAGGAAGGCTTGATGCTGGCAACAGCACTGGCTCCGGTCGTCGGCTACGACAAAGCGGCCGCCATCGCCAAGAAGGCTGCCACCACCGGCGAAACCATTCGCCAGGTGGCGACGCGCGAGTCTGGTCTTTCGCAGGCCGATCTCAATCGGCTCCTGGACCCGATGTCGATGGTGACGAATAAGAAGCGCAAGCGCCGCAAGTAAGACTTGAGGCGACTGGCCAAGCGCTTTTAGAGCGCAAGGTCCGGGAGGACCTTTCCGACTGAAACCCGCCGGGAGGTGCACGGGCGCACTTTCCGGCGGTTTGTACAAACCGTCCGGTAGAACTAGAGGAGTAGTATGCATGGAACAGCTCCACTCATACAACCCAGCCTTGCTGATTGGACCGAGCCCGTTGGTGAAAGCCACCGACGAGCTGATTCTCACTCACATGGTTTCACCCCAGATCAAAGCTCTTTTGGGCGCAGCGATTGGAGGTCGAGTCGAACTCCGTGAGACGCAAGCCGGCCTTTTCCCCGGGGACGAGGTATCGAATCTCAACGGTCACGTCATTGTCGGGTCGAACGGCGAAAAGCTCGTTCGCTGCCCTTATATCGTCAGCCTCTACGAGCACAAAAACGGCTGCCTGATCATCAAGCGCGACTTTGTGAAAGTCAAAGTTTTCGCATGGCTTGGTGATTGGAAGTCGGGCCGGGCCGAGCTGATTCTCAGCACCGCCCTGAGGGACCGGCGTTACGACGGCACCAAGCGAGCCAACGACTGCTCGCTTCTTGACTATCCCTACGACCACCCGGAGCTGTCCAAGCGCCTGGTGATCGACGGCAAACCCGCCGATCTGGTCACGGCGGAGACTTCGCTCTACAGCTATTTCCCGGGTTCTTCCATCGCCAAGAGCGGTGGCGGCAAGCAGCTCGACGAATTCATCGCCAAACCGTTCACGTTCATCGACCGTCCCCGGCTTTTCATGCGCCTCTTCAAGCGCGCCTGGCAGCTCGACCGCTTCCCGGGTCAGAACTCGATTCCGATTCCGGATGTCGGCAAACTCGCTCACGCGGGCTGGGAAGCAGTCGCGAACGCTTGCGGCATCGACGCACTGGAGACCAACCCCAGCCACTACCACGTCACTCTGTGGAACATGGCGAAGGGCTACACGTTCTCCTATGCCGAACAAGAGGCGAACATCAACGCCTACAAAGCCGGTATCCAGAAGCTCAAGGATAACGGCGTCAAGCTGACTCGAGCGCAGGAGGCGTGGATTTGCGTGCTGAACAACCTCGAGCAGCGGGATTTGATTCCCGAGCACCTGCGGATGGATGTTCCCAAATGGATTCAGACCAATCTGGATCAGGAGTCCATTTGGCTCGTCAAGCCGCTTTCCGAGAAAGCAGCCAAACTGCTCAAGAAGTAAGCACTCTTGCAGAAACCCTCAGCATCAGACGATGCCTGGGTTTCTGCTTTTAAAACGCCTGCTACTATAGAACATCATAAGACAGATTATTCCACCGACAATTACGTCACATTCGGCAGCAACAGCAAGAGCACAGTGTTGCGGCGGTAACTGAGTATCCTGCGAGGTAGTAAATAACTTCAGGAATCTTTCAGCGCGAATGAGCCGGATAAGGTGCCAAGAACTAATATGAGAAGCCTGTCTTCGAGCTTTCCGCTCGCACTAGCTGTGACACTACATCTGGTGCGATTTTTTTGGCAGGTGGGCGCACAAAACCATATCAAGGGGACGCGGAAAAACGCTTGATAATTGCGATTTGCTGGCGGCAGTGGCTTGTTCGGGGCTTGATGAATTCTTGATGTCGGATCTTTCAGGAATCCTTCAAAGCTAGTACTAGCCTTGCGTTTGGGACGCAATAAATCTACGGTGTAGGCATCGTTTTTTCATTCTTACTTTTTTTCCAAAACCCTTTACCAACCCAAGATCCTTGCCATATCAGCATCTCCGACGCAAACCTTTCGGTTTGCTGTCGTTCTACTTGCAAATTCCTTGCTGAAGTTTGCATTGAAGTTGCAGGTAAAAGCTGCTGATGTGCGGCAAAGACCTACTTCAACATTGTGAGAGGTGGATATGTTCTTAGGATATGGCATAGCTATTGCCATTCTCATCGAGTGGTGGCGCCGTCGTAAAGACCGTTTCAAAGACCCATCCGCAAGCTGGATGACAGATTTTGTTCGCGATGAATTAATGCCTGTGGAAGAATCGAAGTTAACTCCTGAGGCTAAATACGAGCGTTTCCTCAAGCGCTACAACAGGCAGTGGCGTGACCAGTACGGCAGCGATTCTATCTACAGGCTGACGACAATCGCCAACCTGATAGAGCTGTACATCAGTCAGAGACGCTATTACGAGGCTCGCGGTTGGCAAAATCTCGCCATTCAGATTTTGGAATTCAACAAAATCGGCGACGAAAAACTGGCCGCTGCCTACGACAAACTTGCTGAACTCGAAATGCACATGGGGCGCGTGAAAGAGGCCTCTTTTGCATATCGCAAAGCGGCAGTCGTCTATCGAACCCTCCGGAATTTCAAGTCATTGTCCGAAAATCTGAGCGTGCATTTCGATGCAGTCGCCAAGCGAGACATGAATGCCGAGGCGCTGGCAATCAGCGATGAGTTACTTGAAGTGCTGGAGACTTTGCACGGACCGACTGCGATTCAAATCGAGAAGCATCTTTTGCACGCCGAGACAACGCTGGACAGACAGAAGCTTCCCACACCGCGCCGCCAGTTGCTGAAACTGCTACTTGCGCTGCACATAAGCGAAGATGCGCTCGGCAAGGACCATACAGCAGTCGCATCCGACTTGAAGCGCCTGGCGTCATTTTTCGCTGCTCAAGGCAAAGTCACGGCTGCTGCGGATTTGTCGGAGCGTGCGCGCATGATTACGCTCTTGAACAAAGTCGACGGCGTCGATTATCCAGGCATCGAAAGAGATTTGGCTGCTGTTGCCGAATGGCTCGAATTGCGCAATCAGGATGCAGACCGTACCGTGGCTTTCCACATGCGCAAGCGTGCCGAGCGCATTGCAGAAAAACGTCTTTCAAAAACCAAAAGGTAACAAAATGAAAAAGAGGACTTATCCGGCTGAGTTGCGCTCTGCGCTGCTTATCGTCATTTCAAAGAGGCTCGACGAGCTTCTCATCGAAGCAAATCTGGACGCATCGCTTTTCGGCAAATTGCGCAGGGCTTTTCACAAGCTCGACATGCTCGTGGTCATTTCATACGATCAATGGAGCAAATGGCCGTGGAAGCGCACTCCTGTAGCGTTTTCATCTGACCTTGGTGAGCCTGCCCAGCGCCGCAGAATCATCGATCTGGTTGCACCGCAGATCGTCGATCTGATGTTGCGCGAGCTATCGGAAAATTCCGAGAAGGTACTGATGCTGCTCGGTAAAGAGGCGCTCCTGGCGGCACTCCAGCGCTTTTACATCAATGAATTTACAGGTGACGCGGTGGCCCGTTTGCAATTGCAGATGGCCATCGAAGCGGCGATGCGCGACCAGGGCGTGCTCACTGCCGAACATCTGGATCTGTATTTCGCTGCCAGAGGACGGTGATATCGCTGACTGCGAATTCCAGAATAACTAGATAGCGGGTTTGTGGAGTGTGTAGGCATATGCCACCTCCATTTTTTTTCCGCGTTTTCTACTATGTTTTATAGTCTCACGTATACGATTGGCCACTTAAACAGCTCGATAGGTGGGCATAAGGTGTGAGCAAGGCAGGAGTAAATAACTCATAGCCGGCGAGACTCAGAGAGCCAATTGAGGATGTATGTTCAAAAAACAAGCGACTGCAGCTTCTCTTTCACTGTTCGCAAGCGCGATAGTGCTCATCTCTGCCGCTGCACCGGCGCAGGCAGGTCCGGTCACACCGACTGAGCTGATGGCGATTTTGAAAAACGCAAAAATCATCGATCAGTCAGCGTTGATGCGGGCCGCGCTCACGGATCAAGAAGCTCTGGTAACGGCAAAACGCAGCGCGAAAGACACGGACAACGATTGCAAAATCAACGCTGTGATGTTCGCCAAAACCCTGATGGATGCTTATCCTGATCAAGTGTTGCGCGTCAAGGTGATGTTCTTCGATTTTGAAAAAAGCAGATACAGCCAAATCGTCATTCGCAAAGGCGATGTCGCTGCATTCCGCAGCGGCAGTTTGAGCAAAGATGCACTCTTGGGTTCACTCGAAATTACCAATGTCGCCGATCCGACCATGAACGCGGCAGCCACGCAAAGCGGCTCCGGAAGCGCATCAGGCGCAGGTGTTGTGGCAGGACCCTTTCAAGACAAGCGCCTACTTTTACTCTCGCACATCGAGGCGCTGAGCCAGAAGGGAACGAATGTCAAAGCATTCCGCGCCATCTTCGATCAGATCGAAGACTTGGCGCGCCAGGGCAATGAAACCGCTCTCCATCAGAAGATTCCCTATCTGTTCGAGAAATTGCAGGAGCAGCAAAAGCTGGTAAAGCAAGCATCGCAAGTAGGAAAATCCACAACGACGGCTGTTCAGAGCAGCAGTAGCAACAGTTCCTCGCCAAACGCGGGAGCAGCCGCAGGGCAGCCGACAGCCGCAGACAATCTCAATGCGAGCAAACTGATTTCCAGGCGACTGTTTCTTGAAGGCGCCATCAATCAAGCTCCGGACGACAACAAGAAAAACTCATACAAACAGCGCGTCGCGCACATCGACAGCTTGATCGAAGAGCACAAATGGAAGGACGCCGATAAAGAGCTGTCCTCGATGGAAAAGGAATTGGATGTGAAACATCCGTTCGGCTTTCACTGAAGCAAAAACAGCGGAGTCGAAGAAACAGCCTCGTGGCAACCCTTAATGTGATTAGTTGTCAGTTCAGATAGAAATATCTGATCATGTCACACAGGTCTTTGCCAAGATATTTTGTCAGCAGACAAAACGACGACTCGTTCGCCGATTGCGTCAGCACGCTCGATCCATGTCATGCGATCGACAGTTTCTTCATCGGCGGTCGCCATATGGTCGAGCGCGAATGGGTCGTGACTATCGATTCGGCCGGTTGCCTGAAAGCCACTGATGGAGAAAAATTGGGTTCGCTGCCCGCTGAAGTCCAGCAAGATCTGGCTTTCAATGAGGTTATCGGCAGTGCCGCTTGCCGCACTCTCGACAGCTCGCACGTTTATCTGTTTTATCTTGAAGCGCTCGAACAGCCGCCGGAGACGCCGGGCATCAACGATCCTGTTTATCTTTACGGCACGCTTTATGGTCCGTTTCCGGCGCCATCCGGCGAAAGTGCGCGCGGCATTCCGGGGCAGCTCACCATTAACCGCATGGATCTCCTGGCGGGGCTGGTAGACTCAGCGAAGTATGCATTCAACTACCAGTCAGTTTCGTCGGGAAGCCAGACCCAGCGCTGTTTCAACCTGCTTCTGCCTGGTGACAGAGAAGAAGAGATTGCCCAGGGAAAAGGGCTGGTAATGGCTTACCCGCTCATGCCGGCGGAAGTTGTGATGGGTGAGCCGTGGAATGAAATTGTTATCTCCGGGCTGGTGTTCGACGTTCTTTCCGCGCTCAAAGAAGATTTGGAAAAAGAAAAGGTCAATCATCCGTTGCGCACTGCCACTCTGCCGGTTCCCAATCGAACCTGGGTTGTGCAGCAATTGGAAACGAACGGCTGGGCGGTAAAAGGCAACATAGCGACGCGCCTGCCCGGTGCCACCATGGGCATGAACAAAATGCTTTCCATGGCGCTCGGGACGCTTTTAAAAGACAAGATGACCATTCCGCCGCAGGGAAACATCGACGACTACATCGAACTGGCTGAGATGACCATCCGCAACCTGCCTGGTTTCCCACCTTCGCGGCTGAAGGTTTTGAGAAACAGAGTGCGACCTGTTTCACCGGAAGCACGCGCACAGGGCTCACGCGCCAAAACCGCCCCCGTCCAACCGGCTCGAACGCCAAAAGGACAAACGTTTCCCGCCCAAATGGGCAATGCGCCGCCTGCCAAAAAGGCTGATTGGATGCAGGATTTCATCGCCGGTCACCGCCCTTCCGGAACCGGAGAAACACGCCTGACGACCATGTCCGGACTGGCAAACAATCGCCCGGCAAAACCGCCGATAGCCGCTAAAAAAGCGGAAACGAAATTAAATGCTAAACCTGACTGGATGAGCGATTTTGATGCTCCTCAGATGGGCAAAGAGAATATCAATCCTGAAGCAAAAGAAAGGAAAAAAGAGAAGAAAGATGAAAACTCTTGGATGAAAGATTTTGAGTAAGTAAGACAGCAAGCCGGTTTCCCTAACAGCAACGAACACAAAGCAGGTAAAACAGCCAATGACTAAAGTTCACGAAAGACCAGTAGAACCTTTTTCCGACATCCACTTCGAGCATGGCGAGGTAAGAGCCACGCTCTTGCACGACCCCACCGTGGAAGGGCTGGACATGGCAATCTACCTGGATGGCTCGGGCAGCATGAGCGACGAGTATGAATACAAGAAAGTCGGAAAAGGCATTCTTGATTGGTTGTTCGGCAAAGAAACAAAACCTCTGGAAAACACAGTCGAGCCGCAAGTTCGCTGGATTCTCGAATATCTCGCCACCAAAGATCGCAACGGCATGTTGCGCACTGCCTATTGGGCAACCGGCACGGCAGGCTCGATTGAGCTGATAGGCGAGCTGCAAGGCAAGGACGTAAAAAGCTATCTTTTCCCGGGACCGAAAAAATTCGGCAATCAAACCAATTTGAAACCCGCTATCGAAGATTACGTTGAATACCTGGAAGAACAGATGCAGAACGGCGCTCGCCAGGGTTGCGCGGTGTTCATCACCGATGGTGTCATTCACGATGCGGACGCTGTGAAAACATACTGCGAATATCTGGTCAAACTCATGAAGAAGGGCAAACTGCCTCGCATGAATTTCATTCTTGTCGGCGTCGGAAAAGACGTGGATGAAGAACAGATGGAAGACATCTGCCACGTCGAATACAAAGACTTCGGTCACTTGTGGTGCCACCGCATCGCGGAAGAGGTCAACCAAGTCGCTGAGCTGGTCGCTGTTCTCGTGGACGAGAGCATGACCGTCGCCTCGGGCGGCATCATCACCGACGACAAAGGCACCGTGCTTGCGCGCTACGAATCGCGCCTGCCCGCAATCCTCGAGTTCAAAATTCCCGAAGGTGCTCACAGTTTCACACTCGAAGTCAACGGTCAAAAATTCACCCAACCGCTGCCGGACGAGGATGACGACGACGATCACCATTAAGGAAGGGAAGAAAAAATGAGTCACAAACACGAAACAATCGTCAAGCCGTTCTCCGATGTTCACAACAAAAGCGGCAAAATTCTCGCCACCCTGCTGCACGACCCGACCATTGAAGGGCTCGATGTCGCGCTCTACATGGACGGTTCCGCCAGCATGGAAGACGAGTACGGGCCGCGCGGCATTCTTGCAAAACTTGGCGGGGTCCGCAATCAAGTTGAGCCGCAAATGCGATGGATGCTCGAATATCTGGCGACCAAAGACAAGGACGGCGTGCTGAGAGTCGCATACTGGGCAACCGGTGACGGCTCGCAGATCGAGGTGGTGGGAGACTTAACGGGCGTCCAGGCAAAGGACTACAAATTTCCCGGTCCGCAATATTACGGCAAAGGCACCGTAATGCTGCCGGTTTTGCGCGATTACGTCGCGCATATCCGAGCGCAGGGAGAAAAGGGCGCCAAGCGTGGACTGGCTGTAATCATTACGGACAGCCAGATTTACGACCCGGATGACATCAAAGCCTATTCAGCGCAGGTAGCGAAGGAAATCGCCGGTGGTCGCCTGCCGCGCATCAACTTCGTCCTTGTCGGAGTCGGAGAGCAAATCGACGAAGAGCAAATGGAAGAAATCTGCCACGAGGAATATCCCGGCGTCGGACACTTGTGGTGTCACCGCATCGCCGACAAGATGGAAGAGATGGCGGAGCTGGTCGCTGTTCTCGTGGACGAAACCATGACAGTGGCATCCGGCGGCACCATATACGATGACAAAGGAAATGTGCTCAAGCGTTATGAAACGCGCTTGCCGGCCGTTTTCGAATTCGACATCCCGCCTGGATGCGCGAGCTTCACCCTCGAAGTGAACGGTCAAAAATTCACCCAGCCGATACCGGAAGAAGACCATCACGACGAAGATGAAGACGAAGACGATGACGATCACAAACCGCAGGCTTCCCAGCCGAACACCGGCAAGAAAGGCGGCCACAAGCACTAACATATGAGCAAAAAATCCGATCAAGGCACTCCCTCCGACAAGAAGGAACCATCGAAAGAGCACGTTCATGGTCCCGGATGCTCCCATGGTCACGACCACGATCATGAGCATGAACACGGGCATGAGCATGAACGCGGGCATG
>Ga0268299_1003025_pt1 | contig 17035 bp, 16 predicted proteins | sample NOBtaG_FD_193484 | JGI IMG/M metagenome (GOLD analysis project Ga0268299, IMG submission 193484) | Activated sludge microbial communities from bioreactor in Nijmegen, Gelderland, Netherland - NOB reactor | ecosystem: Engineered > Bioreactor > Aerobic > Activated sludge | place: Netherlands...
GAAATGAAGGGCGCAGATCAGTGCTGCGGCTTTGGCGGCCTGTTCTCGGTGAAAATGTCCGCTATCAGCGGTGCAATGCTCGACGAAAAAATCGAAGCGATTGAAGCCGCCGACGCCGACGTGATTTTGACCGGGGACTGCTCCTGTATGACCCAGATTAACGGCGGACTGAGCCGGAATCAAAAAACGCGCCGATCCATCCATATCGCGGATTTGCTGGCGCGCGGGTTGAAAAATTCCTAACGGCTGTAGGCCAGCGGCGCGACATAGCTGCTGACGAACTGTTCCGCTTCCTCTAAAGATTTGAAAAAATGCGTTTCGTGGGTATGGCGCACCGTCCCCATGAGCGCTGCCATGCGTGACTGCTGTGTGACGAGCAGCGTATTGGTGGCGACGGCTGCGATGCGCACGTTAGGCGTTTCGGCAGCCAGTGCGAAAATCCGGCGCGCTTCGTTGCTGATGGCTGTGGCTTGACACGCGTCAACCAGCACCACAATCGGCGTTTCACTGTTTCTGGCGAAGCGCATCAGATTTTCAGTCCACATTTTCGCGTCGTTCGCGTCCACATGACCGACTTCACGGGAAGAAAACACCCCATTTTGAAAGGAAATATCTGTAACAGGCATACCGGCGCACCTGAAAAATTAAATTCGTAAATTGGATAAGTTCATATATATCACCTTATTTCATAATTTGCTACATACATTTGGAAATTCTAACGATTCGTCTGTATTAATGAAATTTAACACGACTGTGAACCCCCCTTAACAATCTGACCGTTTTTATTAACCTCTTGCGGTTAACATGATGGGCATGAAATGTGAAAAACATTTCAGTCAGTCACTTTAACATGATGCAGCTTATAAGGAGCGCTAGTAAATGTTGAAAGCCCGTAGTGCGGTTATCCTGATCGGCGTTTTGATGCTGGTTATGTCGGTAACAGGTGTATTCGCTCAAGATCAGACGATTGTTGACATTGCTGCTGGCAACGCCGATTTTTCGACATTGGTGTCGCTGGTTCAGGCCGCTGGTCTGACCGATGTCCTCGCTGGTGAAGGCCCCTTCACGGTTTTCGCGCCCACGAACGAAGCATTTGCGGCGCTGCCCGAAGATGTTGTTGCTTATCTGACCTCGGAAGCTGGTCTGCCCACCCTGACTGAAATCCTGACCTACCACGTCGTTTCCGGCGCGGTGATGTCGGCTGATATTACCGACATGATGGCTGATACCATGCAGATGTCGTCTGTCGGTGGCGATCTTCTCGGCGGACAGCTTGATGTGAAAGTTACCGATGCAGGTGTCACCGTCAACCAGGCGAATGTCATCAACCCCGATATTGCCGCCAGCAATGGTGTGATCCATGTCATTGACTCGGTTCTGCTGCCCACCATCGCCCTGCCCGAAGTTGATGCCCTGAGCATGACCGACCCGGTGACATCGGCTGGCAGCTCGACGGTTGCCCCTGTGACCGACGCCATCAACGGCAAACTGGCGGATGAAGGCTACACCGGCGCGACGAACGCCACCACGGGTACAGGCGCAGGTTTTGAACGCTACTGCGCAGGCGAACTGGACTTCTCCAACGCCAGCCGCCCGATTAACCAGGAAGAAATTGATGCCTGTGCAGCCAACAACCTGACTCCTGAAGGTTTCCGTGTTGGCACCGATGCCCTGGCAGTGGTCGTGAGCGCCTCGAATGACTTCATTGACAGCCTGACCAAAGAACAGCTTGCGGCGGCTTTCTCGACGGCTGCAACCTGGGCTGATGTTGATCCTTCGTTCCCAGATGAACCGATCCTGCGCTACAGCCCCGGCACTGACAGCGGCACGTTCGATTATTTCGTCGAAGAAGTTTTTGATGACGACCAGGCACCGCTGCTCAATGCTGCCAGCCTGGAACTGAGCGAAAACGATAACGTTCTGGTGCAGGGTGTCGAAGCCAGCCCCTACGCGATTGGCTATTTCGGCTACGCTTACTACCAGGCCGAAGCTGACCGTCTGAAGATCATCTCGCTCGATTTTGGCGATGGTGTGATGGCTGCCAGCAAAGAAACGGTTGATGCCGCTCAATATCCGCTGTCTCGCCCGCTCTACATCTACTCGGAAGCCAGCAAAGTAGTGACAAACCCAACCCTGAGCAGCTACCTCAACTACTACCTGACCAATGCCAACGACACGGTTTCCGAAGTTGGCTATTTCCAGGCTGATGCATTCTCGCTGAACCTCGCCAAGCTGCAACTCCTGGCGATGATGAACGCCGCAGCATCGTAATTTAACTAGAGTAGTTCAAACATGGAGAGGAAAATCGATTTTCCTCTCCGTTGTTCATTCTTGCGATTTTTTACACGTTAAATTACTCAAATATCAAACTTTAGCAGTTTGATCTGCACAGGAGATAACTACAGTGTCCTCAATGGAACTGAACGCAGGAAACCAGCTAGGTACGCTGAGCCGAAAAGGGCAGCTTCTGGCGGACGTGCTTCAACACGAAACCCACGACGGAATCGACATTCGCAAACGTCCCCGTATCAACGAAATCATCATTCAAAATATCCTACTGATCTGCGGTGTGGTGTCGATTATCACAACCGTTTTGATCGTTTATAGCCTGTTGAATCAGGCGCTGGGCTTTTTCAACTCGTTGGCGTGGCTGCCCGCCCGTACCTTGACGGTCAACAGCAGTGTGGAGCGCATCGCCGTTCCCAACGCCATTGATGCCGCGACAACTGAAATTGTCCTGACGACAGAAGCGGGCGAGCTGGTTGGCGGGTTAACACGCCTGCCCTATACCCCCAACCAATTGATCCGCATTGAAAACGAAATTATGCTGGTCACGGCAGTAAGCCGACAGGCCATTACGGTTGAACGCGGCGTCGAGGATACGACAGCGGCTAACCACAAGTCCGGGATGCCGATTGAAGTGCTGGTGAGTGACCCGATTCGCCTCGACGAGGAATTGAGTGCAGCGGATATGCAGATCGGATTGATAACGGCTGGGCGGCTTCCCTTCACGGCTGGGCAGGTGATCCGCCTCCACAATGAAAATATGCGGGTTACGGAGATCGCTGCCGATAACACCTCGATCACGGTTGAACGGGGTTACGAAGGCACAGAAGCGATTGTCCACCCGATTGACGAAGCTGTTCAGGTGTCGAAACAGCCGACGCTGACCGAATTTTTGACCCACACCAAATGGCAGCCGCAGATCGGCGATTTTGGCGTACTGCCGCTGGTTTATGCTACGCTCATGACGACGATTATCGCCCTGATGGTATCGCTGCCGCTCGGTTTGGGCGCAGCCGTCTACCTGAGCGAATATGCGTCACCGCGCTCACGGGCGACCCTTAAGCCAATTCTGGAAATTCTGGCGGGCGTCCCGACGGTTGTTTACGGCTTCTTTGCCATCACGTTTATGACACCGCTCCTGCGCGGCATTTTTGGCACCGATAACGTCTCGATCTACAACATGGCATCGGCTGGCCTTGTGATGGGCATTATGATCGTACCGACGATTAGCTCGATCAGTGAAGATGCTTTGAGCGCTGTGCCGCGTTCGCTGCGGGAGGCTTCCTATGGCCTGGGGGCAACCAAACTCGAAACCATCGTGCGGGTAATTATCCCCGGCGCGCTTTCCGGCATTATCGCCGCCTTCATCCTGGGCATGTCGCGCGCGGTTGGCGAAACGATGATCGTCGCGATTGCAGCGGGCGCTGGCCCAGCCTCGGCCATCAACTTTTTGAAGCCCTTCCAGGCAGGCGAAACCATGACCGGGCATATCGCGCGTATTAGCGGCGGCGACCTGAGCTATGGTTCAATTGACTATAACAGTATCTTCGCAATCGGCCTCGCGCTGTTCGTGATGACGCTGATTTTGAATCTGATTAGCGGCTTCATCGCGCGCCGATTCCGTGAGGTTTACCAATGATCGAAGAAGGCGTTTTTCACAACAATGTCCTCAGACGCAAGCGCCTGGGGATACTCTGGAGTCGGTTTTATTTCGGGTCATTAATTATCGCGATTGTGGCGCTGATTACCCTGTTCCTGACGGTTGTCGATCAGGCTTTCGGCACGGTGTCGCTATCTTTCGTCGTCGATCCAGCGACATTGACTGATGGTCGCCCGCTCGATCAACTTTCGACGGACGAATTAGCGGACATCCTGACCAGCAATCTCTCGGCAGGACGTTCGCGTATCCTCCTGCGTGACTATGTGATCGTCAACTACAACGCCGACACCTACACCAAGCAACCGATCCAGGCGCTGCTCCCCAATCACACGCTCGATCTGGCTGTCGGCGAGAAAACCCTGGGAACACTTTCTGCCGAAGAAATTTCACCCATCCTCGCCCAGAGCTTATCCAGTGATGCACTCTATAATCTGGTGATGATCGAGGTTGTGCAGGAACAAGTCCTTGAATCCTGGACGCTCAGTAAAACAGTGTTCGAATACAACCAGATTGTCGCAGAAAATAACGAAGAACATCCTGAAGGGGTGCTGCAATTCCGCTCGTGGCTGAACGCGCGCTTCCTCGGTACGCCGATGGCATCCGACGCGCTCAAAGCGGGCGTCCGTACCGCGCTCCTGGGGTCGCTGTGGATTATCGGCATTACGATTTTCTTCGCGCTTCCGGTGGGCATCGGCGCAGCGGTTTATCTGGAAGAATATGCGCGCGCAGGCTCACACAGTCGACTATTTAACCTCGCCAATAACCTCATCGAGACGAATATTCGTAATCTGGCGGGTGTGCCGTCGATCATTTACGGTATGCTCGGCCTGTTCGTGTTCGTGCGCTTATTGGGCGATCTGACGCAGGGCCGCACGATTTTGTCGGCTGGCCTGACGATGGCGCTGCTGATTTTGCCCGTCATCATCATCAACGCGCAGGAAGCCATTCGCGCTGTGCCTTACTCGATCCGCGAAGCCAGCTATGGCATGGGTGCGACACGTTGGCAAACCGTATCGCGACAGGTGCTGCCCGCTGCCCTCCCCGGCATCATGACCGGCACCATTCTCGGCGTTTCGCGCGCCGTTGGCGAAACCGCACCGCTGATCGTCGTCGGCGCGGCAACCTTCATCGTCACCGACCCAACCGGATTTTTCTCGCAATTTACAGCGCTGCCTATCCAGGTTTATCAATGGACATCGCTGCCCCAGGTCGAATTTCGTTACGTTGCGGCAGCGGCTATTGTCGTGCTGTTGATTTTGCTGCTCTCGCTCAACGCAACCGCGATTGTTTTACGCAACCGTTACAGCAGGAGATTGTCTTGACAAGTCATGCCCATAGCAACAAAGCCGTCCAGCTCAACAAAGTGAGCATCTATTATGGCGATTACCGCGCCGTCAAGGATGTGTCGCTGGATATTGATCGCAACAAAATTACCGCCTTCATCGGGCCGTCCGGCTGCGGCAAAAGCACGGTTCTGCGCAGCATCAACCGCATGAACGACCTTGTGCCGGGTGCGCACGTCGAAGGCGAAGTGCTGTATCGCGGGCGCAACCTGTACGCCCCGGATGTCGATCCTGTCGAGGTGCGCCGCCGCATCGGGATGGTGTTCCAGAAGCCGAATCCCTTCCCCAAGAGCATCTATGACAACATCGCCTATGGCCCGCGCTTGCTCGGCGTCAAGGATCGCAAAGTTTTGGATCAGATCGTCGAATTGAGCCTGCAACAAGCCGCGCTCTGGGACGAAGTGAAAAATGATCTGAAAAAATCGGGTTTGGCGCTCTCCGGTGGGCAGCAGCAGCGCTTGTGCATCGCGCGCGCGATTGCCGTCGAACCCGACATCATTCTGATGGACGAACCCTGCTCGGCGCTCGACCCGATTGCGACACAGCGCATCGAAGAACTGATGAAAGACCTGGTGAAAAGCTACACCATCGTCATCGTCACCCACAACATGCAGCAGGCCGTCCGCGTTTCCGATTACACGGCGTTTTACTATATTCGCAAGCAGGAAATCGACGGCAAAGAACTGCGCTGGGGCGAACTGGTCGAGTTTGGCAAGACCAAGCAGGTTTTCGACCAACCCGAACAGGAAGAAACGTCCGATTACATTTCAGGGCGTTTTGGCTGATCGCTCACGTCAGTGATGATCTGAGCGTCCAGCCCGCGCGTGTATCGCGAGTAGAACTCCAAGGGAGATAAGCCGGATTCTTCTTTGAGTTTATAGATTTCTCGGCGGGAAATGTTGGCCCCAAAAGGCCAGGGGAAATCCTCAGTCTTGGCGACGCCCCCGCCGACCCCGTTAATGGCATCCAGAATGCGATGGCGCTGCCCTAGGAGCATATCGCTGGGCAGGTCTGAAAAAGCAAAAAAGCGGGCCTCAAGCACCTCAGAAGGTTGAATATTGAGTGTCCCGCCCGTGATGCTGCCGACAAAGACGCAGACGTGATACGTTCCGTCATACCACGCGGGGCGCGAATAAAGGCCAACCAGCCGCGTCAGCACAACTTCAAAGCCCGTTTCCTCATACGTCTCGCGAATTGCAGCTTGCGCAAGGGATTCACCGGGTTCGACCACGCCACCCGGCATACACCAAACCTCAAAATCTTCGCGCTTCGTCAGCAGAATTTGATTGTTTTGCAGAATGGCAATATTGACGCCCAGGTGCATGATTCCCTCCGAGAGTGCGTGTATTTGCTGTTTTATACACGATCTGGAGGGAAATGAACGCGCCGTTTAATATACGTCTGTCCTGCGATCTTCAAAAATCGGGATATTCTACAGAATCCGCTCTAATTCTTTACAGGCAGCTTTAAGCGAAGGTGGTGCATTGTCAGGAAGGGGTTGGCGATTACGGCAATTTTCAGCCAATTGAGTAACAGAGGGCTTGCAATCACTTTCGTTCTTACGAAGATGAGGGTATTCATCATTTTCGTTTACCATATCTCCTTTAAGATAGACAATCCACGTCTCAATATTGCGTTTGGGTATAAAGATTGCTATCTTCTCGTTTTCGTATCTGCGTTCAAGAGCAGTAGTTGCTAAGGCATTTTCTAATTCTCGAAAGTGATTCTCTATACTTTGTGTATCTGCATCCATTATCACAATCAGGCATATATTGAGATGATGTTGATACCGACGTAATTCTCGAACTTCCTTTGGATAGTTAACACGAACCCGTTGTTCACCTGAACCACTACCAAATGAATATTTACTCCGTCTTATACGTTGTCGAGGGATTCCCCATCCAATTAGGAAGTAATAGGCAAATAACCATTGTTGTGTGTCCTCACACAGAACGACTATTTGAGTGTATTTACTCATTCATCAGCCAACCACGAGCAATGAGTTCTGAAACAGGAAGGCCATCCTCATCATCGACTTGAATTTGCTTTACACGGGTTGGACCATTATTTTGGCGCTCAAACCAATATCCTATGGGTGAGGCTAACAAGTAGTTGAGCGATTCTGGATGGTGAGAAATAAGAAGCGCTTGCAGACCGCTATTATTGCAGCGATCATAAAGTTCTGTTAACCAGGGTTGAATTTCTGGTAAAGCAACAAAATTTTCCGGCTCATCAATACATAGAATATATTTACGCTGAGAGCCTCCTTGATTAAGGTGAAGCAAGGTATAGAGCGCAATCAACATTCGCTGACCATCGGATAATTCGCTGAAACGATACCCTACTGATTGGTTATCTTCAATTTGAAAATATGCCATTAGGAGACGCTGCTGTCGCCCCACATTCTCAAATTTGAAATATTGAAAACCTGGAAGAGTTTCTCTTAGTGCGCTAGTAAGTTGATATGCCATCCCCTGATCTTGAGAAAGATGGCGATACCAAGACACATAATTACTCAAAGAAATTGAAGGAGAAGATACTTCGAATGCACTTTCTTCCTCTATTAAGGAAGGAATAGGGTGGGTAACGATATAACGCTCTAACTGCTCTTTGAACCAAGTTAAGCGCTTGTTATCGTTACGCGGTGTAATAGATTGAATCGCCGACAAAACTCCATCATATGGATATTTAGGCCCTTCTGAATAATTATCGTTATACAGTTGAATTTCATCACTCTCAAATTTTAAGAGTGGATTCTGGTTAACCCATAGACGTTCATATTTGACATGTACATTTTTGCCTGATTCATCATGTTCAATGGCTAATTCATATTTGTACTTCGAATCTGTGTCGCGTTCAACCTCAAGCTCAAACGTCTGAGTAGATAGTGTTTGCCAGCGTGTGCGGTTATCAGGCAAAAACAAATCAGCAATTTTGCCCTTGCCCAGCGCGAAATCGCGGATTTTTTGCAAAACCTCAAAGACAGCCGATTTGCCTGAGCCGTTAGCGCCTACAAACAGGCTGATCGAGTCCAGAGAAAGTTCAAAATTGACAAGACTCTTGTAGTTGTCAATGTAAATGCGTTTTAGCATCAGTTGTCTCCTGACATAACAAACTGACGATTTTGATTAGTACACATCCGTCCTGCGATCTTCAAAAATGGGGATGCGCTGACGCACTTCTTCCACCAAGTCCATTTCGATTTCCGCCGTCAGCATCATCGGCGAATCGCCACCCTCAATGATAATCTTGCCCCAGGGGTCAACGATCATCGAATGCCCACCAAAAGTGGTGCTGCCCGTTATTCCAGCGGCGTTGCAGGCGACAATATAGCATTGATTTTCAATCGCCCGCGCGACCAGCAAGGCGCGCCAATGCTCGACACGCTCAATCGGCCATTCCGCCGGGATAATAATCATGCGCGCGTTTTCTTCAGCGGAATACAGGCGGAAAAGCTCAGGGAAACGCAAATCGTAGCAAATCGCCAGCGCCGTCCGCCCCCAGGGCAAATCCATCGCCAGCGGGGATGGCCCTGGTTGCAGCCACTTGTCCTCGTCCATCAGGCGGAACAGATGCAGTTTGCGGTAAACGCCCATCATGCGTCCGTTGGGCGTGAAAAATGCCGCGCTGTTATTGACTTCCAGGCCGCGCTTTTCCAGAATCGAGCCAACGATGCTGATCTTGTTCTGCTGAGCAACCGTCGTCACCTGAGCGAACATGCCGCTGTTAAGGACACTTGCCAGCTCTTTGGCATTGTCGAGCGCATAGCCGGTTGACCATAATTCGGGAAACACGACCATGTGCGACCCACGCCGCGCTGCCTCTGCTGCCCATTCCTGCATCACGTTATAATTTTTGCGGACATCGCCCAGCGTAATATTCATTTGAGCCAGACTGATACTTAATTTTGCCACGATTGCTCCCTGCTTAAATGACAACCTGCTGCCAGACGCCTATCACGGCCTCAATAACATCGTCTTCGGGCATATAGGTTGTATCGATTTCATAGAGGCCGGGTAACTTGCGCACTGCCCATTCGCGTTTGAGATGCCCCAACGACAGCGCGCGTTCGTTCGGGTTATGATAGCGCCCTCCAAGTGCCAGATGCAAACTCTGTAAAACCGCATCCAGCGAGGCGACGAGGCAGATCACTGGCCCGGTTTCCCCCAAACGCTCATAATGATTAGCATGTAAAAGCGTTTGACCACTGACGCGAATAACCGCGCTGCGATAGAGCAATGCCTCTTGCACAACTTCGGCTTCAAGCGTTTTCAAGCGCGATTCGCCATACAGCGCGCGGATTTCGTTGATGGATGTGCCGCTGCGATCTTCTATTTCGCGCTCGACGTTCAGATAGCGCATTTGCATTCTGCTGGCGATTCGGCGTCCAATCTGCGGCTGATTTGGCCCCGTATAGCCTGTCAGGATAATATTGCGATCTGAAAGTGCTAAAGTTCTTATCGCCATCAACGCCACCCCGGAAACCATTGGTCAAGAACGTCCGGCAGTTCCATCAAGCTGTTCAGCGCATGATCCGGCACGATTAACCCGCTGAGCATCGGCGGCGTGGGGTGTGTGACACGCAAAACGGCCTGCATCCCTGCGCTTTGCGCCCCGGCAATATCGGCAACGGGATTATCGCCAACAAAAACGACCTCGTTCGGCTTTGCCCCGATGCAGTTGAGTGCATATTCAAAAATCGATGGATGCGGCTTGAGAAAGCCCACATCAGCCGCCGAGACACGGCAGGTTGGGAAATAGGACAACAAACCATGTTGTTCCAGTTCGGCGTCGCGCATCCACATCGGCTGGTAAGCGTTGGTAACAATGCCGATTTGAATTTTATTTTGTCCCAGAATCGTCAGGGCTTCGGCGACATCGGGGAAAAGCTTTGATCCCGGCGCAGCACCCCAACGATAAGCTTCCAGACAGCGCCGTTCGTTGAGGCTTTCTGACGGCACACCCAACGCAGTCAGCGTCTCGACCATGATTACCCCCATATTGGGGGCACGCAGGTTGCTCCGTGCTCCCTCCCAGGCTTGCTGGGTACGGCTCGAAAATTCGGTAATCATTCTGTCAAAATCATCGAGCATGTGGACTTCATTACAGATGTAATCAAAGACGCCGCGCAAAAGCAGCCGTTCACGCGCGGCCCACTGTTTACCGAACCCGCTCCAGTCGATCAGCGTATCATCTAAGTCAAATAACACAGCTTTTAGCATTAAGGTTAGAGGCCTTTCAGGGTGCTGCGGCCTCATGGGCGCGCCAGGTCAACAGCGCTTGTGAAATGCCCTGCTGCTGATCGGGAAATTTTAGTTTCCAGCCAAGTTGAGATTTCGCTTTATCGGTTTTTGCTTTCGCCGAGCCACTGAGCAGCGCCATATGTGTTTTATTGACCAGAATATTGGCGACACCGGGCGGCAGACGGCGGCGGGCGGGATGCCCAACACCCAGGTCAGCCGCAAAATGTTCGGCAAACCCGGCTATCGAAACCGGGTGATCGTCGGCAATATTGAAAATTTCACCTGCGGGCTGCTGTTCCGCCGCCGCGACGACAGCCGATGCTAAATCGGAGACATAAACCCAACTGGCAACCGTGTCGCCTTCACCCAGCAGAAGGCCTTTACCCGCCACAACGGCATCACGCAGTGCCGAGAAATCATCGCTTGGCCCATAAACATAGCCAGCCCGCAGCACCGCGCTGGGAACACCGCTTTGCAGCACCGCGCGCTCGGCCTGGACACCTGCCGCAAATAACGGGTCACTGCTGACCAGCGGCGCGCTTTCATCTACCCATTCGCCATGTGCATCGCCATAGAGGAAGGTAAAGCTGGTATGGACGATAAATTTGACACCTGTATTTTTCGCCGCCTCCACCATTGCCGCTGTCCCCTGTGAGAGCAGGCGTGTGTAATAATCCCAATCCGCACTTTGCACCGGCAGATTGTTGATGCCCTGGGGCGCGAGGTTGATGATGACATCGGCGTTGACCATCTTGAGAACGCCAGCGATTTCACCGGAACGGAACAGATCGTTATAAACGGGCAGGCCGCCATTTTTGCGAATGAGGGTTGCGCTGTCGAGTGTGCTGCTGGTGCCTGCGACCCTGTGTCCACGCGCGGCAAGCTGTTTGACGACTTCATAGCCCAGGACGCTGGATGCGCCGATGACATAAATACTCAGCGATGTGGAGGTACTGCTCTCTAGCATAGTGTGCAAGCTTTCCCTATATTTCAAATAATGAAAATTATGCCATCGAAACACTATGCAATCAACTGGTGTTTCTTAAAAAGGATTGGCTATAGGCATCCGGGGTGTCCACTGTTAAGATGCCATTCAATCTTTTTACAATGTTGAGGATATTGAGGATGGGCGAAAAATATCAACAATTGGTCAAGCGGCTGGAAGATGTTCATAACCTGGATCGCACAGCGGCGGTGCTGGGTTGGGATCAGCAGACGCAAATGCCGCCAGGTGGGGCTGCCGCACGTGCCGCACAACTGGCAACGGTGGCGCGCCTGGGGCATGAAATTTTCACGAGCGACGAAACTGCCCGTCTGATCGAGGACGCGGCGGCTGAAATCGTTGGCGCAAATTATGACTCCGATGAAGCCAGCCTGATTCGCGTGGTTCGCGAAGATTATGAGGATGCCGTTAAGCTCCCGGCAGAATTGGTCGCGGAAATTTCGCGGGCGACGACGATGGCGCACGAAGTTTGGGCAAAAGCGCGGCAAAATAACGATTTTCAGTCGTTTTTGCCATCCTTAGAGCCAATCCTCGATTTACACCTGCGCGTGGCGGATTTTATCGGTTATGACGACCAGCCCTATGATGCGCTGATTGACCGCTATGAGCGCGGAATCACGACAGCGCGAGTCAAGGAAATTTTCGACGGTCACAAGCCCGATCTGATCGCCCTGATCGCGGCAGTCAGCGGGAACGAAGGCCGTGTCAACGACAGGGTGCTGCACCAGCCGTTCGACATCGACAAACAGCGGGAGTTCGCACTGGATGTCATCAAAAATTTTGGCTTCGATTTTCATCGCGGTTTGCAAGCCATTTCGGTACATCCATTTTGTACGCATTTTTCACGCGACGATGTGCGCCTGACCACCCGCTTTAATACGGATTTTCTCAATCCAGCGCTGTTCGGCATGATGCACGAGGCTGGACACGGCATGTACGAACAGGGCAGCGCCCCATCGCTGGAAGGCACACCCCTTTCCGGCGGTACATCGCTCGGCGTTCACGAATCACAGTCGCGCATGTGGGAAAATATCGTCGGGCGCAGCAAAGGCTTCTGGTCATGGGCGCTGCCTCGGCTGAAAAAGCAGTTCCCCGGTCAGCTTGATAACGTCGATCTCGATACCTTCTATAAAGCGATCAACAAAGTACAGCGTTCGTATATCCGCGTGGAAGCCGACGAAGCCACCTATAATCTGCACATTATGCTGCGCTTCGACCTTGAAACCGATATGATCGCTGGCAAGGTGAAGCCCGCTGATCTGCCCGAAGAATGGAATGATCGTTTCGAGAGCTTCTTCGGCATCGCGCCCCCCTCGGATACGCTCGGCGTTTTGCAGGATGTCCACTGGTCGATGGGTCTGGTCGGCTATTTTGCCACTTACGCGCTGGGGAATCTGCTCTCGGTGCAGTATTACAACAAGGCCGTTCAGGATCGTCCCTCGATCCCCGACGACATCGCCAACGGAAAATTCGATACACTGCTGACCTGGCTGAACGAAAATATCCACAAACACGGGCGCAAATATACGTCGGATGAGCTAACGCGCCGTGTGACGGGTGAGGGCATCCAGTCGCGCGATTACATCCAATATTTGCAGACGAAATTTAGCGAGGTTTACGGGCTGTAAACTATGCGGGGTTGAGCGATCTTGCCAGCAGCAAAATCTCTCAACCCTATTCAACGAAGGTTCGCGTATTTTTGTAGCTCTTAATGCGATCAATATAGGTGTGAACCAGTACGGGCGCGAAGGTGAGCATCAGGATCACGAATAACCCAAGCATCAAAAAATAGCGCATCGCATCTCACCTTCCCGACAAACCCGTTATTTTCCTAGTCCCCCGCAACCATATGGGCTTCTTTCTCATCGGCCTCTGCCCGCCCTTTGCTCTGGCTGTCAGTGTAGGCTTTAATTCGCCGGATATACGACTGAACATGCTCAGCTTGTTCGGGATCCATGACTCGCGCCAGACGTCCCAGCGTGTCCATCAGGCTTTCCAGGGCATAGGGTGAATCTTCCGGTGCGGTGGTGAAAACCTGTTCAATCGTGTCTTCAGCTTCTTTCAGCTTGCCCAGCGCCAGCCGCGCCGTCAGCAGGTCGGCATAAGCCCAGTAATTGTCAACTTCCGCCTGGACTTCGTTGAACGCCAGTTTTTCCACCTTATAGTAAGTTTCGATCATTTTTTCGCGGTTGCCCTGCTGCATGTACAGCAGCGCAAGGTTGCTGAAGGCATAGGACGAGTTTGGGACAACATCGCCAGCCATGTCATAAGCATAAATAGCCTGCTCGGTCTGTCCACGTCGGCGATACAGCCCGCCCAACGATCCCCACCAGGATTCGCCGTCATCATCAACCAGTTTGGGCGAAATGGTGAGCGCTTCCTGAAGCAGGCGTTCAGCGCCGTTGAGCCTCTTGTCGCGCTCGATTCCGGTTTCCATTTTTTCACCGATGCGGCGGTAAGTGTATCCAAGAACAGCCATCGCAGGTGAAAATTTTTCATCGATTTCCAAAGCGCGCTTGAGATGATGTTCCGCTTCCTGGAGCCGCCCCGACTGGGTATAGACATAGCCAAGACGGTAATGAATGATCGGGTTGTTTTCATCCAGCCCCAGCGCACGCAGATAAATATCGAGCGCACCCACATAGTCGCCGGATTTATACTGGCTTTCACCCAACGGCAGATAGGAAAGCGCCAGGGTCGCGTTGCTAGTGGTGCGGGTCAGATCATCGCGCAGCGCTTTAATCTCAGCTTCTTTTTCCAGCGTCTCTTTTTCCAGACGTTTCCGTGCGGACTCGACTTCTTCCTCAAATTTCTTACGCGCTTCGACCAGTTCACTTTGCGCCGAGAATAAGCGCGTCACACCGAGCAGCGCCGCCACACCGCCGACCACCGTCACGAGAAAACCAATCGCTTCGAATAAGCCCAGAAGATTGAAAGCGCGGTTAACCCCCAGTTCAGATGCAGCGGCGGCATCCTGTGATTTCTTGACATCGGCCTGGACAGTCGCAACCGCTTCCTGAATATACGCCAGACCGGTCTCTGCGTCCTGAACGAGAGTCGGGGAAGGTTCTACAGTCGTCTCTTGAGCCGAAACAGCAGTACCGAAAAATAGCAGGAGAATGGAAAACAAGACTAAATAACGCATGGCGTCATCTCCGTGTCCGAATCATGACGCCTCTCATTATGATACAGCTTGAGGTTTTCAACAACATATCGGGAAATTGCAGGCGTTATTTTTTCAGATATTCCGCCAGTTTTTTGACGATCCCGGCTGGGCCGAGGTCAACCGAAAGTAATTCGATTTTGTCTTTTTCGAGGACAGCTTTCAATTCATCGTCGTCGGTTTCCCCGGTGCGGATGGCCTTCGCCAGCGTGTCGGCAAAACGACCACTTCCTTCAAGAACGACCATCGGGAATTTCAATCGTTCTGAAACGGTCAGGCGATAAACTTCCTGGCGAACGATATTGCCACCGTTGATAACCAACCCCAGCCCTGAGCATTGACCAGAGCCAGTTAAAGCATAGGCAAGCTGGACGATCATATCCGTTTCATCACCCCAATCGCCTTCGGAGGTTAGCACGAAATGCGAATGACCGGAATCGAGGTCATAGCCATTGGCGTTGTCATAGCCTTTATATTTGACGAGATTAATCGGGGCGACACCGACCAGCGGGAATGTCGCGTTATTTCTGCGCCGCGCCTCGCCCATCAACTGCATCACGCCGGAATGCGTCCCGCCATCAACCAGCGCGATCCCATTTTGTTGAGCGAAACGCGCTAATCCCTCCTCAATAATCGGGCGCATCACCTTCATTTCGTCCGAGGCCATATCCATCGCACCGCCGAGAATAAAAATAGAGGGTCTTGGCTCGGCGAGGTCAAGCGTTTTGGTCACTTTGGTGGGATCATCATGGTTGGAAACCCGAACCCCCATCGCTGGGACGCTGCCCTCAAAGGGGATAATAAAAGCATCGCTGCTCAGGCTGACATCTTTATCCAGCCCCTTGCCCTCGACAATGTATTCTCGAATATAAGTGATGGCTTCGTCAATTTGCAGGGCGCTGTCCGGCAAAATTTTTGAAAGGCGTGAGAGCGAAACCAGCAAACTGGGTACGGCGTAGGCCAGATCACGCGGCACAATTTTGAGAAGAATCTGAAGGGTTTCTTCAGCTTCCTGAATTTTGCCAACCGCCAGCCGCGCCAACAGCAAATCAGCATACGGCCAGTAATCATCCGGGTTGGCCTGCACTTTCTGGCGCGCCAGACGCTCAACTTCGCGATAAGTCTGAAGCATTTCATCTACATCGCCATTCATGCCCTGGTACAGCGCCAGATTGCTGAGGGGATAGGGTGAATAGGGCGTGATTTTGGCGGCTTCTTTGTAGGCGTCAATGGCTTTTTTAAGCTGCCCACGCTGCCGATAGAGCGCGCCGAGCGTACACCACCAGGATTCGCCCTCCTCATCCAGTAGTTTTGGCGCTTTTTCCAGCGCCTCCAACAGTTTTCCTTCGGCCTTCAAAAGATGCGTTTCACGCAGGCTTCCGGGCGGCAAAACCTCCCCTTTGCGGCGATAAATATAGCCTGTCATGGCAATCGCTGAGCAGTAGGCAGGATCAATTTCCAGTGCATGTTGAAGATATTCTTCACTGGTTTCCAGGTCGCCGCGCTGTGCGTAAATATAGCCAAGACGATAATGGATGGTCGGGCTTTTAGTATTTAAGCTGAGGGCGCGTTTGTAGGTTTCAATCGCACCCGCGAGGTCTTTGGCGCGATATTGATTCTCCGCAAAGGGCATCATCGTCATCGCCAGAATCGTGTCGGATGTCTCCTGCCGCTGCTGGTCAATCCGCTGGTGTGTTTCGACCAGTTGGGCTTTGAGGTCGTCAACCACGCTCGGCAGTTTATTTTGATATTGCATCTGAGGGGAATCCAAATAGGCCTGAAACTGCCGCCAGATATGGTCATAGCCTTTGCGCAAATGTTCAAGCTGTCTGGCTTGATCGCGTACCTGACGATTCAGGCGGATGTACCCAAAGAGCGCAATTAATAAAATCACAGCGCTTACGCCAAGTGCTATTATGGAAACGACCAGGCTGGCGACGGCAAAGAGATCAACCGAAACCTCGCGCGAAGCATCCTGCGCCAATGCAGCAGCGGGGGTTATCAGCATCAAACTGAAAGCTAATAAGGCTATCCGACGCATCTGCTTATATCCTTCATGCCCATCGTTAAAATCAGTATTGCAGCGAATTCATGAAAATACAAATAGGATTTTTAGGAGTATGATGTTCAAACATTGCGCAACCGGACGTTTTTCTCTATTATATCGTTGCTCACATGATGATATTTTTTGAGAAACCTTATGTCCTCTATTGCCCCGGCTTTGCTGGCCTGGTATGACCGTGAAGCCGCCGATTTACCCTGGCGCAGAACACACGACCCTTACGCCATCTGGCTGTCCGAAATTATGCTGCAACAGACACAGGTTGAAACCGTCAT
>Ga0268299_1003026_pt1 | contig 17032 bp, 19 predicted proteins | sample NOBtaG_FD_193484 | JGI IMG/M metagenome (GOLD analysis project Ga0268299, IMG submission 193484) | Activated sludge microbial communities from bioreactor in Nijmegen, Gelderland, Netherland - NOB reactor | ecosystem: Engineered > Bioreactor > Aerobic > Activated sludge | place: Netherlands...
CTCTCGGTGCCGGTGGGCGACGGCGTGCTGGGCCGGGTGGTCAACATGCTGGGCGAGCCCCAGGACGGCAAGGGCCCGCTGACCAACGTCCAGAGCCGGCGCATGGAGATCCAGGCGCCCGGCATCATCGGGCGCCAGCCGGTGCACGAGCCGATGCAGACCGGCATCAAGGCCGTCGACTCGCTCATCCCGATCGGCCGGGGCCAGCGGGAGCTGATCATCGGCGACCGCAAGACGGGCAAGACCACGGTCGCCATCGACACCATCCTCAACCAGAAGGGCAAGGGGGTGAAGTGCATCTACGTGGCCATCGGCCAGAAGGGCTCCACCGTCGCCCAGACGGTGGCCCTGCTGGAGCAGTACGGGGCCATGGAGTACACGGTGGTGGTGATCGCCCCGGCGTCGGATCCGGCCCCGTTCAAGTTCCTCGCTCCGTATGCCGGTTGCGCCATGGGCCAGCACTGGATGGAGAACGGCCAGCACGCCCTCGCCGTGTACGACGACCTGTCGAAGCAGGCCGAGGCCTACCGCCAGGTATCGCTGCTGCTGCGCCGCCCGCCGGGTCGTGAGGCCTACCCGGGCGACGTCTTCTACCTCCACAGCCGCCTGTTGGAGCGGGCAGCCAAGCTGAGCGACGAGCGGGGCGCCGGCTCCCTCACCGCTCTGCCGGTGATCGAGACCAAGGCCGGCGACGTGTCGGCCTACATCCCCACCAACGTGATCTCGATCACCGACGGCCAGATCTTCCTCCAGGACGACATGTTCAAGTCGGGTATCCGCCCGGCGGTGGACGTGGGCATCTCGGTGAGCCGGGTGGGTTCCGCCGCCCAGATCAAGGCCATGAAGACCGCCGTGGGCACGCTCAAGTCGGACCTCCAGCAGTTCCGGGACCTGGCTGCCTTCGCCGCCTTCGGTTCCGACCTCGACGCCGTGTCCCAGGCCCAGCTCGACCGGGGCTACCGCCTCACCGAGCTGCTCAAGCAGGGCATCAACTCGCCGGTTCCGGTGGAGGAGCAGGTCATCACGCTGTTCGCCGGCACCCGGGGCTACCTCGACCGGATCCCGGTGAACGAGGTGAGCCGGTTCGAGACCGACCTGGTCACGTTCTTCCAGACCCGCCACGCCGACATTCTCGAGGCGATCCGCTCCACCGGCGAGATCCCCGACACCGAGGTGATGGAGGCGGCCATCGGCGCCTTCGCCGACCAGTTCTCCAGCGCCGGCCTCGGGTCTCACGAGCCGGCGGCCGAGGCCCAGGGTGCGGCCACCACCACCATCGTGGACGCCCCGAACATCCTGCCCGAAGAAGAGATCAACCGAGCCAAGGACTGATCATCCATGCCGGGTGGAGCCGAACGCATCCTTCGGCGCCGTATCAAGACGGTGTCGAACACGAAGAAGATCACCCGGGCCATGGAGCTCATCGCCGCCACCCGTGTGGCGCGGGCCCAGATGCGGGCCCGGGCCGCCCGGCCCTACAGCGAGCAGCTGACCGGTGTGATCGAGAACCTGGCCGCCGGGGGCGCCAGCATCGATCACCCGTTGCTCCGCCAGGTGGAGAACGTCCAGAAGGTGGCGTTCGTGATCTGCGCCGCCGACCGCGGTCTGGCCGGCGCCTACAACTCGAACGTGGTCCGCACCGCCGAGCGTGAGATCCAGGCCCTGCGGGCCAGCGGCGGCGACTACCGGATCGTGGCCGTGGGCCGCAAGGTCGAGGCCTACTTCCGGTTCCGGGGTTACCACATCGACAGCTCGTTCGGCGGTTTCACCGATAACCCGACGTACGACAACGCCCGCCAGATCGCCCACCGGGTGCGGGAGCTGTTCGACGCCAACGAGGTCGACCAGGTGGAGCTCGTCTACACCGAGTTCGTGAGCCTCGGCACCCAGCGCCCCGTGGTGCGCCGGTTCCTGCCTCTGGAGCCGACCTCCGTGATCGCCACCGAGGGCGCCCCCGGGGCCCTGGCCGGCTTCTCCTTCGAGCCCTCGGCCGAGGGCGTGCTGGAGGACCTGCTGCCCCGCTACGTCGAGGCCCGTCTCCTCACCGCCCTGCTCGACGCCGCAGCGTCGGAGCACGCCAACCGGCAGCGGGCCATGAAGGCGGCCACCGACAACGCCGAGGAGCTGATCGTCAAGCTGTCCCGGGCCATGAACCGGGCCCGCCAGGACGCCATCACCACCGAGATCATGGAGATCGTGGGCGGTGCCGAAGGCCTGGCCGCCAGCGACGACGACGACGGCGACGCCTTCAAGGACCTGTTCGACCAGGCCTCCTGATTCTTCCTACTTTCCGACCGACACCAGCTTTCCCACCAGTGCAGGAGCAAGACCAGAGATGACCGCTACTGAACCGCAGCTCAAAGACGGCCGGATCGTGGGCATCGCCGGCCCGGTGGTGGACGTGGAGTTCCCGCCCGACGCCCTCCCCTCGATCAACACCGCGGTGGAGTTCGACGTCGACGCCGGCGGCGGCGAGATGATCACGGTCATGGCCGAGGTGGCCCAGCAGCTCGGCGAAGGCCGGGTGCGGGCCGTGGCCCTCAAGCCGACCGACGGCCTGCGCCGGGGTCAGACCGTGCGCAACCTCGGCCACGGCATCCAGGTGCCGGTGGGCGACGTGACGCTGGGCCACGTGTGGAACGTGATCGGCGAGCCGCTCGACGTGCCGATCGAGTCGCTCGACATCCAGACCCGGTGGGACATCCACCGCCACGCCCCGAGCTTCGACTCCCTCGAGCCCACCAAGCAGGTGCTGGTCACCGGCATCAAGGTGATCGACCTGCTGACCCCCTACCTCCAGGGCGGCAAGATCGGCCTGTTCGGCGGGGCCGGCGTGGGCAAGACCGTGCTCATCCAGGAGATGATCACCCGGGTGGCCGTGAACCACGGCGGTGTGTCGGTGTTCGCCGGGGTGGGCGAGCGCACCCGTGAGGGCACCGACCTGTTCAAGGAGATGGGCGAGACCGTGATGGGCGACGGCGTCACCGCCGTGCTGTCCAAGGCCGCCCTGTGCTTCGGCCAGATGGACGAGCCGCCGGGTGTGCGGCTCCGGGTGGCACTGTCGGCCCTCACCATGGCCGAGTACTTCCGTGACGTCCAGGGCCAGGACGTGCTGCTGTTCATCGACAACATCTTCCGGTTCGTGCAGGCCGGGTCCGAGGTGTCGACCCTGCTGGGTCGGATGCCCTCGGCCGTGGGGTACCAGCCCACCCTGGCCGACGAGATGGGCGAGCTCCAGGAGCGGATCACCTCCACCGGCGGCCGGTCCATCACCTCGCTGCAGGCGGTGTACGTGCCGGCCGACGACTACACGGATCCGGCGCCGTTCACCACCTTCACCCACCTCGACGCCACCACCGAGCTGAGCCGTGACATCGCCGCTCTGGGCATCTACCCGGCGGTGGACCCCCTCGCCTCCACCTCCACCATCCTCGCCCCCGAGGTGGTGGGCCAGCGCCACTACGACGTGGCCCGGCGGGTGCAGGAGATCCTCCAGCGCTACAAGGAGCTGCAGGACATTATCGCCATCCTCGGTCTCGACGAGCTCTCCGAGGAAGACAAGATCACCGTGTCCCGGGCCCGCAAGGTCCAGCGGTTCCTGTCGCAGCCGATGTTCGTGGCCCAGGTCTTCACCGGCCTCCCCGGCGTGTTCACCCCGCTGGAGGAGACGATCGACAGCTTCGAGGCCCTCGTCACCGGCGAGCTCGACGACCTGCCCGAGCAGGCCTTCCTGAACGTGGGCGGCGCCGATGCCGCCCGGGAGAAGGCCGAGCAGCTGCGCCGCTCGGCGGGCGCCTGATGGCTTTCCAGGTCGAGTTCGTCTCGCCCGAGGAGATCCTCTACTCGGCGGTGGCCATGCAGGTGGTGGCCCGCACCCGGGGCGGGGGCGAGATCGCCTTCCTCACCGGCCATGAGCCCTTCATCGGCAGCCTGGTTCCGTCCGAGGTGCGGGTGTACGAGGAGGACGGCTCGATCCGCCGGTTCGCCGTGCGGGGCGGGTTCGTGTCGGTCACCGGCACCATGGCCGAGACCAAGGTGACGGTGCTGTCCGACGCCGCCGTGCCCGCCGATTCGATCAACCGCGCCGCGGTGCAGGCCGAGCTGGCCGAAGCCCAGGCTGCGCTGGCCGCCGACCCGGACGACATCTACCTGCAGGACGATGTCCGGTGGGCCGAGGTGCGTCTGCGCACGAGTGAGGCCGGGGCCAGCACGGCGCAAGCGGCTCACTGAGCCGTTGCCCCCTGATCAACCCATCCGATCAACTGAAGAGGCAATGACATGAACGTGGCCGACGACCTCAAGCCGGGACGGAACCTCGCCTTGGAGCTGGTCCGCACGACGGAGGCGGCGGCCGTGGCCGCGGCCGCCTGGATGGGCCGGGGCGACAAGATCGGGGCCGACGGCGCCGCCGTCGATGCCATGCGCACCGTGCTCGCCGGCATCGACATGAACGGCGTGGTGGTGATCGGCGAGGGGGAGAAAGACGAGGCCCCCATGCTCTACAACGGCGAGATCGTGGGCAACGGCAGCGCCCCCCTGGTCGACGTGGCGGTGGACCCGATCGACGGCACCACCCTCACCTCGCTCGGTCGAGGGGGTGCCATCGCCGTGATCGCGGTGGCCGACCGGGGCACGATGTACAACCCGGGGGCCGCCGTCTACATGGAGAAGCTGGCCGTGGGTCCGGCCGGGGCCGGCATCGTCGACATCCGCCTCCCCGTCTCCCGCAACCTGCAGGCTCTGGCCAAGGCGAAGGGCACGCCGGTGTCCGACGTGACGGCGGTGGTGCTCGACCGTGACCGCCACGCCGAGCTGATCGCCGAGATCCGGGCCTGCGGCGCCCGGATCCGCCTCATCCCCGACGGCGACGTGGCCGGCGCCATCGCCACCGCCTGGCCCGAGTCGGGCGCCGACATCCTGTTCGGCATCGGCGGTACCCCCGAGGGCGTGATCGCCGCCGCCGCGCTGAAGGCCATGGGCGGGGACCTGCAGGGCCGGCTGTGGCCACGGACGCCCGAGGAGAAGGACCTGCTGATCGAGCAGGGCTACGACCTCGACAAGGTGCTCACGATGGACGACCTGGTGGCCGGCGAGAACTGCTTCTTCGCCGCAACCGGCATCACCACCGGGGACCTGCTCCGGGGTGTGCGGGTGCACGCCGGCGGCATCACCACCCAGTCGCTGGTGATGCGGGCCAAGTCGGGCACCGTCCGCCTGATCGAGGCCACCCACCGCCACGACAAGGTCGAGTTCCAGGTCAAGTAGCGCCCCCGCGGCCCGGCCCGGCCTAGCGCCCCCGCGGCCCGGCCCCCGGCGCCGTCCCCATTCCGCCCCATCTGCGCGACGGAAATCGCGCCCTCCCGACGAACTGCGTCGCGAAGTCTGCGGATTTCGTCGAAAGGGTCGCGCAGATCGTGGGCGGGGCGCGGTTTTCGTCGCGCAGTTCGGCTGCGGTCGGGCGGGGTCGGCGGGGGTTGGGCCCGAAACCACTGTACCACACGGTACATTTTCGTGTACCGTCTGGTACATGATCACTGAATCGAGCATCGAGATCGAGGCGTCGCCCGAGGTGGTGTGGGGCGTGTTCGCCGACGTGGAGCGTTGGCCCAGCTGGACGGGATCGGTGCGGCGGGTGACGCCGCTCGACGGCCCGGAGCTGGCCGTGGACCGCCGGTTCGAGATCCTCCAGCCCCGGTTCCCCCGCCTGGTGTGGACGGTGACCGAGCTGGACCCCGGTCGGGGCTGGACCTGGCGCCAGCGGTCGCCCGGCGCCACCACCCTGGCCGTCCACGAGGTGATGCCACTCGACGGCGGCCGGCGCACCCTGGTGCGCCAGCGGATCGATCAGCGGGGCCCCGGCGGCCTGCTGGTGGGCCTGCTCACCCGGCGCCTGACCCGTCGCTACCTGGACATGGAGGCCCAGGGACTGAAACGGGCCGCCGAGTCGCAGGCTCAGGCAGGCTCGACGGGCTCGGCGCTGAGGGCGGTGCGGTCGAAGCCGTAGGGGAGGGCGAGCTGGTGGCGGGCCAGTAGCTCGTCGTCGGCCAGAAGGACCCGGGTGGGCCCGTCGGCACAGGTGGTGCCATCGTCGATGATCACGGTGCGGGGGCACAGGGCCAGGGCCAGGCCCAGGTCGTGGGTGATGACCAGCAGGGTGGGGGACAGGGTGCGCAGCAGGGCGATCAGCTCCCGTTGGCCCCGGGGGTCGAGCCCGGCCGTCGGCTCATCGAGCACGAGCACGTCGGGGTCCATGGCCAGGGCGGTGGCCAGCGCCACCCGGCGCTTCTCACCCGTGCTCAGGTGATGGGGGGTGCGCCCGGCCAGGTGGCCGGCCCCCACCGCCTCCAGCGAAGCCGCCACCCGGGCCTCGAGGTCGGGGCCCCGCAGGCCCAGGTTGGCCGGGCCGAAGGCCACGTCCTGGGCCGCGGTGGGCATGAACAGCTGGTCGTCGGCGTCGGCGAACACGAGTTGCACCCGGCGCCGGATCTCCGCCAGGTTCGCTTCGGTCACCTCCAGCCCGCCGGCGGTCACCGCCCCCTCCTGGACGGCCAGGATGCCGTTGAGGTGGAGCGCCAACGTGGTCTTGCCCGCCCCGTTGGGGCCGAGGAGGGCGACCCGCTCGCCAGGATCGAGCCGCAGCGAGACCCCCCGCAGGGCCACCGAGCCATCGGGATAGCTGTAGCGCAGGCCTTCCACGGAGATGGCGGCCGCGGTGCCGGGGCCGGCCGACGGCGGGGCGTCGCCCGGCGGCAGATCGGTGGTCACGCCAGGCCCGGCCCGGCCCAGGCGACGGCCAGGGCGGCCGCCGCCACCATGGGCAGCAGAGCGGCCGTCGCCCACTGCGCGGCCCGGGGCCGGGGGTGCACCGTGATCTCGGGCATGGCACCGGTGAATCCCCGGCTGAGCATGGCGGCGTGCACCCGCTCGCCCCGCTCGTAGGTGTGCACGAACATCGTGCCCAGGCTGGCCGCCAGCGGCCCGGCCTGGGTGAGCCGGCGGGGCCGGTAGCCCCGGGCCGTCATGGCCCGGCGGCGCCGGGTGAGGCCGTCGGCCACCAGGTCGAGGTAGCGCAGGGTGAAACCGGCCAGGGTCACGAGCGGCCTGGGCAGGCCGAGGCGGCCGAGCCCGGCCAGCAGATCCGGGATCGGCGTGGTACCGGCCACGGCGATGCTGGTCAGCGCCCCGATCAGGGTCTTGGCCGCCACGGCAACACCCGCCCGCAGGCCCGGTTCGGACAGCGACAGGGGCCCCACGTCGATGCGCGGTCCGCCCGCCACGACGGCCGTCAGGGCCGCGGCCACCAGGAACGGGGCGACCACGGCCAGGCGCCGCGCCACGAAGCCGAGGGGCAGCCGGGCCAGGGCGACCACGCCCATGATGGCCACGCCCTGCACCGCCAGCACGGCGAGGGCGCCCCGGGGGGTGACGGCCACCACGAGCACAAAGGCCACGGCGGCCGCAACCTTCACCTCCGCCGGCAGCCGCTGGATCGGGCCTGCGCCGGTGGCGACGCCGCCGGCGACGGGCGGCCGGTGACCCCCGCTCACGTGGTGGCACCGCCGGCCAGGCGGCCCCGGCGGGCCGAGGCCAGCACACCGGTGCCCACGGCACCGGCCAGCACGGCACCGGTGAGGCCGGCCAGGGCCAGGCTGAGCTGCTCGTTGTCGATGCCCCGGGTGGCGTAGTCGGCGAACACCGAGTGGGCGGCGGTGGACGGGGCGTCGGACGATCCCTCGATGCCCTGGTCGCCGGCCACCCGTTCGAGCCCGTCGGGGCTGGACGAGGCGAGCTGGCTCACGGCGGCCGCCACCACCGCCACGGTGAGCACGGCGGCCCACAGGGCCCCCCGGGCCGACCAGTGGCCCCGCTCGGCCAGTGCCGCCCGGGGCAGGTCGGCAGCCCCGGCCACCAGGTCGGGTCGGACGGCCAGCACCGCCGACAGGGTGACGGCCGTGATCAGGCCCTCGCCCAGCCCGATCAGGGTGTGCACGCCCACCATGGCCCCGAACACGGTGTCGAAGGGCACCGGGGCGGTGGCCCCGAACAGCCACTCGAGGGAGAACGTCATCGCCGACAGCACCACCGAGGCGCCCCCGGCCAGACCCCCGGCCATGACGACCCCCGAGGCGGACCGGGGCAGGAGCCGGCGGAACGCCAGGAACACGGCGTAGCCGCCGAACGAGGTGACCACGGCCATGTTGAGCACGTTGTAGCCGATGGCGGTGAGGCCCCCGTCGGCGAACACCAGTGCCTGCAACAACACCACCGTGGCCACCACCAGGCAACCGGTGGCCGGCCCCAGCAGCACGGCGGCCAACAGCCCGCCCAGCAGGTGCCCGCTCGTCCCGCCGGCCACGGGGAAGTTCACCATCTGGGCGGCGAACACGAAGGCGGCGGTCAGCCCGGCCAGCGGGATCTGTCGGTCCGACAGCTCCTGGCGGGAATGGCGCAGCGACAGCCCGATGGCGCCGGCGCTGACGGCGGCGGTGGCCACCGCCGTGCCGACGTTGAGGAACCCGTCGGGTGCATGCATGCCGTGCCATCCTCCAGAACCGCCGATTGCGAACCAGTCGCAAATCTAGTGGTGCGAAGGGTTCGCAATCCAGGGGGGATCGCCATCGTGGTCGTGACCCTCGTCACTGTGGTCGCAATCCACGCAGTGGCCGTGCACCACCAGCTCCACCCGCTCGGGCACGAACCGGTGGGAGGCGCTGAGATGCTCGGTGATCGCCGCCACCAGCGACCCGACGTGGTGGTCGACCCGGCCGCAGCGGTCGCAGACCACGTGGAAGTGCTCGTCGGGGTGGGCCAGCTCCCACCGCGACGCCTGATCCCCGCCGGCCAGGCGGGACTCCCGCACCAGGCCCAGGTCCCGCAGCAGGCCCAGGGCCCGGTAGATCGACGCCAGGTTCACCTCGGGATGGACCTCGTGGACAGCCCGGGCCACCTCCTCGGCCGTGCGGTGGGCCCCGTCCTGCAGGGCGTCCCACACCGCCTGGCGGGGCCGGGTGCTGCGGTAGCCCCGGCCGGCCAGCAGGGGCGCCAGGTCCTCGGTCATCGCCGGTACCTCCGCCTACTCCGGGATCACCATCTCGGCGATGTCGGGCGAGGCCGGGGGGTAGCTCATCTTCAGCCCCTCCAGCGTCTTGACCAGGATCTCCGATACGGCCAGGTTCCGGTACCACTTCCGGTTGGCCGGCACGATGTACCACGGCGCCTGCTCGGTGCTGGTCTCCGACAGGGCCTCTTCGAACGCACGCTGGTAGTCGTCCCAGCGGGCCCGGGGCACCAGGTCGGCGGCGTCGAACTTCCAGTTCTTGTCGGGCTCGGCGAGCCGGGCCTGGAGCCGTTCCCGCTGCTCCTCTTTGGAGATGTGGAGGAACAGCTTCACGATCGTGGTGCCCTCGTCGGCCAGCATCCGCTCGAACTCGGCGATGTGGCGGTAGCGGCGCCGCCACCGGTCCTCGGGCACCAGGTCCATCACCCGCACCACCAGCACGTCCTCGTAGTGGCTGCGGTTGAAGATGACGAGCTCGCCGTTCGCCGGCACCTGCTGGTGGATCCGCCACAGGTAGTCGCGGGCCAGCTCGGGCTCGGTGGGCTTCTTGAACGACGCCACCCGCACCCCCGACGGGTTGACCCCCTCGAACACCCGGCGGATCGTGCCGTCCTTGCCGCCGGCGTCCATGGCCTGGAGCACCACCAGCACCCGCTCTTTCGACTGGGCCCACAGCATGCTCTGCAGGGCGGTGAGCCGCACGGTGAGCTCGGCCAGCTTGGCTGCCGCCTGCTCCTTGTCGCTGCGCCCGGCCTCGGGCTCCCACGACGGGGTGGACGACGGGTCGATCCTGGCCAGCTTGACCTTCGATCCCGGCTCCACCCGGAGCTTGCCGATGTCGAACCCCGAACCGTTGTTGCCCATGGCCCCCCATCGTGGCACAGGTTCCGGTGCTTCACGCCCGCCGGGTGGCCGCTACCTTGGCCGGCGTGATCGTGGCCGAGCTCGACATCTTCCACTCCCGCCCGATCGCCCCCACTCGGCGGGTGGCGCTCGGAAACCGCAACCTGCCGGTCGATCCGGCTCCCGGGGCCGGCGGTGTGCTGCTGGCCGGCATCGTGGCCCACAACGCCCCCAACGTGGAACCGGAGCTGCGGGAGGACCTGGTGTCGGTGCTCGACACCCTGGCCGGCGGGCGCCGGGTGGTCCAGCCCCGGGTCCGCCACCGGTTCCAGCGCGACGTGATCGGCCTGACCAAGAGCCCCCAGCGGCTGATGGCGGTGAGCGGGTCGCTCGAGTTCGACTTCGAGGACACGCTGGGCCGCCCGGTGCAGCTGATGCTGGGCGCCGTCTACGCCGCCGGTTCGCTGCCGCTAGCGGCCCGCACCCCGGTGTTCGACGCCTTGCGCACCGCCCTGGTGTGGGGCCGCGACGTCGACAACCGGTTCATCTCCTACGTGATGGGCGGTCGCACCGCCGACCTGGTGGACCTCAAGGCCTGGAACGACCCCGTGGCGTGGGCCATGGAGGTGCTGGGGATCGTCGGCGACCCCGACAAGGTGAACAAGCGGGTGGTGCAGCGCAAGTTCCGGAGCCTCCTGCGCGACGCCCACCCCGACCATGGGGGCGAGTCGGCCGGAGCAGCGGCCCGGATCGCCGACCTCACCGAGGCCCGCCGCATCCTGCTGGCCGCCGACTGATGGCGGGCCGGACCCGGAGGGGCAAGAGGGCCGCACCCGGCGGCCTCATCCTGTTCCACGGGGCCGGCGGCGATCGGGAGCACCACCTGTTCCTGGCCCTTGAAGCCGGGCTCGACGTGCCCGTGGCCCGGGTGAACTTCCCCTACCGGGCCAAGGGCCCGGGGCGCCGACCGCCGGACCGGATGTCCAGGCTCGTGGAGGCGGTGGCGGGGGCGTCGGCCAGCTGCGCCGCCCAGTGGGGGGTGGAGCCGGGCTCGATCGTGCTCGGGGGCCGGTCGATGGGAGGCCGGGCCGCGTCCATCGCCGTGGCCGAGGGAGCGGCCCCGGCCCGGGGTCTGGTGCTGTTGAGCTACCCGCTGCACCCGCCGGGCAAGCCGGCCAACCTGCGGGTGGAGCACCTCGGCGCCATCGCCTGCCCCGTTCTGTTGGTCCAGGGCACCCGGGACCCGTTCGGCACCCCCGAGGAGTTCGCCCGGGAGCTACCGGCGCTGGGCGGCCCGCTCACCGAGCTGTGGCTCGACGCCAACCACGATCCGGCCGCCCGTCACGACCCCGAGATCGTGGGCGCCGTCGATTCCTGGCTCGCCGGGCTGGACTGACCGTCACCCGGGCTATCGGTGGCCTCAGCGCGCAGATCCCCGCCCGCGGCGCCACAGTTCGCATCATTGGTGGTCGTCGTGGTCGTGGCGGTCTTGGCGGTCGTAGCGGGGTCGTCGAGGGCGGGGTCGTCGGGGTTGAACGCCTCCAGCTCCACCGCCGCCGTCTCGGGGAACAGCAACAGGATGGCCGCCGCCACCAGCACCGGGAACACGGCCAGGACGGTGATGGCGTCGCCCAGGTCGCCCCACCGCTGCGCCAGGTACCCGGCCACCACCAGCCCCACGGCGCTGCCGGCCACGGTGACGGCGTCGAGCAGCCCACCCACCCGGGCCCGGGCCCGGGTGGGGAACAGCTCGGTGGAGTAGCCCCGGGTGGCGGGGAAGGCCGCCCCGGCCAGGATCACCCCGGCCGAGGCCGTGAGCCACATGGCCACGCCCCCCACCTGGTAGCTGACGGCGCTGAGGGCGGCCCCGGCGGCCACCCCGACCGCTCCCACCCGGCGCCGGCCGATCTTGTCGGCGGCCCGGCCGGCGATCAGGATCGACACCCCGGCCGGGGTCGAGACCAGGAGCTGGAACAGGCTGATCCCGGCGGCCGAGAAGCCCCGGTCGTCCCGCAGGAACTCGTTGCGGAGCTGCGATGCCGGCGACAGGTAGATGGCAGACAGGAAGGCGGTGCCCCCGATCAGAGCGAAGCGCCACCAGTCGACCGAGGCCGGCGCCCCCACCTCGGCCGCGGCGTCGAACCGGCGGGTCTCGGGCAGGTGGCGGGCCACCCACCACAGCAGGGGCAGGAAGACCAGCGGCACCAGGTACACCACCCGCCAGCCGCCCTCGGCCACCCCGGCCACCGGCAGCACCCAGAGCACCATCCCGGCCCCCAGGGCGGCGGCCACCGTGGCCAGGCTGATGGCCAGGGCCCGGCTGCCGGCCGGGGCCTCCTCGGTGGCGGCCAACATGATCAGGGTGATCAGGCCGGTGGTGAGACCACGGCCGATCGTCTGGGTGGCGCCCAGGACGGCCAGGTTGGGGGCCGCCGCTCCGGCCACGGTGAACAGGATGGCACCGGTGGTGAACCACAGGATCAGGGGCCGGCGGCCGATCCGGTCGGCCCGGTGGATCAGCACCACCGACACCAGCACCCCCACCCGGGTGGCGGCGAGGGTGTTGGCCTGGGCGGCGTCGGTGCGGCCGAAGTCGGCGGCGGCGAACGTGATCGTCTGGCCGATCACCACCCCCAGGTAGCCGGCCATCACGCTGATCACGCACAGGGCACCGATCAGCTCGCTGGTGCGGCGGCCCACCACCTCGGCCGGCCACCACCAGCGGTTGCGGGGGCGGCGGTTCGTGTCGGCCAGCGCCCGGGCCATCAGCGGCCGTACCACCGGGCCCCACAGGGGCACGGCCAGGGAGAACTCGGTGCGCTCGGTCACCCGGTGCCGGCCGGCGGTGTCGGGGTGGACCTCCAGGGTGCGGTGGTAGGAGCGGAACGGCCCGTCGACCAGGGCGAAGGTGTCGTCGCCGAGGGCGTCCTCGCGCACCAGGTCGCGCCGGGGGGCTCTGAGCCCCGCCAGGCCGTCGTCGTCGACCAGGCGGGTCCGTTCGATGCGGCTCACAGGGTGGTGCCGGGCTCGGGCGCCGCCCGTTCGCCGCCTTCGTCGCCGGCCTGATCCTGGTCGGCCAGTTGCCGGGTGACCCGCCGGTTGGCCAGCCACAGGGCGCCGCCCACCAGCGCCAGCGGCCCCAGCACCATCAGCATCTCGTCCCATCCGCCCTGATGGGCCAGGATCGGGAATGCGCCGGGGGTCGGCCACGCTTTCATGGTCAACAGGGTAGGCCGGTAACCTGGACCTCTGGCCTACCGACCCAGGCAAGGAGCACGAACCGTGTCACAAGACCCGCAGCCGGTCGAGGCGAGCGAGTTCGAGAGCAGCGAAGCGGACAGCACCGAGTTCGAGCGCGCCGAGTTCGAGAGCAAGGTGGCGGAGGTCATCAAGGTGATCCGTCCCGCCATCCAGGCCGACCAGGGTGACATCTACCTGCGCGGGGTCGACGCCGGCACCGGGGTGGTGTCGGTGGAGCTCATCGGGGCCTGTGTGACCTGCCCCGCCTCCAGCCAGACCCTCAAGGACGGCCTGGAGCGGATCCTCAAGCAGCGGGTGGAGGGCGTCACCTCCGTGGTCCACGTGGGCGAGGCCCTGGTGGGAGCGGAGGAAGGCACCCGGGTCTCGCTCTGAGCCCCGGGCACCCGCCCCTGCGGTACCTCTATCTCAACTCGCTCAGCGGCTGGCGAGGCTGTCGCGGATCTCGGTCAGCAGCTCGATCTCGGTGGGGCCGGTCTCGGGCTCCGGCTCCTTGTAGCCGGTGGCCTTGTTGTACGCCTTCACCATGAGGAACAGCACGAAGGCGATGATCAGGAACGAGATGATCACGTTGATGAGATTGCCGTAGGCGATGGCGGCCTGAATCTTGGTGCCGTCCGGAAGCTCCTTCTCCTTGCCGCCCAGGTTGATCTGGAGGCTCGAGAAGTCGGGGGCATTGAAGATCCGGCCCACGATCGGCAGCACCACGTCACCCACCACCGAGTCGACGATCGGCTTGAACGCCAGGGCCATGATCAGGCCCACCGCCGTCTGGAACACGCCCCCCTGGTTGATGAACGCCTTGAACTCTTTCCACATTTGTCTCTCTCCTCCAGTTGATGCTCCGGGAATCGCCCAGGAGACCGCCGCAAGTGAACCACATCGCTGGGTCCCGATCGACAACCTCGTCCTCCGACGCCCGAGCCCCCCGGAAGGTCGCGACACGGGCCGATGCCCCGCCACCGCTACCGTGGTATGCGGTGCTGGCTGACGACACGACCTGTTATCGACATCACGACCGCGCCGCGGCGGTGGCCTGCCAGCGGTGCGAGCGCCCGATCTGCTCCCAGTGCATGACCCAGGCCTCGGTCGGCTTCCACTGCCCCGAGTGCACCCGGGCCGGGGCCCAGAAGGTGATCCCGGCCCGCACCCTGATGAACCGGCGGTCGACCACCGTCACGTCGATCCTGATGGGGCTCAACATCGCCGCCTTCGTGCTCCAGGGGGCCACCGACGGACCCCGCTCCACCTGGTCCTTTGCCGACTGGGGAGCCCTGTACGGGCCGCTGGTGGCCGACGGTGAGCTGTGGCGGATCGTGGCCTCCGGGTTCGTCCACCAGGGGCTGCTCCACATCGGGCTCAACATGTACGCCCTCTACCTGTTCGGCCCGCCGCTCGAGCGGCTGCTGGGCCCGGTCCGGTTCGCCCTGGCCTACGTGTCGGGCCTGCTGGGCGGGGCGGCCGCCGTGCTCCTGTTCAACTTCAGCCAGCCGACGGTGGGGGCGTCGGGGGCGGTGCTGGGCCTGGCCGGGGCGCTGGCCGCCGTCCTGTGGTCCCGGGGGATCAAGATCACCCAGACGTCGTTGGGTGGCATCTTCGTGATCAACCTGGCCCTGCCCCTGCTGATCGGGGGGATCTCGTTCTGGGGGCACCTGGGAGGGATCGTGGGCGGGTTCGCCGGCGGCTGGCTCCTGAGCTGGCTGCCCGGCCGCTACCGCCAGCCGGTGGGCGCGGCCATGGGCGCCACCGCCGCCCTGTGCGTCGCCCTGTTCGCCATCGCCGCCGCCGCCGGCACCCTCCAGTGATCCGATCTGGTGTCCGGCAGCGTCAGCGGTGACGGCTGGGGACACCAGATGCGGGTTGCTCAGCGGAAGCGGCGGCGGAGCTTGCGGAGGTTGCGCTTCCAGATCAGGCGCAGCACGGGCGCCCCGACCTGCTCGCCCAGCCGGCCCCCCAGGTACCACGGGAACCGCAACTGCTCCTGCCAGCGGAACTCGGTGCGCCCGCCCGGCAGGGGATGCAGGGTGAACGCCCCCTCGCCGGTCACCACGCCGGTGTGGCGCACCCCCATCAGCCGGCCCGGGTCCCAGGCCGTGATCTCCATCACGTCGGTGGTGCGCAGCGGGCCCACCCGGGTCTCGCACTCGAACCTGGTGCCCATCCCCTCGCGCTTGTCGGACAGGAACCGGATCTCGTAGGCGTCCGCCATCCACTCCACATGGCTGGCGATGTCCCGCACATCGGCCCACACCTCGTCGGGTGTCCGGTCGATCACGGTGCTCACGGAGATCTTCGGCATCGGCCATGCATCGTAGGGGGACCGTCAGCGCCGGTGGTACACCGAGACGTGGGTGTCGCCGTCCGGATCCCAGGGCTCGCCGTTCCAGCCCCCGTGACGCTCCGCCAGCACCAGGCCGGCGGCCCGGGCGAACTCGTCGATCTGGTCGGCGGTGGCCCACCGCAGGCGCCAGGGCCGGAAGCGCACCCCACCGGGGCCCAGCTCCACGTGCTGGCCCACGATCACCTGGGCCTCCCGGTCGAGCTCGGTGGCCACCACGGTCACCGTCCCGCCGGAGCAGCCTGAGCCGTCGGCCGCCGCCCCCCCTGCGCCCCCGGCCGCTGTGGCCAGGGTGGAACGGCCGATCCAACGATCGGGCCCGGCGGCCAGGGCGTCGGTCTGGTTGGCCTCCACCACCAGCACCCCGCCCGGGCCCAGGATCGTCGCCACCTGGGAGAACAGCGACCGCTGGGCCTCGGCGTGAGCCAGGTTGAACAGGGTGTTGAACCCGATCAGCACGGCCCCCACCGGCCGCCCCCGGAACGGCAGGGCGGCCATGTCGGCCCGCACCAACCGCAGCCCCGACCGTTCGAGGCCCCGATCCCGGCAGCGGGCCAGCATGGCGGCCGAGGCGTCGAGGCCCACCACCGCCCGACCCCGGGCCACCAGGGGCGCGGCCAGCCGGCCCGTTCCCACCCCCAGCTCCAGCACCGGACCCGCCCCGGCCCGGGCGGCCACGAAGGCGGCCACCGCCTCGGCGTCGCTCACGCCCCGGTACCACTCGTCGTAGACCTCGGCGAACGATTCGCCATAGGTGTCGGCCCGGAAGCGCTCCATCAGGCCATCTTCGCACCCGGTTGACTGCCCTTCGGCGCCGGTTCGGGGAAGAATGTCCCCCGTGCCCGCCCGGACCGTCGTCCCCATCAGCGAAGGCCCCCTCGGGGTGCTCGACCTGCTCGACGGCTCGTTCGCCGTGCTGCGCCAGCGGGCCCGGGTGATCGTGGGCACCGTGGCCGGCCTGGTGTTGCCCGTCGCCCTGCTCCAGGCCTGGGCCTCCCGGGACGACCTGGGCGGCTCGTCGTTCGGCGACCTGCTGAACGACCCGGCCGCCGGCACCGGCACCGCCAGCCCGTTCGCCGCCTACGACCTGCTGTTCTTCCTCACCCGGGGCCTCGGCCTGGCGGTGACGGCGGCCGGCGGGGTGGCCGTGAGCCGGGTGGTGGTGGGCTGGCTCGACGGCCACGACCTGTCGGCCCTCGACGCCCTGCGGTTCACCGCCCGGCGCCTGCCCGCCCTGGCCGGGGCCTTCGTGATCGTGAAGGTGCTGGAGGGCGTCGGGTTCCTGCTGCTCGGCATCCCGGGCCTGGCCGCCATCCTCCTGTGCTCGCTCACCTCGCCGGTGCTGGCCATCGAGGGCCTGGGGCCGGTGGCGGCGGTGCGGCGGTCGGCCGAGCTGGTGCGGCGCCGCCCCGGGCCTCTCATCGGGCTGTCCCTCCTGCTGTTCGCCGTGCAGTACGGGGTGGGCCAGGCGGTGGGCACCCTGCCGGGGGCGGTGGCGGTGTTCGTCGGCCCCGACCGGGCCTGGCCCCTGTTGG
>Ga0268299_1003027_pt1 | contig 17026 bp, 12 predicted proteins | sample NOBtaG_FD_193484 | JGI IMG/M metagenome (GOLD analysis project Ga0268299, IMG submission 193484) | Activated sludge microbial communities from bioreactor in Nijmegen, Gelderland, Netherland - NOB reactor | ecosystem: Engineered > Bioreactor > Aerobic > Activated sludge | place: Netherlands...
CCATTCACACTTGATCTTGTTCATCACCTCGACGACCACCCGGCTGCCGGCGTTCGGGGCTAGGTGTGTCTTGCCGAGTGCTCTACCCTCGTTCATCATGCGGGCGAGCTGGCGGAGAAGCTCGGTGTCGACGAAGTTGACGTCGTCGAACTCGTTGCCATGGGTGCAGAACACGCGAACGCCACCGACGAGGCAGGCGTAGCCCGCGCCGGTGGTGGCGAAGCTGAGTCGCCGCCGCCGATGGTCCCGCGCGCCTGTCAGGACCTCCGTGAGACGGCCTTGCACCACCGGTAGCGCCAGCTCGATGTCGTGATTCCCGATCACGACGACGAGATGGGTGTGCTTCCTGGCCACGAAACGGGCGAGTGCGTCGAAGACCGGTTTGAACCCCTCGTCCGCAAGGATCCGGTCGATGTGGTACTCGGCCCGATCCTCGGACACCGTCACACAGGTGTCCTTCGGCTCGGCCAGGAAGTCCACGACATCGCCGTTGAGCACGAGGCCCACCTCAACGCCGTCCCTCGACTGGCTGGCCACGTGGTCGATGAAAGCCGCCAGCCGGGGCCCCTGGTGAAAGATCTTGAAGTCACCTTCGCCGCCCATGTGGAGGTCCGAGATGACGTAGAGGCGGTCGAAGGCCGGCAGGCACGGGCTGCTTTGGCTCATCGATGATGAACATGCCTGTCTCAGCTGACGAAGCCCAGAGTCAATGGTCATGTCGCGTCGATCGCCGTGCGCCACCTGACCAGGAAAAACCGCTCCAGTAGTGGGTTTTCGGGCGGTCGGGGCTCAATGCCCCGAGCCGTTCGGCCGATAGCTCGGGTATCGCTACCTCCTACGAAGACGTCGCCCATCTCCTGAGCCGGACCGGGTTCGGTGGTCTGCCGGCCGACATCTCCCGCCTCACCGCCTATGACTGGGCGGACCTGGTGGAGCAGGTGCTCGACACGTCGGCGGCCACCCCCCATTGGGTGGGCGTGCCCGACCTCGACGAGAACCGGCTCGGCTGGTACCCGACGTACGTGGCCATGACGTGGTTCTGGCTGGAGCGGTGCCGAACCAGCCACGCCCCGCTGGTGGAGAAGATGGTCCTGTTCTGGCACGGCCATCTGTGCTCGTCGCTCGACAAGGTCTACCAGCGGCAGCGGATGTTCGACCAGAACCAGGTGTTCCGCACCCACGGCCTGGGCAACTTCGAGGACCTGGTGCAGGCCGTGTCGGTGACGCCGGCGATGCTGGCCTACCTCGACAACGACACCAACGTGGCCGGGTCGCCCAACGAGAACTTCGCCCGTGAGCTGATGGAGCTGTTCACCCTCGGCGTCGGCAACTACACCGAGGACGACGTGCGGGCCTCGGCCCGGGCCTGGACCGGCCATGGCATCAGCCCGGCCGGCGGCTACCAGTTCAACCCGTGGGCCCACGACTGGGAGCCGAAGACCTTTTTCGGCGACACCCGCAACTGGGACGGCCCGCAGATCATCGACCACATCATCAACGGCCCGAAGAAGGCCGTGGTGGCCCGCTTCATCGCCACCAAGCTCTGGTCGTTCCTGGCCTACCCCAACCCCGAGTCGGGCGTCATCGACACGGTGGCCGCCGCCTTCGCCAACAGCGGCATGGAGATCAAGCCGCTCATCCGCTCGATCCTGCTCCATCCCCAGTTCCGGTCCCAGCGGGCCAAGCAGGGCCTCGTCCGCAGCCCGATCGAGTACGTGGTGTACACCATGCGCATGACCGGCCTGTCCTGCGACCAGGCCCACCCCGAATGGTCCCTCACCATGATGGGCCAGACGCCGTACGGGCCGCCCAACGTGGCCGGCTGGAAGCAGAACGGCTACTGGGTCAACGCCGCCGCGGTGTGGGCCAAGAACAACTTCGCCAGCAACGTCCGCTGGACGCTGTTCAACCAGGGCCGCCTGGCCGGCTCGGCGTCCAAGCCGGTCACCCAGGCCGTCGACGACGCCCTCGCCCTGTTCGGCATCGTCTCGCCTTCCGCCGCCACCCGCAACGCCCTGATCGGCTTCGTGACCCAGGAGCGGGCCACCACCCAGTGGGCTGAGCGGGCGGGGCTGCTGGCCCTGCCGATGCTGTCCCCCGAGTTCCAGCTGGCCTGACCGACATGAGCCCTGCCGACATGACCTCTCTCCTGCAGACCCCCGGGTCCGACACCCCCGAGATCCTCGATGCGCTGTCGAGCCCGCTGCCCACCGACGCCAGGAGCGTGAGCCGGCGCCGCTTCCTCCAGACCGCCGCCATGGCGTCGGGTGCGCTTGCGGTCGGCCCGTCGCTGCTGGCCGGCGTGGCCGGGGCGGCCGCCCCCATCGGCCCTGCCGACGGTGTGCTCGTGCTGGTGACGATGGCCGGCGGCAACGACGGTCTGAACACGGTGATCCCGATCACCGACGGCACGTACCACGCGAGGCGGGGCGCTCTGGCCATCCCGGCCGGCCAGGCCCTTCCCATCAGCGACGACCGGGCCCTCCACCCCCGCCTCGGCGCCCTCCAGGCCCTGTGGAACCAGGGCCAGGTGGCGGTGATCGACGGGGTCGGCACGCCCGGGACGAGCGACCTCAGCCACTTCACCTGCATGGCCCGATGGATGGGCGGCAGCAGCAACGGCGGCCTCACCAGCGGCTGGCTCGGCCGCTACATCGACGGCCTCCCCGGGGGCGACGATCCCTTCCACGGCGTGGCCATCGGTACCTCGGTTCCCCTGGTGATGCAGGGACAGCAGCGTCGGGCCATCGGGCTTCCCTCGGCCAACGAGGGGATGATGCACGTTCTGGGAGTCGACGGCGTGACCCAGCGCCAGCTCGACGCCATCACCTGGTTCGCCTCCGGCCCCACCGGCAAGGGAGACCTGGCCGACAGCCTGGCCCGCACCGGAGCCGAGGCGATCTCGGTGGCCGCTGGGATCGAGCCGGCTTACGTCGAGGCGCTGCCCGACGGCGACGTGAAGCGTCAGCTCGACCTGGTGGCCCGCCTGATCAACGCCAACCTGGGCATCCGCGTGTTCTCGATCGTCTACGGCGACTTCGACGGGCACGCCGGTCACCTACCCATGCACGACGCCCGCCTGCATGACCTGAACGAGGGCCTGAAGGCTTTCTACAACAAGCTCAACCCGGCCTTCGCCGCCCGCACCCTGCTGCTGGTGGTCTCCGAGTTCGGGCGCCGGGTGGAGGCCAACCACTCGGCCGGGACCGACCACGGTGCGGCCAACTCCGTGCTGGCCGTCGGGGCCCAGGTGCGGGGCGGGTTCTACGGCGAGATGCCGTCGCTCACCAACCTCGACGCCCAGGGCAACCTGCGGCCGTCGGTCGACTTCCGCAGCGTCTACGCCACGGTGCTCGACGGCTGGCTGGGAGGCGACTCCAACCAGATCCTGGGCGCCCGGTACGAGGACCTGGGGTTCGTGGCCGCCCCCGCCCCCTCCCGCACCACCAGCGGCATCAACCCCGTGGTGGCCAGCTCGATCTTCAAGTACCGGGCCCAGGTGGTGCGCCAGTACCTGGCCTACTTCGGCCGGCTGCCCGACTCGGCCGGGCTCCAGCACTGGGTGAACGCCCGGCGCGGCGGGCTCAGCCTGGCTGCCATGTCCGACAGCTTCGCCTCGTCCGACGAGTTCCGGGCCCGCGTGGGCCATCTCGACAACGTCGCCTTCATCGACCTCGTCTACCGCCAGGTGCTGGGCCGGGCCCCCGACAGCGCCGGTCTGGCGTACTGGGCCCAGGTGCTGAGCCAGGGCATGAGCCGGGGCCAGGTGATGGTGGGCTTCGCCGAGTCGCCCGAGTTCGTGGCGGCTACGAAAGACCAGGTCACCTGGGTGGAGCGGCACGGCCCGGTGGCCCGCCTGTACCTCGCCTACTTCCAGCGCCAGGGCGACGACGAGGGCATCCGGTACTGGATCGGCACCGGCCTGCCCGGCGTGGCGGTCAGCAACGCCTTCGCCGGCTCCGACGAGTTCAACGCCCGGTACGGGCCCTTGTCGAACGTGGCCTTCGTGGATCTCGTCTACCGCAACGTGCTGGGACGGCCGCCCGACGACGGCGGCCTCGCCTACTGGGCCGGTGAGCTGGCCCGGGGCGTCACCCGGGGCCAGGTGATGGCCGGCTTCGCCGAGTCGGCCGAGTTCGTGGCCCGCACCGGCACCCTCGCCTGAACCACCGGGCTCTTCGACCTCTTCTCCGCAGGAAGATGTCCACAGAAGCCCGGCCCAAGCTGGGCGGGGGTGGCACCACGCACTACCGTACGGGGTGTGGTTCCCTGGGAGTCACCGGGCGACATCGTCCGGTGGTGGCGCACCGATGTGCTCGGCCTGTCCCAACAGCAGGTGGCAGAGCGGTTGTCGGTCGGCTCCACCGCGCTCTCGAACTGGGAGCACAGCACCCGGGACATCTCCATCGGCTTCGACCAGATCGACCACGCCCTCAGCGGCAGCGGCGCCCTCGCCGATCTCCTCACACTGGTGGGCACACCGCGGGGGCTCGATCCGTGCCGGGTCTGGTCCAAGGTGTTCCCCGGGCCGTCCCGCCCGATCTGGTGCTGGATCCGCAGCCCCGAGCCCCGGCTCCGGGTGGAGGCCGAATGGGGTGTGTTCCGGCTCGACACCGAGAACGAGATCGAGATCGGGCCCAACGGGCTGTTCGTGACGGCCGGCGGCTCGGTGGAGGAGTCGCCGGTGGTGTTCCAGCTCTCGGCACCGGGCTGGGTCGACTTCGGGCGCGGTGAGCTGCCGTCGACACCTCCCGGGGCGGCCCTGATCGACGCCCTGGCCAACTCCCAGCCCAGCTCGGCCACCGGCGTGTTCATGGACCTGTTCAGCGCCGACCTGACCCAGCGCCTGAAGCGCTACGAGACCGACCCCCCGGCCAGCCACGGCCTCGACCCCGAGGTGCTGCGGGCCGTCGTGTCGGGCTTCACCGGCCCCCGGGAGGAGCCGGCCGGTGGCCTGTGGCCGCCCCTGCCCGACGGGATCGAGACGGTGAACCGCCAGGGGTTCGCCCGGCTCCGCCAGGCCCGGTCGATGTCGCTGGCCCAGGCGGCGGACCGGCTGGCCTGCGAGACCGACGTATCGGCCGGCAAAGACACCCTGCGCCGCTTCGAGAACGACCAGGGCGAGCCCCACGACCGGATGCTGCCGGCCGCGCTCGACCATGTGCTGCGGGCCGAGGGCCATCTGGCGCTGAGCGAGATCCGCTCCGGGGTGGGCACGGGCGCAGCCCGATTCCCGTCCTGGTGGCGGGCCCCGGTGTGGGTGTCGATCGACGGCAGCGACGACGAGACCGAGCTCCAATGGGGCGTCTGGCGTCGCCGGGTGGAAGGCGACGCACCCCACCTGCTGGTGTGCCACCACTGCGACCCCTCGGTACCGCTGCGGATCGTGGGCGGCCCCGACGTGCGCTGGACGATCGGGGTGGGCCGGCCCCGGGGGGCCACGCCGATCAACCACGGGTGGATCCCCATGAGCATCGACGCCGCCCAGCGCGCCCTCCACGAGGCGCAGTACGCCGTGCTCGACGCCCTCCGCCGGACCTAGGCGGGCGGAGCCCGCACGCCGGGGATGGGGCCCCGGCGTCGATGGGGGAGGGCCGCAGGCCCGCCGGGGGCGCGCAGCCCCCGCAGAGCACAGCGGGCGGAGCCCGCACGCCGGGGATGGGGCCCCGGCGTCGATGGGGGAGGGCCGCAGGCCCGCCGGGGGCGCGCAGCCCCCGCAAAGCACAGCGGGCGGAGCCCGCACGCCGGGGATGGGGCCTAGGCGTTCTTGATGAGGAGGCCGCCGTCGACCGGTAGCACGGCGCCGGTCATGTAGCGGGAGGCCGGGAGGCAGAAGTTGAGGGTCCCGTGGGCCACCTCCTCGGGGATGCCGTAACGGCCGATGGCCGTGCGGCGCTTGGCGAACACCTCCCGGTCGGCGTCGGGGATGTCCTGCGTCAACCCGGTGAGGATCGGCCCTGGGCAGATGCAGTTGACCGTGATGCCCTCCCGGCCCAACTCCACCGCCAGCGACTTGGTCAGCCCGATCACCCCGTGCTTGGCCGCGGTGTAGGGGCTGCCGAACTTGGTGGCCCCCCAGCCCTCGGTGGACGAGATGTTCACGATGCGGGCGCAGTCGGACCGGCGCAGGTGGGGGAGGGCGGCCCGGATCACCCGTGTCTGGGCCGTGAGCAGCACCTCGATGCCGAGGGCCCAGTGGTCTTCGTAGTCGTCGGCGTCGATGGGGCTGAAGGTGGCGATGCCGGCGTTGTTGATCACCATGTCGAGCCCGCCGAACCGCTCCACGATCTCGCCCACGACCCGGTTGACCTGCTCGGTGTCGGCCACGTCCATCACCCAGCCGGCGGCCGACAGCCCGGCGTCGGTGATCTCCTTGGTCACCGCCTCCACCCGGTCGGCGCCCAGGTCGGTGACGGCCACGTGGGCCCCCTCGTCGGCGAACAGGTGGGCGGTGGCCCGCCCCATCCCGGAGGCGGCGCCGGTGACGAGCACCACCCGGCCGGCGACGGATCGACTGAGCTGTGAGAGAGGGGCCATAGTCGTTGGACCGTAGCCACCGGCACCGGTCCCCGCCACCCGGCCCGCCGCCCGTACGGCCGTTCTCGATCGGGTGGGGCGGCGCTGATTACGCTGCGGGGGTGACCCCCGCAGCACCCCGCGTCGACCTGGCCTTCCGCAACGTGGCGATCCTCGACGGCTCGGGCCGCCCCGCCGTCGAGGGCGACGTGGGCGTCAGCGGCGATCGGATCGTGGCGGTGGGAGCGGTAGGCCCGGCGGCGCTGGACATCGAGGGGGCAGGCCGCACGCTGGCCCCGGGGTTCGTCGACGTCCACACCCACGACGACGGAGCCCTCGTCCGCCACCCCGATCTCGGGTTCAAGCTCGCTCAGGGCTGCACCACGCTGGTGGTGGGTAACTGCGGGTTCAGCGCGGCGCCGGCCCAGGCCGGCCGCCCCGACCACAGCGGTCTCATCGGCGTGGCCCCCACCTGGAACGACCTCGACGGGTTCGCCGCTGCGGTGGAGGCGGCCAGCCCTGCCCTCAACGCCATCGCCCTGGTGGGGCACAACACCGTCCGCAACCTGGTGATGGGCAACGAGGCCCGACAACCCACCCTGGCCGAGCTCGACGCCATGCGCCGCCTGGTGGCGCAAGCGATGGCCCAGGGGGCCTGCGGGTTCTCCACCGGGCTGATCTACGAACCCGGCCGCTACAGCGACACGGCCGAGGTGATCGCCCTGGCCCGGGAGTCGGCGGCGGTGGGCGGCCTCTACACCTCCCACATCCGCAACGAGGGCGACCACCTGCTCAGCGCCATCGACGAGGCGATCGAGATCGGCCGGGAGGCGGGCCTGCCGGTGCAGATCTCCCACCACAAGGCGGCCGGGCCTCGCAACTGGGGCAAGGTGGGCGAGTCGCTGGCCCGGATCGACGCCGCCAACGGGGCCGGGGCCGACATCACCCTCGACGTCTACCCCTACACCGCCGGCAGCGGTCCCATGGCCCAGTACTTCCGGCTCGACCGGCTCGACCCCGAGCTGGCGGCCGTGATCCGCTTCGCCAGCTGCCCCGCCTTCCGCCACTACGAGGGCCGTATGGCGGTGGACCTGGCGGCCGAGCAGGGCGTGACCCCGGTGGACGTGATCCGCCAGGTGCTCACCGCCCCCGGCGGCGACCGGACGATCTGCATCCAGTTCATCATCGACGAGGCAGACGTGGAGACGAACCTCCGTCACCCGCTGATGATGGTGGGCTCCGACGGGATCGTCGACCTCGCCGGCCGCCCCCATCCCCGCCTGTTCGGCACGTTCCCCCGGGTGCTCGGCCACTATGTGCGGGAGCGGGGCGTGCTCGACCTGGCCGAGGCGGTGCGGCGGATGACGAGCCTGCCGGCCGACCGGTTCGGGCTGGTGGACCGGGGCCGGGTGGTGGAGGGCCATCACGCCGATCTCGTGCTGTTCGACCCGGCCACGGTGGCCGACACCGCCACCTACGACGATCCCAAGCTCACCCCCGCCGGCATCGAGGTGGTGCTGGTGAACGGGGCGGTGGCCTACCGACCCGGTGCGGCTCCGGGCGGCCCGGGGGCGGGCGGCGCCCGGGCCGGGCGGTTCCTGCGCCGGGCGGCCGCCCGGTGACGGCCACCGGCGATCCCCGACACGGCGCCGGCACCGGCGCCACGACCGACATCGCGCCTGGCCCCGGCCCCGACCCCGGCGGACAGCAACCGGTGGTGTCCCGACGGACCATCGTGCTGCTGGCCCTGTGCGCCATCGTGTCGCACTCGCTGGCCCGGTCGACCTATCCGATCCTGCTCCCCGCCATCGAGGCCGAGCTGCTGCGCAACCATGCCCAGTCCGGCTCCCTGAGCACGGTGAACTTCGGGGCCTACCTGGGCGGGGTGGCGGTGGTGACCGCCCTCAGCGGCCGCCTGGAGCCGATCCGGGTGCTGTACGGCGGGCTGGCTCTGGCCGTGGCCGGTTTCGCCGTGCTGTCCCGGGCGGGGAGCTACGGCCTGCTGGCCGTCGGGCTGGGCCTCGCCGGGATGGCCAGCGCCGCCATCTGGAACTCGACCCCCGTCATCGCCGCCAGCCTCGTCGGTCCCCAGCGGCGGGGCCTGGTGATGGGTCTGCTGTCGTCGTTCATGGGGCTCGGCATCGTGGCCGCCAGCCAGGGCACCAACCTGGTCCGGAGCCTGGCCGACGACGACCAGGTGTGGCGCCCGATCTGGGTGGGGGCGGCGTCGTTCGCCGCCCTGCTGCTGGTGCTGATGGGACTGCTCCTGCGCCCGCCGGCGACGTCGCGGGTGGCGGGCGGGTTCAGCCTGGCCCGGCTCCGCCTGGTGCCGGGCTGGAAGATGCTGACGGCCTCGTACCTGTTGTCGGGCCTGTCGGTGTCGAGCTTCACCCCGTTCTTCGGGGTGGCGCTGGAAGAGCACGGCTTCAGCCGCCACCATGTGGCGAACCTGTACTCGCTGTTCGGTCTGGCGGCGGCCCTGACCGCGGTGAACCTGGGCCGGGTGTCGGACCGCATCGGCCGCCGTCCGGTGCTGCTGGGGGCCCAGGCCGTGGTGGCCGCCGCCGCCCTCCTGGTCATCACGGGCACCGAGCCGTTCGCCACCATCGCCGCCATGAGCTTCGGGGCCGCCTCGTTCACCTTCCCCGTGTTGGTGGCCGCCTACCTGAGCGACTACCTGCAGGGCCGGGAGCTGTCGAACGCGCTGGGTGCGCTGACCCTGCTGTACGGGATCGCCCTGACGGCGGGCCCCTATCTGAGCGGGTCGGTCGGCGACTCGGCCATCGGCTTCAGCGGGGTGTTCGTCGGGGTGGCCGCCGTCAGCGTGGCGGGGGCTCTGTTCATCAGCCGCCTGCCCCGGGTCGGCCGCCCCCAGGTCATCGCCGGAAATTAGGAGCCTGAACCGCACCTGGTGCGGCTCAGGCTCCTAATTTCGCCGGGGCGGCCGGGCTGGCCGTCGCCGCCGGTCGAGCGGCGGGCGGCGAGGAGGTGGGTCGACGGATCACGGCGGCCACGGCGCCGAACACGATCAGGCCCCCCAGCCCCTGCAACAGCGTCAGGGGCTCGTGGTGGATGGGCCAGGCGGCGGCGATGGCCACCACGTTCATCGACAGCAGGTAGAGAGACGAGCGGGAGGCGTCGATGTAGGCGTGGGTCCACACCATCAGCACGTGGCCCAGGATCCCGGTGACCACCACGATGAAGGCCATCCACAGCCAGTCGACCCCGTCCACTGCCCGATAGTCGGCGGCACTCGACGTGGCCAGGGCCCACGGCGTGACGGCGAGCGCGGCGAACAGGCTCACCCCGGTCATCCACTCGAGAGGGTGGAGCCCCGGGTCGGCCGAGCGGACCTGCTTGGTGAGCAGGAAGAACACCACGAACGTGAGCTGGGAGGCCACGGCGTACACCACGCCCAGGGCGGTGGTGTGGACGGTTGGTCCGGCCCCCAGCACCACCAGAGCGGTACCGGCGATGCCCACCATGGTCCAGGCCACGTGCCACAGCCGGGGCCGCTCGCCCAGGAACGGGCCGGCCACCAGCAGGATGATCCCGGGCTGGAGGGCGGCCACCACGCTGAGCACGGCCACCGTGGCCGCCTTGAGGGACAGGAAGACGAACAGCAGGTTCACGCCGAAGGCAGCGCCCGGCAGCATGCAGCGCCGCATCGTGCGCCAGCGGAGCCGGTGGCCGGTGGCCGCCGCCAGCAGCCACAGGATGGGGAACGAGATCCAGAACCGGTAGAGCACGGCGATCACGGCCGGGGCCGAGATCAGCTTCGAGATCGGCGGGCCGAGGCCCCAGACCACGATCACGACGGCCAGCACCAGCCCCGGCGGCACCACGGGCGGGGCGGCGGGCGAGTGGGAGACGGGGGGAGGGGCAGGGTCGGAGGCCACGGTGGGAGCAGTGTAGGTGTCCCCTCCGGGGACCTCGAGATTCGCCTGCGGCGAACTCTAGGTCACACCCCGTTTATGTACTTAGAGCCGTGAAGTATCTAACATGGGAGGTCGTGACCACTGTCGACGACGCCACCACCCCCGCCGGGGCCGCCATCCTGTCGGAGAGCGAGCTGCCCGACGGGGGCGCCGCCGACCGCTCCTACCAGCGCCGCCTGCTCGGGGTGGTGATGCTGGCCGTCACCGCCTTCGGCTCGCTGATGACGATCGTGACCGTGTCGCTGGGGCAGATCGCCGAGGATCTCGGGTCCACCCGGGCCGGTCTCACCTGGATGATCACCGGGCTGATGCTGGCCATGGCCGTGCTCACCCCGATCGCCGGCAAGCTGGGCGACGTCAAGGGCCACCGCAAGATGTTCCTCCTCGGCCTGGCCGGCGGGGTGGTGGCCACCCTGGCGGCGGCCGCCGCCTGGAACGCCCCGTCGATGATCGTGTTCCGGGTCCTGTTCGGCATGACGGGCGCCTTCGTCATGCCCAACGGCATGGCGCTGATGATGCAGGCCTATGGGGTCAAGCGGCGGGCCGCCGCCGTCGGCTGGTACCAGTTCGGCATGACGGGCGCGCCCACCATCGGCCTCGTCATCGGCGGCCCCCTCATCGACGTGGTGGGCTGGCGCTGGATCTTCGTGGTCTTCGCCGGGATCTCGGTGCTGGCGCTCGTGGTGGGGGCCAAGCTGATCCGCCCCGGCGTCACGGCCGAGGCGGTGACGATCGACTGGCTGGGTGGTGTCACGTTGGGGGCGTCGGTGCTGACCGGCCTGCTCGCCATGACCCGGTTCACCGGTGGGATCCGGTCGGGCTCGTTCGCCGCCGCCGCCGGCGACGCCGGCCTGTGGGTGCTGCTGGTGTTGTGTGCCGCCGGCGTGACCGCCTTCGTCCAGGTGGAGCGGCGGGCCGCGGCACCCATGCTCAAGCTCCGGTACTTCCGGCGCCGGAACTTCCTGATGCCGATGCTGTCGAGCGCGCTCGTGCAGTTCGCCTACATGGGAGGCTTCGTAGTCACCCCGCCCCTGCTGGGCGGGCCCTACGGGCTGGGCCTGGGGATGATCGCCCTCGTCCTGGCGGCCCGGCCGGGGGCGTTCAGCCTGGCCTCGCCGTTCGGCGGCTACCTGGCCACGGCCATCGGCGAGCGCAAGCCCGTGATCCTGGGGTCGGTGCTGATGATCGCCTCGATGGCCGCCTTTGCCGTCGCCTCGGGGATGACGGGCGGCGTCGGCATCGCCGTGATCCTGGTGGGCCTCGTGCTCACCGGGGTGTCGTCGGGCGTGTCACAGCCGGCGGTGGCGTCGATGGTGGTGGGCTCGGTCGACGCCGAGGACATGGGCATCGCCAACGGCATGAGCCAGCAGCTGATGTACATCGGCATCGTGAGCGGCATCCAGACCATGAACGTGTTCCTGGGCGACGACGCCACCCCCGGCCGGTTCGCCGCCACCTTCACCTTCGGTGCCGTGGTGGCCGGCCTCGGCCTGGTGGCGGCGCTGGCCTCCCGCCCCGCGGGACGGGAGGCGAGGGCCTGAGAGGCCGCCTACGAGGATCCGCCGAGGATGATCTCCGACAGGGCCTTCAGGTTGGGGCCGGCGGCGTCGAACGCCGGGACCTTGGTGTAGTTGCTCAGCTCCCTGATACCGAGGGGTGAGCTGGCCACGATGCCCGAGATGGCGTCGGGGAACAGGCCGTAGGTCTCCTCCAGGATGTGGAGCCCGCCGATGGCGCCGAAGGCGTCGGTGGCGCACAGCACGAGGCGGTGGATGCGGCTGCGCACGTCGGGGCTCGACAGCAGCATCGCCGTCTCCCGCTGAAGGACCCCGTCGGCGATCTCCACCACCCAGAAGTTGCGGGGGTTGTTGGCGTACTTGAGGTCGAGGTCGTTGAAGATCCGCAGCACCTCGTCTTCTTCGAGCATGTAGGTCGACGGGTGCCCGAAGTAGGTGAAGTCGTTGTAGACCGCAGCCCCGGCGTCGTTCATGTGCAGGATGTCCTTGAGCGACGCCGTGCCCGTCACCTTCGACGCCCGCACCGTGTGGCCCATGGTGGACAGGGCCCAGGTGATGGCCACCGCGGCCGTGCTCTTGCCCGAGTTCATCGAGGTGCCCACGACCAGGATCAGCTTGGAGCGGGGCTGCTTCTTCACCGAGCCCTGGGGGGCCACCAGCGAATGGTCGAGCGTGTTGACCGGGCGGCCGTCGCGGTCCACCACCTGGCCCAGCACCTTCACCGTGGTGGGCATCCCCACCCGGCTGTTGCGGACCTGGACCCGGCCGATCACGCCGGAGCGGGCCACCAGGTCGACGTAGTCGAGCTGCTCGTCGGGCACGAACGCTTCGAAGGCGTCGGTGGCGTAGCGGTTGCCGTACACGAACAGCCCGGCGGTGGAGGCGGTGAGCCGGTGGATCCGGCCACTGCGGTTCTCCAGCTCCCGGTGGTGGCCGAGGATGTCTATCCGGCCGTACATGACGTCGCCGGCCCGGGGCCGGCCGTCGGGGGTGACATAGGCCTCGACGCATGACGTCGGCAGGCAGAAGGCGGCGCTCGGCACGATGTAGCCGCGCGGAATTGGCTTCACCGAAGTGACCTCCACGTGATGGTTGCGGCGGGAAAACTGGGGGAGGGGGAAGGGGTGGGACGGCGGGCGCAGCTGCTCGTGACCCTGCTGCTGTTGTGCTGGGGTCCGCCCGTGATCCGCCAGCCGGATTACAACACGAAACAGCACCGATGCCAACCCTCTTGACGCGGTTTGCACAGACGTCCTGGATCTCGGCCTCCAGCTGGACTACCGCCGTGCGGCCGAGCTGCGCTACACCGGGCGCCATGACCACCGACGCCCCTGCCAGCCGGCCCCCGTTCCGCTTCGGGGTGATGTACGACTGCCGACGCCATCCCGACAGCACGATGTCGATGACCGACGTCTACGCAGCCACCATCGAGCAGTCGGTGCTGGCCGACCAGCTCGGCTTCGACCACATCTGGTTCACCGAGCACCACTTCCTGGCCGACGGCTACCTGCCCGCCTTCCAGCCCTTGGCCGGCGCCATCGCGGCCCGCACCAGCCGGGTGCGGCTGTCGAACGACATCGCCCTGCTGCCGCTCTACCACCCGATCCGGTTGGCCGAGGAGCTGGCCGTGCTCGACCACATCTCGAACGGCCGGATCGACCTCGGCATCGGGATGGGCTACGTGCCCGACGAGTTCAAGGCCTTCGGGGTGCCGCTGAAGAACCGGGTGTCGATGACCGAGGAGGCCATCGAGATCATGCGCCTCGCCTGGGCCGACGGCCCGTTCAGCTTCCACGGCCGTCGCTACGAGCTCGACAACGTGGAGGTCCACCCCAAGCCGGTACAGCCCGGAGGCCCGCCCCTGTGGATCGCCGCCATGAGCGAGGCCGGCGCCCGCCGGGCCGCCCGCTACGGCACCCACCTGCTGCCCCAGGGGCCCCGCACCCAGGTGCTCGACCCGTGGCGTGAGGCGGTGACAGCCTCGGGCGGCGACCCTGAGACCTACCGGGTGGGGATCATCCGCTCGGTGTTCGTCACCGACGACAAGGAGCGGGACTGGCCGATGCTGCGCACGGCCGAGCGGTACCGCATGAGCATCTACAACAAGTTCATGGCCGAGACGCCCGACACCTACGAGTGGGGCGACCCCTCGGCCATCCCCCAGACGGTGATCGTGGGCACGGCCGAGGAGTGCGTGGCCGAGCTGCGCACGTTCATCGACACCTTCGGCATCACCGACCTGGCCACCTCCGGCCTGCCGCCCGGCGTCGACCCGGCGGTCATGGCCGGCAACCTCGAGAGGTTGGCCAGCGAGGTCATCCCGCACCTGCGATGATCACCTGATGTCCGCCCTCACCGACACCTTCCGGGCCCTCCACGCCTCGGGCACGTTCGTGATGCCCAACCCGTGGGACGCCGGCTCGGCCCGCTACCTCGAATGGCGGGGGTTCCCGGCCCTGGCCACCACGTCGTCGGGGTTCGCCGCCACCCTGGGCCGCCTCGACCGCACCGTCACCCTCGACGAGGTGCTGGCCCACACCGAGGCGATCACGGCCGCCGTGAGCATCCCGGTCAACGTCGACTCCGAGCGCCTCTACGCCGACGACCCGGCCGGGGTGGCCCGCTCGGTGGAGCTGCTGGCCTCGGCCGGCGCCGCCGGCTGCTCGATCGAGGACTACAACCCCGCCCTCGGGCGCTGCGACGACGTGGCCGTGGCCACCGAGCGGGTGGCGGCCGCCGCCGAGGCGGCGGCCCGCCATGGCATGGTGCTCACCGCGCGGGCCGAGCAGCACCTGTTCGGCTCTACCGACCTCGACGACACGATCGCTCGCCTCGTCGCCTACCGGGAGGCGGGGGCCGAGTGCGTGTACGCGCCGGGTGTCATCGATCCCGACGGGATCACAAGGCTGGTGGCCGAGACCGGGGCCCCGGTGAACGTGCTGGCCCTGCCCGGCGTGCCCGACCTGGCCACCCTGACCGCCCTCGGCGTGCGGCGGATCTCCACCGGCGGCGGCCTGGCCTGGCACGCGCTGGGGGCCCTCAAGGGGGCGGTCGACGAGATCCTCGACACCGGCGCCTTCGCCTACACCGCCACCGGGCTGCCCCGCGACGAGCGAACGGCGGCCCTCGGGCCCCGGATCGGAGGCTGAGAGACCGATGGCCCACACCTCGCCCGACGTGGTGGAGATGCCGGTCGACCCCGGTCCCGGCACCATGCCCACCTACTCGTTGCTGCTCGACTGGACCCGGGCCGAGACCGAGGCCCTGACGGACGCCCAGCTCGACTACGACGACACCCACCCCGATCGGGAGTGGATGTGGTGGTCGATCCGGCGCCAGGTGTCGCACATCGCCTGGGACGCGCTCGTGTTCACCCGCCGGCGCTGCGGCCGGCTGCTGTGGCCCGACGGCGACGAGCCGTCGCCCATCGACTGGGACGCCCACCGCCTCGGCCCGAAGGCCCGGTGGGACCGGGTGCTCGACGAGACGAAGTTCCGGACCCTGCCCCAGCTGTTCGAGATGATGGCGCTGGGCAACTCGTGGCTCACCGAGGTGGTCACCACCCAGCCCATCGAGACGCTGCGGTCCACGGTGGAGACGATCCACGGCAACCACTTCTGGGCCTACGTGATCACCACCCTGCCCCGGGGGGCCGAGCTGGTGGACGACCCGGCGGGCCACATCCGTTACACCCTCGAGGGGTCGCTGTGGATGGTGTTCTACGAGCAGATGACCCACATCCGCACGATCCAGCGTCTGAAGCAGCACCAGGGGCTCCCGCTGGCGGTCGAGCTGCCCCGGGTCGGCTACCTCCGGCTGCCCGAGTACTGGGGCGAGGTCGATTCCAACGGACCGTCCATGCGACGATTGTGAGGTGAGCTGGGAACCAGAGATCCAGGAGCTGCGACGGCGGGAGGCCATGGCCGAGGCCATGGGCGGGCCCGACAAGGTCGAGCGGCAGCACTTCTACGGCAAGCTGACGATCCGGGAACGGATCGACGCCATCGTCGACAAGGGTTCGTTCAACGAGATCGGCAAGGCGGCCGGGGTCGCCGAGTACGACGAGCACGGCAACCTGATCCATCTGACCCCGTCGAACTTCGTGTTCGGGGTGGCCGAGATCGACGAGCGTCCGGTGATCATCTCGGGCGACGACTTCACGGTGCGGGGCGGCTCGGCCGACGCCAGCATCAAGGCCAAGCGCAACGCCTCGGAGAACATGGCGGTCGAGCTGCAGCTGCCACATGTGCGCCTGATCGACGGCATGGGCGGCGGCGGGTCGGTCAAGACGATCGAGACCGCGGGGCGCACCTACGTGCCCGAGATGCAGGGGTGGGAGACCGTGGTGAACCACCTCACGGTGGCCCCGTCGGTGTCGCTGGCCCTGGGGTCGGTGGCCGGGATCGGGGCGGCCCGGGTGGCCACGTCGCACTACTCGGTGATCGTGGAGAACACGGCGCAGATGATGATCGCCGGCCCGGCCCTGGTGCAGCAGGCCGGCCTGGGCGACGTGTCCAAGGAGGACCTGGGCCACAGCCGCATCCACACCACCAACGGCGCCATCGACGACCTCGCCCATTCCGAGGAGGAGGCGTTCGAGATGGCCCGGCGGTTCCTGTCGTACCTGCCGACCAACGTCAACCAGCTCCCACCCCACGTCGATTCGGGCGACGACCCCGAGTTCCGCGATGACTGGCTGATCTCGGCCGTGCCCCGGGGGTCCCGCACCGCCTACGAGATGCGGCCGATCATCGACTCGATCGTCGACGAGGGCTCGTTCTTCGAGATCGGGCGGAACTGGGGCCGCTCGATCATCACCGGCCTGGCCCGCCTCGACGGGTTCCCGGTGGCCCTGTTCGCCGAGGACCCCCAGATCTACGGGGGTGGGTGGACGGCCGACTCGGCCCGCAAGCTGACCCGCCTGATCGACCTGGCTTCGGTGTTCCACCTGCCGCTGGTGCACCTGGAGGACTGCCCGGGGTTCCTCATCGGCAAGACCTCGGAGGAGGAGGCCACGATCCGGTTCGGGTCGACGGCGTTGGCGGCGCTGGGCCA
>Ga0268299_1003028_pt1 | contig 17023 bp, 10 predicted proteins | sample NOBtaG_FD_193484 | JGI IMG/M metagenome (GOLD analysis project Ga0268299, IMG submission 193484) | Activated sludge microbial communities from bioreactor in Nijmegen, Gelderland, Netherland - NOB reactor | ecosystem: Engineered > Bioreactor > Aerobic > Activated sludge | place: Netherlands...
AGCGGAAAACGTTCGGCAAGAGCCAGTTCCCGTACTCGCATCGCGAACGCGAAGACGGGACGAAGATCGTGTACTCGGCAAGCGACTACCCCGGCACCGTTCGCGGCCTCGAGCGCGTGGTCGTACTGCCGTGGAACGAATTTTACACGGACCAACACGTCGCCTTCATCGCGAGCGCCGTGCAGAATGCGGTCGCGGAGCTCACTGGCGGGAAAGCCGCCCGGAGCGCCTGATCGCTCGCACACATGAACACACGCCCACACGCGGTCTTCTCCTGTGACCTCGATACCGTAGACCGCCACCTGGGAGGGTACGGAATCGAGGACATGGAGGCGTGCGCCTGAGCGGCGGCGTTCGGGTCCTCATGGCAATGCCGATGCGATCTCACGACGAGCCGGAGGTCCCTCTCGCCTCGGGGCCGCCGGGCGCGCGCACCGTCGAGGTGCTGGGCGTTCGCATCGCGAACCTGCACACGATCGAGGCGGTCGCCCACATGCAGAAGCTGATCTGGACCGCCGCACCGCACGCCCGCGCGCTCTACATCGTGAACGCGCATACGCTGAACCTGGCCTGCGACGACCCGAGCTACCAGGAGGTCCTGAACGGCGCCGATACCGTGTTCGGCGACGGTACCGGCGTCCGGTGGGCGGCGCGCTGGCAGGGCAAGAAGATGATCGACAATCTCGTCGGCACCGACTTGTTGCCGTTCTTCTTCGTGAACACGATGGAGCGGCACTACCGCTACTACCTCCTCGGCGCGCTTCCCGAGATCGTCGCCCGCGCCGCCGAATACCTGCCGCGGCAGTTCCCGGGCCTCAACGTCGTCGGCTACCAACACGGCCATTACGATCGCGCCACCGAGCGCGCGCAGGTGCTCGCCGCCATCAACGACGCGCGGCCCGACATCCTCATGGTCGGCATGGGCAACCCGATCCAGGAACGCTGGATCCACGACCATCGCGCGGAGCTCACCGGCGTGAAGCTCGCGGTCGGCGTCGGCGGGCTGTTCGACCACTGGGGTGGCGTACTGACGCGCGCGCCCCGCTGGGTGCGCCGCAACGGCTTCGAGTGGGTGCAGCTCATGCTGCAGCAGCCGCACAAGTGGCGGCGGTACTTGGTCGGCAATCCGAAATTCATGCTGCGCGTGGCGCGCGAGATTCAGGCGCGCTCACGCGTGGGTTCGGTGGGCTCGTGAGCAACCTCCGGTGGTACGTGAAGAAGGCCGCTCGCCGCGCGGTCGCGACGGGCGCCACGCTGCCGGGCCTGGGCGCATCATCCGATCGCCCGGCAGTCCGCGCGCTGACCTATCATCGCTTCGGGCCCCAGGAGCGCGACGCATTCAGCGTCACGCCGGCCGCCTTCGATGCGCAGATGGCATGGCTCGCCTCGGAGGGCCGCGCGACGTCGCTCCAAGCCGTGCTCGGTCTCGCGCTGGGTCGCACCACTCCTCGCGACGGCTCGGTGCTGGTGACGATCGACGACGGCTGTCCGAGCGTGCGTACGCACGCGCTGCCGATCCTCCGGCGCCACCGCATTCCGGCGGTCGTCTTCGTGCCCGCGGGGGAGATCCTCGAGCATCCCGAGCCGCCGCCCGCGCACGAGACCGACGGCAGTCGCATGAGCTGGCCCGAGCTGCTCGAGCTGGTCGACGCCGGGATCATGATCGGCTCGCACGCATACACCCACCATTCCCTCGGCCGCATGCCGGCAGAGGCCGCGCGGGAACAGCTCGCGCGCTCGCGCGCGCTGATCGCGGAGCGCACCGGCCAGACGGTGAGTGCCTTCGCCTATCCGTTCGGAACCCGCGCCGACTACACCCCAGCGACGGCCGCGCTCGTCGCCGAGACCGGCTACGACTGCGCTTTCACGTCGCAGCACGGGTGCATCCACCGGGGCGCCGATCTCATGGAGCTGCCCCGCATCAAGGTCGAGGGGGGTGAAGGTTTCGACATGTTCCGCCGCATCGTCCAGGGCGGCATGGACGGCTGGCGATGGGTCGACCGGACGATGTGGCGCCTCCAGAGCAGCCGCGCATGAAGTCGAGCGACGACGCGGCGACGGCCGGCGCGGAGCGCGAGCTCGACCCGCGCTGGAAGGTCGTCAAGAACACGGCGATCCTGCTGGCTCTCCGCGTCGGGATGCCGATGCTGTCTATGGCCGTCGTTCTCGCGGTATCGCGACTCCTCGGCAGCGAGGGCCTCGGCCGCTACACGCTGGCGTTCAGCTACCTGTACCTCGTCAACACGATCGCACCGCTCGGCCTGTACGCGCTCATCACGCGCGACGGCGCCCGCGATCCCGAGCGCCTCGGCGCGATCCTGAGCACCTCGTTCCTGCTCGGATCAGTCTCGTCGCTCGTGCTTACCGTCGTCATGGTGCTAGCCGCCGGGCACTTCGGCTACGACGCCGACACCCGCGTCGCGGTCGCGATCCTGAGCCTTGCCGTCCTCCCTTCGACCATCGGAACCTTCTGCGAAGGCGCGTTTGTAGCGCGCGAGCGCATGGAGCACATCGCCGCGGTGAACTTCGTCGAGAACGGCATCAAGGTCGGCGCCGGCGTCGCCCTCTTGTTCGCCGGCCTCGGCTTGAACGCGGTGCTGGCCGCCGCCGTGGCCGGACGCGTGGTCTCGTGCCTCGTAGGCTTCGGGCTGCTGCGTCGGATGCGACTCCGCATCCCGTTCCGCATCCATCGCGACCTCCTCGCGTCCTTCGCCAGCGCGGCGCCAACCTTTCTCCTCATCTCGATCTTCGCGACGCTCTACTGGCGGATCGACGTGTTCATGCTGTCCGCGCTCCGGCCGGTCGAGGACGTCGGGTACTACGGCGCGGCCTACCGGCTGCTCGAGCTCGCCATGGTGGTGCCGCAAAGTTTCTGTCTCGCCCTGTATCCGCAGATGGCACAGGCCTCGCGCACCGAGCCGTTGGCCTTGGCCGCACTCAGCCGGACGGCGCTTCGCTACCTCGCCGCCGTCACGTTGCCGGTGGCGCTCTGTACGATGCTGCTCGCCGATCCGCTGCTGGCAATGCTCTACGGCGACGACTTCCGCGCCGCCGGCCCGACTCTCGCGGTGTTGATCTGGACGATCGTCCCCTACGCGTGGGTGCGGTATCACGCGTACATACTCGTCGCGGCGGACCGTCAGCGGATCGACCTGCTCTTGAACATCGTGATGTCGATCGCGAACATCGCTCTCAACCTCGCGCTGATCCCGGCCTACGGACACTGCGGTGCGGCGATCGCGACCTTCATCGCCATCTGTCTCTACGGATGCGGGCAGTACTTGTACCTGCACCGCAATCTCGAAAGTCACGCCACGCCCTTGCCGCTGCACCCGATACCCATCGTCGGATCCCTGCTGGTGGGAGCTACGGCGTGGGCGCTTGCGGACAAGAGCGTCGTGCTGGCGCTCGTCGTGGTGCCGGTGCTGTACTTCGCGACACTGCTCGGTGCGGGATTCTTCACGGAGACCGAGCTCCGCATGCTGCGCCTCGAGCGCGCGGCGGCGATGATCGGACTCGGATCGAGGACACGGTGAAAGCGTATCCCGATACGTGGCCCGAGGACGTGGCGGCGCCGCAGGTTGACGCAGTGCCGCGGCCATCCGAGCCGCCCTTCTGGTCCGTGGTCGTCATCGCCCGCGACGAGGAGGCAACGATCGCCGACGCGCTCCGGTCGGTCGCCCGGGCATTCGGCGATCGCCCTCACGAGATCGTCTTCGTCGATTCCGCGTCCCGTGACCGCACGGCGAAGATCGCCGAACCGCTCGCGACGCGCGTAATCGTGCTGCCACCCGACTATCCGCTCCGGCCGTCGGTCGGCCGCCACGTCGGGCTCCGAGCCTCGCACGGAAAGTTCGTGCTCTTTCTCGACGGCGACTCGATCCTTGAGCCGGCATGGCTCGAGGAGGCGATCGCCGCGTTCGACGCCGACCCGGGACTCGCGGGCGTCTCCGGCTCGTCGCGCGCGGTACTGCGCGACCACGACGGCAACGACACGGTCGTCGGCGACCAATACCCGGATGCCGTCTACGACGCGCCAGAGCACCTGAGTGGCTCGGCGGCGTATCGCCGCACTGCGCTCGACACGGCCGGCGGCTTCGACCCGCATCTCTATGCGCACGAGGAGCCCGAGCTCGGCGCACGCCTGCGGGAATCCGGTTATCGGCTGCGCCGACTGCGCACGCCAATGACCCGCCACTTCCCGAAACACAGGAAGGAGTCTCTCGCGGAGCTGCTGCGACGAATCAGACGCGGCTATCCGATCGGCCTCGGACAGTTCGCACGACACATGCTGCAACGACGGGTCGCGACACCGTCGCCCTGGACCGACATCACGCGGCACCTGCAGTTCGCGACACTGCTGGCAGTGGGCCTGGCCTGCACGCTCACGGCTATCGCGCTCGATTCGTGGACGCCGCTCCTCGCGTGGGCAGGAGGAATGGCACTCGTGTTCGCCGCGTTCGCGGTACGCGCCCGGAGCGTCACGAAGCCCGCCTATTATTTCGCCGAGTGGACCCTCACGAGCCCCTTCGTCGTGTGGGGCGTCCTCAAGCGCCCGCGCCCGATCGACGAGTTCTCGACCCGCCATCCCCTCGAGCCCCGTCGACCCGAGGAATCCATGCCGGCATCGGACCGCTCCCGTATCCGCGAAGCGATCTTCGTCCTGCTGCTGCTGCTCATGGGCACGATCTTCACCGTGCTCGCCGCTGAGCTCATGACGCGCATCGCGGCGCCCCAGCTCCTTTATCGGTACCCACGCGGTTTCTACGAGTCGCACCCGACGCGCGGCTACGCCGTGACGCCCGGATTCCGCGCGACCGTCGACACGCCCGAGTACTCGGTCACGTACGCGTTCAACCGCGCAGGCTTCCGCGCCGACCACGAATACGGGCCGAAGCCCGCCGGGACCTTCCGGGTGTTGCTCCTCGGCGACTCATTCACGATGGGCGCCGGCGTGGAGGAACGCGACACGTTCGCGCGTCGCCTCGAAGCGCTCCTCCGCGAACGTAGTTCCGGCCCGCTCGAGGTCGTGAACACCGGCATCCCCGGCTATGGGACGCGCGAGGAGTCGATCCTTCTCGCCGAGACCATCGATCAGCTCGCGCCCGATCTCGTCGTCCTGAACTTCTTCGTCGGGAACGACCTCGCCGACAATGCCCGACCCGGCCTTCTACAGGTGATCGACGAAGAGCTCGTCGAGCGCGAGATTCCCCGCGGCTTCCTCCCGCTCTGGGTGCGCGGATTCCTGTCGCGCCATTCCCACCTCTATCATTTTCTCTGGCCGTATCAGCGGATGCTCCTCGGAGGCCGCGAGGGCATGCGGAAGGAGCAGCGGAACGCCCTCGCGACGTACGGACCGACGAATGCCCCAACGGTCGAGCGCATTTGGCAGGCGTCGCAACGCTGGATCGACGAGACGATCGCCGTCGCACGAAAGCACGACGTTCCGGTCGCGGTCGTGCTGATCCCGGATCCGCTGCAGGTCGACGAGCCACGCTTCGCAGGGATGCTCTCGAATCTCGATCTGTCTCCCGCCGAGTACGCGCGCAGCACGCCCGACGCGCGACTCGCAGAGATCGCCACGGCCGCGAAGGCACCCGTGCTCGACCTCCTTCCGGCCTTCGAGCGCCAGACCGATCCCGTGAGCCTCTACTTCCCGCTCGACAAGCATTGGACCGCCGCCGGGCACGCGCTCGCGGCGGAGGAGATGGCGCGCTTCCTCGCCGCCCGCAACCTCGTCCCGACCACGCGATGACCACCCAGGTCTCCAAGCTCGATCGTCCGTCGCCGGTTCCGAGCCGGTTCGCGACTCTCTGGCCCTACGCCGCCGGCGCCGCCGTCGGCGCTGCCGCACTGGTGCTCGGCACGATGGAGATGCGCTGGACGGTCTACATCATGGGCGCGGTGCTCGGCGGCCTCGTATTCCTCGTCATCCCCGACACTCGGCGCCTGATGATGCGCGCGTTCGTGATCAGCCTCCAAGCCGATCTCTGCGTGCGGTTCATGTACGGCAAGGCAGGCAGCGGCGGCCTCGCACTCTACATGACGTCCATCATCGCCATCGGGCTCGCCGCGCACCTCGCGATGACGACGAAGCGCGGCGAGCTGATCTACGCGGGCGCGCTCAAGAAGCCGATCGCGGCGTGGTTCATCACGACGCTCCTGTCGCTCGTCATGACGAACGAGCGATTCGTCGGCATAACCGAGCTCTTCTTTTGTCTGCAGATCTACCTCGTCTACTGGGTCACTCTGAACACGATCCACACCGAGGAGCGCCTCGAGGAGTTCGTGAAGCTCCTCTTCATCTGCCTCGCGATGCAGAGTTTGGTGTACTTTTTCCAGAGTGCGACGGGCATGACGTTCACACTGACGGGCAAGATCATCGCCGAAGGCGACGTTCCCAGACCCGGAGGCACCGTCAGCACGAATCCGGCCGGCTTCGCCAGCTTCATCATTCCCATCCTTTTCCTCGCCGTGACACGCTTCGTGACGATCGGCGCGCCCATGACATTCCGGTCCGCCTTGCTCGTCGTGATGGGCATTGCGGCGTTGGTCCTAACCGTGACGCGCGCATCGTGGGGCGCCTTCGTGCTCGGCGCGATGGTCCTGGTCTTCCTCTCGATCCGGCGCGGCGTCTTGCGGCCACGAGCCCTTCCGGCGTTCGCGGCGGCCGCCTTCGTCCTCTTCATGGCGGCGTGGCCGATGATGGCGACGCGGCTCCAGACGGCGTCGGTCAGCGACTCCTACGACGAACGCGCCCTTCTCATGGAGATCGCCTTGCGCGTGATCGCGGCGCACCCGGTCTTCGGCGTCGGTGCCGGCGCATATCCTCACACCTACAAGGCGTACGTCGGCGACGTCGATGGATGGCTCTACACGGTCCACAACGAGTATCTGCTGCGGACCGCGGAAACGGGCATTCCGGGAGGCATCGCCTTCGTCGCGCTGATCATCACGTCGCTGCGACAGGCCCTACGAGTGAGCCGTGCGACGACGAAATCGCGAACGCTCTGGACCCTCGGACTCGGTTGGGCCGCCGCTCTGCTCGGCCTCTGCTTCGAGATCTATTGGGACGCGTGGCGAGGCTTCACGTACAACGCGATGCTATGGATGATGTTCGCGCTCACGGAGGTGGCCGAGCGTCTCGCCGGTACCGCCCCCGAAAGGCGCGAGCGCATCGCCACCGCTCAGGGAACGGGATCGACCGAGATCAACGACGGCGCGCTGGGGACACCCGCGGCACCCTGAAACTCGTCGGCGCCGATATCCCACGCGCCCGACCGGCCCTCGCGATCGAAGTCGTCGATGGCCGGAGAGAGGCTCATCCCCGCGTCCTTGGCGACCGTGTCGCTCGGGCCTAGGTGGAGGTTGGCGGCGTTCAAAGTGCCGGCATTTACGAATGCGGGCGCCGTTCCCCACTTGTCGCCGGCGCCGGAGTTGTTCCCGAACCACTGGCCGGCGGCACCCTTCGACTGGAGCGTCGAGACACCACTGGCATTGTCCGGCAGCATCGCGGGACTGGCCGTGGTCCCGAGCGGGCAAGGAATCGGCGGCGGCTCGAAGCCCAAGCTGCAATCGCCTCCCGGGTGACTGTGATTGTTGCCGTCGCACTTAGGATCCTCGAGCGCACCACCGTCGAACTCGCCCATGCCATTGCCGCTCGAATTCATGTTGACGACGACATTGTTGCGCCACACGTTCGTCGTGTTCGTCGAGGCTTTGTCGACGAACACCACGTAGCCCCCGGTCTGCGACATGAAGATGTTGTTCGTGAACTCGGACTGCGTGAGGTAGTTGAAGACCTGCACGGCGACGCCGTTCGTCCAGAACGTGTTGTTCTGTAGCTTCACGTGATGGGAGCAGTGGTACATCTCGTAGCCGGTTCCTTTGCCCCACGAGTAATTGTTGCGAAGCGTGACGTAGCGCCCGCCCGACGTTTTGAAGTTCCCGCCGGGATTGTCGTACGACGACGTACGCTCGACCACCACGTGGTGGCTCTTGCCGAACGGATGGCCACCGATGTCGATGCCGTCCTCGCCGACGTGCGTCACGGTGCTGTCCGAAATCGTCACGTTGATCGCGCCCGCCATGCCGATGCCGTCGCGGTCGTCGCAGCCCGACTGTGACCAATCGTTCAAGCAAGTGTTGCAATCGGGGAGATCGCAGATGTCGTGGACCGACGTGCGGCTGATCGTTACGCCGTCGACGCACGCGAGCAACAGGCCGCCGGGAAAACCCTTGTTGTGGTCGAACTCGGAGTCGAGGATCGTGAGATTTTTCACCGTCCGACCGCCGTTCCGGCAATCCAGGTCCGTGTTGAGGTAGCTGTTGTCGAAGCGGCCGACCATGCCCGTTCCGTTCGACGCCACCTTCGTGATCCGAATGCGATCGAGCGTGATCCCCGACGAGACGTTGCTGCTCGTACCGCACATCTCGATGCCCCCTTGGGGGGCGTTCTTGAGCTGCATGTCGCGCACGACGACGCCGCTATAGAGATCGGTCGTGCAACTGTGGCGCGCCGTGATCGCGCGGGCCTGGCACGGATTGTTGCCCGTGAAGGACACCTGAGAGACGCCAGCGAGATCCAGGACGACGCTGGAATGGTCGTCGAGGACGCCATCTGCGGCGGTTCGCCCTTCGTACGTCACGTTGCGCGCGTATCGATCCAACAGGATGCAATGATGTCCGGTATTCGCCGCCGGGCCGTTGTCGGTGTACGTCCCCGGCGCGATACGCACGACGTCATTGGCGACGAGGCTCTGGCGTCGGTTCTTGTTCCAGTAGCCGATCGTCTTGCACGGATGTGCGTTCGGCGCGGCACCTTTGCCGGTGCCGCACCCGGCGTCGTCCGCCGGCGTCGAGCCCGAGAACTGGCCGATGTAGTACGTGGCCGACTCGGCCGATACTGCCGAGGACAGCATGGTGACGAGCGCGGCGAGCGCGATCCAAAGGCGGCGAGACGAATTCAGCGCGACATGGGGGTTAGACTCGAACATAGTGAGGTTTCCTCGTGGCAAGACGCGTGCCGGCTCCGAGCATTTCGGGAAGAATCGACTTTAGGCGCATCCCGATGAGCCCGCATGGCAGGCTCCCTGAGACGTCGCATGCGCCTCTGGGACATTTCGATGCCGTCGCGGCAACGATCTGACGCGGGGGATTCATGACGCGCGCACCAACGAGAACGACATGAAAACAGCGGAACGGCGGAGTGCACGGCACCAGTAACGTCTCTGGCTGTTGCGGCCGAAACCCGTCTATCAAGTGACCCCCAGGGTAGCAACACAAGTTTCCCGCATGCGCGCTCCTTCCCGACCGCACGGCAGTCCGATCGTCGACGCGGCGGCCGACCTCGCCGACGTTTCGTGGTACCGGCGCGTGCCCGTGCAGCGGCGCCTGCGCCTGGTCGGCCGCCTCGCCCAGATGCATCCGCGCGAGATCGTGCACCGCATCGCCAAGGTGGCGGCGAAACACGCAGCCCGCTGGCGCGGGAACGAGCCCGACGCGCCCGCCGAGCATCGTCCGCTGCCCGCCCCGTTCTCGTCGCCGACGACGCACCTGCTCGACCGCACGAGCCCGCACGGGTTCTTCGCGGCCTCCGAGCGCGCAGCGCGGGGTGAGCGGTGCCGCGACCTCGTGCCGGGCGACGTCGCCCGTACCGTGCGCGAGGCCGACGCCGTCATGACCGACGGCATCATGCTGCTCGGCCACGTGTTCCGCCCCGCCGCTCACGACTTCGATTGGCACGCCGATCCGACGCGCGGCCGCCTCTGGCCCCTCGTGGCACTCGACGACAACGACGTCGTGCGCGGCGTGAACGCCGACGTCAAGCTCGTCTGGGAAGTGAATCGCCATCAGTTCCTCCCGACGCTCGCGCGCGCCGGTTGCTACACGGGCGACGAGCGCTACGCGCGCGCGTGCGTCGCGATGGTGCGCTCGTGGATCGACGCCAACCCGACCGGTCTCGGCGTCAACTGGTCGAGCAACCTCGAGGTCGCGATCCGCATGACCTCGTGGGTGTGGACCTTGCACTGGCTCGTCGGCACGCCGGCGCTCGACGACGCGACGCTTCGCACGTGGCTCACGAGCCTCCGCGCGCACCGCGACCACGTGGGGCGCCATCTGTCGATCTACACCGACGCGACCAATCACTTGATCGGCGAGGCCGCCGCGCTGGCGATCGTCTCGCTCTGGCTCCCGGAGCTCGACGACAGCGAGCGTTGGCTCGCGACCACGATCGACGTGCTCGGTCGCGAGATCGAGCGCCAGGTCGCGGAGGACGGCGTCGGCCACGAGCAGGCGACGAGTTACCAACGCTACGTTCTCGACTGGATGCTCCAGGTGATGTCGCTGGCCGACCGCAACGACGTCGCGCTCCCGCCCGTGATCCGCGCACGCACACGCGCCATGCTCGACGCCCTCTCGGTGCTCGTCGGACCCCGTGGGCGCGCGCCGCGCATCGGTGACAGCGATCACGCGCGCGCCGTCCCGTTCTTCACCGAGGACTACTGGCGCTTCGACGAGATCCTGGCGCTCGGTGCCGCCACGCTCGGCACGCGCCCGGTGACGGACCACGAGAGCGTGCTCTGGATGACGGGGGCGACCGCCGCGGCGACCGCGACCGCGCCCGCTCCCGTCCGCTCCCACGTGTTTCGCGAGGGCGGCTACGCGGTGCTGCGCTCCGCGCCGAACGCCACTCCCGGGCGTCTCGTCTTCGACTGCGGACCACTCGGCTATCTTCCGCACGCGAGCCACGGCCACGCCGACCTCTTGAGCGTGCTCGTCGACGTCGGTGACGAGGAGATGCTCATCGATCCCGGCACCTTCGCGTACTGGGACGAGCACGGACGCCGCGACCTCTTCCGCGCGACGCGCTCCCACAACACGGTCGAGGTCGGCGGCCGCGACCAAGCCGACGGCTTCGATCCCTTCATGTGGCTCAACATCCCGGCGAGCGGGCTCGCGACCGCGGAGATCGGCGACGCCGTCGAGTACGTGGAAGCCTGGCACGACGGCTATCGACGCCTGCGCGTTCCCGTTCGGCATCGCCGCGGCGTACTCGGCGTGCCGGGCGGCTGGCTCGTGATCGATTGGCTCGACGGGCACGGAACGCACCGTTTCACGCGCTGGTTCCACGCGGCCCCGACGACCCGCGTCGGCACGATCGGTGACGCCGCCGAGCTGACGTCCACGATCAGCGGCGCACAGCTCACGCTATGCGACCTGCGCAATGGCAGCGAGGCGCCGAGCGGGCTCGCGATCGAGACCGCGCCGTACTCGGAACGCTACGGCGACGAAACGCGGGCGCCGGTCGTCCGATTCGACGATCACGCCGCATTGCCCGCGCTCCGGGTGACCGCGATCGTCCCCTCGCCTACGAACGGTCCCACGCCTACGCTGCGCGTGGAGGAAGTCACGGGCGATCGCGCCGCGGGCATGCTGGCCGTACGTCTCGCCACGGCGACGGGCACGCGTCTCGACGTCGTGCTGCGCTGCGGAGGAGGCGCCTCGGGTCGACGCATCGTGGTCACGCCCGAAGGCGCCGAACGTCCGTGCATCGCCTCGTAGAAAGACGCGGGAGACGCAGGTCGCCGCTTACTCAGCTCTATACGGGATGCTACCTTCGAAGATCTGATGCGAGCGACGTTCATCACCTGGTATCCCTACTGCCGCCGCAGCGACACGATCGCCGCCGCCCTCGGGGCCCCGTCGCACCTGATCCACTACCTGACGTTCAAGCGTCCAGCGCAGGCGCCCTTCAAGTACGTCCTCCAGACCATCACCACCCTGCGCGTGTTGCGCCGCGAGCGCCCGGAGCTCGTCCTGGTCGCCGCGCCGCCGATCTTCGCCGTGCTGCCCGTCTTCCTCTACGCGATGTTCTCCGGGGCGCGCGTCGTGATCGACGCCCACACGGGACTGTTCGAGCACGCACGCTGGACGTGGCTGTTGCCGCTCACGCGCGCGCTCATGCGGCGCGCCGACGCCGTCGTCGTGACGGGTGGTCACCTGCGCGACCTCGTACGGTCGTGGGGAGCGAAGGCCGTGATCATCGGTGACGTGCCGGTGTCGTTCGTTCCCGGCACGCCCCCCGTCCCGACCTCGCGCCCGCGCGTCGTGGTCGTGAACACGTTTTCGGTCGACGAGCCCGTCGACGCGCTGCTCGCGGCGGCGCGTCTCGTTCCCGACGTGGAGTTCTGCGTGACGGGCGACGTCCGCGCCGCGCGCCCCGAGTGGCTGAACACGCGACCCTCGAACGTCACGTTCACGGGCTTCGTGTCCGAGGACGCGTACGCCGGCCTCCTGCGCGCGGCGGATGCGATCGTCGTGCTGACCATGCACGATCACACGATGCAGCGCGGCGGCTACGAAGCGATGGCGCTCGCGAAGCCGCTCGTCACCTCCGACTGGGCGCTGTTGCGCGAGACGTTCTCCCGCGGCACCGTCCACGTGAAAAACGACCCCGAGTCGATCGCCGCCGGGGTCCGGCGCGCCATCGCCGAGCGCGCGACGCTCGGCCCGGCCATGGCGAGCCTTCGCACGGAGCGCCAGGCGATCTTCGCCACCCGTCTCGACGAGATGCGGCGGATGGTGAGCCGCGCCTCGACCGGCCCGATGAACGACCGGATCGAGAGCACTTTGTCTTCGATGGAGCATTCATGAACGTCGTCGTTCTGGGAATGGGATACGTCGGCTGCGTCACGGCCGCCGTCTTGGCTCGTGAGGGTCATCAGGTCGTTGGGGTCGACAGCAATCCGACGAAGGTCGATCTGCTACAGCGCGGACAGTCGCCCGTCATGGAGCCCGGCCTCGCCGAGCTCGTGCGGCGCGGCCAGCTCGCAGGGAGGCTGACCGCGACGACCGACGCGGGCGATGCCTTCCGGACCGCGGACGTGTTCATCCTCTGCGTCGGCACGCCGAGCGCGAAGAACGGCAGTCTCGATCCGTCGCACCTCGAGGCCGTCGCGGCCGAAGTGGGCGCGGGCATCCGCCAGCACGCCGGTTTCCCCGTGATCGTCCTGCGCAGCACGGCGCTGCCCGACATCATCGAGGAACGCGTCGTCGCCGCGCTCGAGCGCGCGTCCGGCGGCAAGGTCGGCACCCGCTTCGGCTTCGCGGTGAATCCCGAGTTCCTGCGCGAAGGCACGTCGATCCGCGACTTCGACGAGCCGCAGTTCACGTTGCTCGGCACCGACGAGCCGCGCTCGGCGGCCATCCTGGAGCGCCTCTACTCGTTTCTCTCGGCGCCCGTCATCGTCACCGACCGCCGCACCGCGCCGCTGGTGAAGTACGCGTCGAACGCGTTCCACGCGTTGAAGGTCGCCTTCGCGAACGAGATCGGCACCATCGCCAAGGCCGCCGGCGTCGACGGCCGCGAGGTGATGCGCATCTTCTGCCTCGACGAGAAGCTCAACACGTCGAAGGCGTATCTCCGTCCCGGCATGCCGTTCGGCGGCTCGTGCCTGCCGAAGGACGTCCGCGCGCTCCTGCATCACGCACGCTCGGCCGACTTCCCGGCGCCCGTGCTCGCCGCGACCCTCGAGAGCAACCGGCTCCAGACCGAACGCTGCACCGAGGAGATCCTCGGCAACGGCCGCGTCCGCGTCGGCGTCTTCGGCATGTCGTTCAAGGCCGGCACCGACGACCTCCGCGAGAGCCCGACACTCGAGATCGTCGAGCGCCTGATCGGCAAAGGCGCGACCGTCGCGATCTACGACAAGCGCGTCTCGCTGGCGCACCTGCTCGGCGCGAACCGCGAGTACGTCGATGCGCACCTGCCGCACATCGCGACGTTGCTCCGTCCGACGCTCGAGGAAGTGGTCGCCGACTCGGACGTGCTCGTGATCGGCAACGGTGACGACGAGTTCCGTCGCATCCCGGAGCTGATGCGTCCGGATCAGACGCTGATCGATCTCGTCGGCACGGTCGCACCGCAGCCCGCCGCGCCCGCCAGGCAGCGAGGCGTCGGAGCCTGATCCGGTCCGAGCAGACGATGGGAGCAGGAGTCGAGGACAACGTCATGACGTCGGCCGCGCCACGCACCGCGCGACCCGACCCGTGCGGGGTGCTGCTCGTCGCCAACCTGCCCGAGGGGCCGCTCGTCGGCGGCGTCGAGGTCGGCGTCGAGATGATCCTGACGTCCGATCTCAAGGCGCGCCACGCGATGCACCTCTTCAACACCGCGCGCCGGCGCGACCCGTCACGCCCCTTGCGCGAGCGTCTCGGATACCAGCTCGGACGTTGCGTGGAGCTCGCGCGCGACATCGTCCAGCGCCGCCCGAAGCTGGTGCACGTGAAGGCGACGGTCGGCGTGAACTACTGGCAGGGCGCCTGTTACAGCATCATCGCCCGCGCGCTCCGGAAGCCCACCCTCCTCCAGCTGCACGGCGGCGACCTCGACGCGTGGTACCTGGAGCATGGACCGCTCGGCCGTTTCGGCATCCGCATGTGCCTCCGCGTACCGTCCGAGGTGATCGTGCTGTCCGAGTACTGGCGGAGCTTCGTCGCGACCCTGGCGCCGCGCCAGACGATCCGCATCGTCCCGAACGGCGTCCGCGTCGACCTCGCCGAGCCGCGCACCCGCCCCGTCGAGCGCGACCTCCGCATCGTGACGCTCGGCGCGCTCGGGACGCGCAAGGGTCACTTCGAGATCCTCGACGCGATCGCGCAGCTCCCGAGCGACAGCCTTCGCTTCGTGTTCGCGGGCGAGGACGAGTTCGGCGGAGAGGAAGCGGCGCTCCGCGCCCGGGCCGCGGAGCTCGGCATCAGCGATCGTGTCGACTTCGTCGGCGCCGTGACCGGACGCGCCAAATGGCGCCTCCTCGCGGACGCGGACGTCTTCCTCCTGCCGTCACGGGGGGAGAACATGCCGAACGCCGTCCTCGAGGCGATGGCCGCCGGCCTGCCCGTCGTGTGCACCTCGGTGGGCGCGCTCCCCGAGATGCTCGACGTCGGGGCGATCTTCGTGCCCACCAACGATGCCGGCGCAATCGCCGCCGCGATCCGCGAGGTCTCGAGCGATCCGGACCGCCGCGCCGCGATGGGCCGCGCCAACCTCGAGCGCGCCCACAGCCGTTTCGCGTTCACCGCGATCGCGGCGGCACTCGACGAACTCTACCGCGAGTCCGCGCGATGAACCGCGCGACGCTCGCGGGACGATAGCCCCCGGCATCATGTGTGGCATCGCGGGTATCGTCGACTTCTCGGGAGCGCCGCTCTCGCCCGAACGCCTCGTGGCGATGGGCGAGGTGCAGCGGCATCGCGGTCCCGACGGCGCCGGCACCGTCTTGTTTCGGATCGCCGACCGTGAAGCCGAGTGGCTCGCGCCGGGCGCCACGCCGCTCGCCGGCGCCGATGCCGGCTTCGTGCACCGGCGGCTCGCCATCATCGATCTCTCGGACCGCGGCCTTCAGCCCATGCACGAGGGCGACGGCAAGATCTGGCTGACCTACAACGGCGAGATCTACAACTACGTCGAGCTGATGGACGAGCTGACGGCGCTCGGCCACCGCTTCCGGTCGCGCTCCGACACCGAGGTCATCATCCACGCCTATCGGCAGTGGGGTCCGGCGTGCGTCGAACGCTTCAACGGGATGTTTGCGTTCGCGCTCTGGGACGTCGAACGGCGCCGCCTGTTCTGCGCGCGCGACCGCGTCGGCATCAAGCCGCTCTACTACCTCCGCCGCGGCGCGCGCATCTTCTTCGCGTCCGAGATCAAGGCGATCCTCGCCGCGGACGAGGACGGACCGCGCGCGAACGTCGGCGCCATCTCCGACTACCTCTGCTTCTCGTTCGTCCCGTCGGCGGAGACGTTCTTCCGCGACGTCTCCAAGCTGCCGCCGGGCCACCGGCTGCTCGCGACGGCCGACGGCGTCGACATCGCGCCGTACTGGAATCCGCCGTTCCAGGCCGAGCCTGGCGCGACGGACGCGACGCTCGTCGAGGAGCTCCGCGGCCTCCTCGACGACGCCGTCCGCATCGAGCTCCGGAGCGACGTGCCGGTCGGCGCCCACCTTTCGGGTGGGATCGATTCCAGCACGGTGTGCTGCCTCGCGGCCCGTCGGATCGACCATTTGCAGACGTTCACCGCGCGCTTCGCCGAGGGCGGGTTCTTCGACGAGTCACCGTACGCGCGGCTCGTCGCCGAGACGATCGCGTCGGAGCACCGCGAGATCGTCCCCTCGCGCGGGGACGTCGTCGACCTCCTCCCGAAGATCATCTGGCACCTCGACGAGCCGATCGAGGGCGCGGCGGTCTTCGGCAAGTTCCACGTCGCGCAGATCGTCGGGTCGCACGTGAAGGTCGTGCTCGGCGGTCAAGGCGGCGACGAGCTCTTCGGCGGCTACGACTGGTACGTGAAGACGCTCTTCACCGCCGGCTGCTTCGGACGGACCAGTGCCATCGGCGACCGTCCGTTCCTGCCGTTCGCGCTCGGCGCGCTCCGCGGCGAGCCGCGCGGGCGCCTCGCGCGCTCGCTCTGGAACAACGCCGGGCGGCGCGACGTCGGCGACATCTTCCGCCGCAACTGGAGCCGCATGACGCTCGGAGACGAGCGCCGGCTCATCCGCCGCGAGTTGTTCAACGGCACGCCGACGTCGGCCGAGCGCTTCCGCGCCTCGTTCGACGCGCTCCCCGAGCCCAATCCGGCGGACCGGATGTTCCACTTCGACCTCCGCTACTACCTCGAAGCGCTGCTGCACTCCGAGGACCGGCTGAGCATGGCGTTCTCGGTCGAGTCCCGGGTTCCGCTCCTCGACCATCGGATCGTCGAGTTGGCCGCCCGGAGCGGCTTCGAGCGTAAGACGGTTCCCGGCGAGAGCAAGAGCCTGCTCCGACGCGCGGTCGCCCCGATCCTCCCGCCCGGCATCCTGGCGCGAACGGACAAGCGAGGATTTCCGACGCCGATCGGAACCTGGCTCCGCGATCCGAACCTCCAGCTCGTGCGCCGGTTCGTGCTGGAGGGGGGCGACTTCGCGGCGGCGTTGTTCGACCGCGACCGGGTCGAGAAGATGTCCGAGAAGCGCGTCAC
>Ga0268299_1003029_pt1 | contig 17020 bp, 15 predicted proteins | sample NOBtaG_FD_193484 | JGI IMG/M metagenome (GOLD analysis project Ga0268299, IMG submission 193484) | Activated sludge microbial communities from bioreactor in Nijmegen, Gelderland, Netherland - NOB reactor | ecosystem: Engineered > Bioreactor > Aerobic > Activated sludge | place: Netherlands...
ACGCGATGAACGGTAATGCGAACTTGCAGACGCTCGGCGTGACAGCCAAGAACAGCGATGCGGCAGACTTAACTTTCTCGCAGAGATTCTCCGGTAACGGCACCGTGCCATCGAATGCAAGCCTTGCAAATGTATCCGCCACAGATGCCGTACCGACCACGAAGACAAACACGAATGCACTGACCGTCACTGCCAGCGCTTCTTCAACGCTCACCTGGGACGCAAACGGCAACATGACCTCAGACGGCACCAACACTTACAAGTGGGATGCCGAGAATCGGCTGATCCAGATCGATTATCCAGGGATTAATAATTTCACGCAGTTTTCGTATGACGGTTCGGATCGCAACCGAAGAATTGTTGAAACCGTGTCAGGTTCAGTAACCGATACAAAGCAGTTCGTATACTGCGGAAACATAAAGTGCGAATCGCGTGACGCCATGGGTTCAAATCTGAGGAAGTATTTCGGATCAGGTGAAAAGGTTGCGTCGTCTGATTATTTCTATAGCTTTGACCATATGGGATCCGTCAGAGAGTTCTGCGACTCAACTGGAACGGTTCAATCTCGCTATTTATATGACAGCTACGGAAGAACAACTGTTGCTGTCGGCAATGTTTTGTCAGATTTTCAGTATGCTAAGTACTTTGTACATTCTAGAAGCGCCCTATACTTGACCTTCAGCCGAGCCTATAATACATCGCAGACTCGCTGGCTCAGCCGCGATCCCATTGGAGAGCATGCAGGCTTCAATCTGTACAGATATGTCGAAAATAAACCAGTTCTTCTTACTGATCCGACCGGACTTCTACCTCCTGCCGGAACCACACTGACCAATCCAGGCCAATCCACATATTCACCACCCGGAACATCTGGCCCTAACGGTGGTTCTCCATTCGATATAAGTTCGTTCACAGGTCTGGGTGGATTGCTTGGAGGTCCTTTGGGTCCCATTATCGTGTTAGGGACCGGTCTAGTGATAGTCATCGGAACCCATGAGACTATGGTTAACCCGAACCCAATGGGTGAGCAAACTTTTGGACCTCCGAAGAACTTCTACCAATGTGTCATGTTAGCGGACAACAATTTCTCTGACTGCATTCAACATCCTTGGAAGTTCTGTCATATGTTTCATAAGCACCCGGAAGACCCAAACATGACAGTTACAGAGCTATGTCTGGAATTGCTTGGGGACTGGATTTCGCAATGTGAGACAATGTTTGGAGGAAGACCAGGTATGTAGATGTTTTGAGCAATATTGCCAAACTCAGGGAGATTTCGAAAGTGTCCACAAGAATACTGGAAATGGAAGTTCTGGCAGAAAAGTCTGATGGCGAAAAGCAAAGTGGCGTTGTCTCCATAACAATTCCGACTCAATCAGAACAAGGAACCTGGTGGTGCGAGATTGCAGATGGGATCGGGCCATGCACGAAGGCCGCCGGGGGAGATCCGTTACAAGCATTGTCATTAGGATTGCGCAGGCTTCTCTTTTCTTTTTCACAGTTTCAGTCAAATGGCGGCAAGTTGTATAGAACGAAGGACCGGTTTGGAAACCCTGTATCGGAGCTGATTGAGTTAGACGTTTACGGAAAAGACTCAACAGACGAGGTTGGCGAATGATTTGCTTTGGTCATCATCGCTTGATGCTGTGCGCCAATGCAACTTATTGCGAGTTTTTCATTGTTTTGCCTTGGTGTCATTTTCGACAGCTTGACGCAGAATTACGCAAGGCAAGATACACAGGAAAAGGTTAAGCACAAAAACGGGCATCACTACGGGGTTTTTCGGCACTGTCAAAGATCTTGAGCGACTTCAACTTCACTGCCAACACTCAAATGGGCGCACCGGCCAGGTCTGAGCATCACTGTCTCCCGGAGGAGCATTACCGGCAAAAACGTCGACGAGCGGTTGTCCTTTTCAGCTTTGCTCAAAGTGCATGCAAAAGCGCGGAGCACTACCGGGAGGTCTCACCGTACGGTAGGGCAAGATACATACGACTAGGCTAAATCTCGAAACCCTGTACCTGTATACGTTTTTCGTCTTAGTCAAAATCTCCCTGACGATTTTAAGTCATAGTCAATCCTGAAATCGCTTGTCGGTCGGGGCTTTTAAGTGTGAGTCACCGTCCATGAAATGGACTGCTCTGAAGGCTAGGTTCAAGTTCTTTCCGCCTTCACTGCATGTGCCCTCTGTGCGACCGCCGAATTGGCCATGAGGCCTACGAGAATACCGACGACTGACGCACGAAGTGCTGAAGGCAAGAGCGTAGGCGCGCTGATTCAAAAGCCTTGCCAGCAAAGCGTTTTGCTCCCGGCATCTTTCTAAGACCATGGTTTGCAGCCAGGCACACACACGACAAACCAATGTACGGCAAGGCTCTTGGACCCGGCAACCTCTTGCAGGCGGCGGTGCGAGAAAAGTGACCTCGCAAAGCAACTGTCTCGGCTCTCACAGTGGCGTGAGAAAACTTGAGAAAGAGAGAGAAAGCTCATGCTGAGCCAATCCCGGGGTAACCCCCAGTGTCACGAAAACAGCGCGCTGCTATATTGGAATCAACGCGAAACTGTCTGCGCCTTTTTCGGCTGTGTTTCGCCTTTCATACTTCCTCCGCCCCGCGCGGATTTTTTCTCAAGTTTAAAACATTTAGGACTTTATCCATTTGCCTTGTAAGCGCCTTTTGCGCAGGCTGAGGTCACTTCATCGGGCCTGCCTGTCAAACGATGTTTTTAAAGCGCGCCAGCGCTTTCATGCCCGGCACGAGCCAAACCGGAAATCCCTAGCGTCAAGGCAACCCCTTCGGGGTGGCTCTTCCAGAGCCAGCCTTGACCCCAGGGTCCCGATTTCCGGTTATTCCGGCATGAGGGCATGTGCGTGCTGGCGCAGCGAATTTTTTTTGTACCGCGGCCTACGTGGCGCCTACACGGCATTTTTTCCCTCCCCCAAATTTCAATGAGGCTCACTATGCCGAGAATCAGTGTGTCCGTCCGTTAATTCACGTCATTGTCGAAAGGGCGCGTGCCTGGTTTGATTGGTAGCAACGGCGGGTCAGTGGCTCGAACCCAGAATCGGATTCGTCGGATTGGAGGTACAGCAAAAGCTAGGTGCATCGTGCAGATTCGTGGGCGGCGCGATCTTGAAACGGAATGGCACTGGAGAAATGTGCTCAAGGATTGGGATGCAAGTGGACTCAACGGTGCGGAGTATTGTCGAGAGAGGGGGATAACTTACAACCAATTTCGTGACTGGCGAATTGAAATCCGAAAGAGAAATGCTGAGCTCGAGGAGGCAGAGAAGCATCCGTCGGATAGTTCTTTGGTTGAATCTAATTGGAGAAAAATCCTGGCGGAGTGGCGAAGCTGTGGACTCTCTGCAGCCGAATTTTGCCGACGCAAGCAGATCATCTACTGGCAGTTCGCACAGTGGCGTCAGAAAATTGGAGCGCTCGATGCGAAGCTTGAACGCGCGGCCCAAGACATACTGAAACATCAGGAGAATGAAAACGCAGGCATGAGAAAATTCCCTGCCGAGCGAAAGAAGACGGAAAGTTCTGTTGAATTTGCCGAAGTCATTTTGACGGAAAATAAGCACGCACGGGCGAAACCATTTGTTGCAACTGAGCGCCAGGACGTGGAGCTCTCGCTTCCAAGCGGAATCGTCGTGCGACTAGATCGTTGTACCTCGAATTTCTTGTGCTCACTCATTACAGAACTGGAGAAGCGTTGATGTTTAATCTGTCGCCATCAGTGAAAATATTCGTATGCACTAAACCTGTGGATATGCGACGCAGCTTTGACGGTTTGTTTGGACTGGTTCAGTCGCTGATTGGACAAGATCCCTTTTCTGGCGCACTGTTTCTCTTCCGAAGCAAAAGCGGTAACTTCATCAAAGTGCTTTGGTGGGATGGTGACGGCTGGGCGATTTTTGCCAAGCGATTGGAGGTTGGCACGTTTCACTTTCCGGATGTCCGGTTCGTAAATGGTGAGTACGCGCCAGTCGAGATTGAGCGACGCCGATTTGCAATGCTGCTCGAAGGGATAGACGCTGGGCAAGTAATCAGATCAAAACGCTACCACCGCGAGTGCCGAGATCAAGGTGAAAAGGCACCCCAAAAGGTACCCGCAGTGATGTTGAAAAACGAAGACCATGCCCCTGCGCCGCTTTCGTAAAATGAGCGATGAAAATAATAAGCCGTTATCCGCAGCTTCGCCATTTTTCTGAGCATTAAATATGGTGGCATATTCTTCGTCTCTTCGGCACACTACGGCATATGGTGCTATCATTACAGTGATACCACACGCGGTGCTTCATGGACGACGACCTCTCGCATCTCAAGGAGAAATTTCCTAATCCTTGGGCCGAAATCCAGCGCCTCACCACGCTGGTTGAAGACTTGCAGCGACAGCTCAAGCAATCCCTTGACGGCAACGAAGAGATGCGCCAAATGCTCAAAGATCTGCAAGCCAAGCTTGATGTTTTGATCGCGCAATCGAAAAAGCGCAACAGGCGCGACTACGGGAATAAAACGGAAAAGCATAATCCTCGACCGGCAATACCCAAGCCGAAAGAAACGCCTGTCGATGCTCTCGGCAACGCAAAGTCTACTGGCATCAAACATATCATTGAAAATGGCAAGAATCTGCCCCACGAACCAGTGCCGCATTTGGTAAAACCAGAAGACGCGCTCTGCCCCGATTGCGTTGTGGAAACTGTCTTCGTCAGGAATCTTCGCACTCAACAACTTGAGATGATCAGCGCCAGCCTCAAGATACTCGAACACGACCAGGAAACTCGCGCATGCCCCAAGTGCAAGCAGTACATCGTTACTGCCGAAAAACCCTGTCCGCCGATTCCCGGCAGTTACGCAGGTCCACGCCTTTTGGGCGAAATAATCGTAGGCAAACTCGACGACGGCCTTCCCAACAATCGCCAGACAAAGATCTTCGCTCGCCACAACGTCAATCTTCCACGCTCGACTCAATCCGACTGGATGCAAGCAACCGCCGACACTCTTTCGATTTTGTACGATCTGATGAAGCAAGACTTGCTCGCATCCGCCATCATCAAGACCGACGATTCGTCCATTAAGATTCAAGACCGCAAACACAAGAACAACATTCGCAAAGGAAAAATTAGTGCATATATCGGCGACTCGAAACATCCAGTCAACATGTTCGACTCGTCGCCGGATTTGTCCTTCGACAACAACTTGACCTTTCTCAAGAACTTCAAGGGCATCGTCCAAGCAGATGCTGCCGGTGGATTCGATGCACTGTTTGAAGACGGACAAAGAATCGAAGCAGGCTGCAGCGCTCACTCCAGGCGCAAATACTTTGATGCTGAATTCACCGAACATGATGTTCGCAAAGCGGTTCTCGATGTATACAGTGATCTCTACAGAATAGAGCGGAACATCAAGGACAAGCCGCCCGCTTTCCGATTGGCGATGCGGCGCAGAAAATCGAAACCGCTCATAAACCTTCTTCGAAAAATCATCGTCAGAGCAAAAGCCAAGTTCAATCCTACACATGAACTGATGAAGGCCATTAACTACACTCTCAATCACTGGATCGCTCTCACCAGATTTCTCAAAAAACCTGACATCGCAATCGACAACAATGAATGTGAAAGAGCCATAAAAACCTGGGTGCTCGTGAGAAAAAATTCTTTGTTCGCAGGCTCCGATGCGGGTGCAAAGGCCGTTGCCATTCACTTGTCGTTCATTGCAACCGCTAAACGCAACGGTATCAACCCCGTTGACTGGTATGCCGATGTCCTGGCTCGCATCAATGGAATGAAAACAACCGAACTTCAACAACTGCTTCCTCACAACTGGTCTCCACCTCAAGGACCTTAAGTCCTCAACTGGACATGCTATTAGGAAATCAGATTGCCGATCTTTCCGCTACCACGTGTTTGATCGGACAGACACGCAAGAGGCCGGCAAAGGAAAATTCAAATAACCATTCGACGCCAACGCGCTCAAGGCGCGAGTGGTTCGCACTGGTCAAGGAGTGCAACAAGATCGGATTGACGCCGTCAGCTTTTGCGCACAAAAAAGAACTGAATAAATGCACCGTCGAAAGAGTTGCCAAACGTTTTTGCCTTTGTCTTGTTCTCATCGAGCAAAAGGCACGCATCAAATTTTCTTTTTCCGCAGAAGTTGAACAATTTTGGTCTACCTGGTTGCTCATTAAAGCCTCTTCCCAGGATAATGATTCAAAGGGCGAGAGGATACGTCGATCCCATGGAATCGTGATTGTGTGGCAAAAAACTGCATTTAATGTTGCTACTCCCTGAAATCATCGAGAAATTTGATGTCAGACCATGAAGGAGTTCAAATATCGGTTCACATGGCTGCAGCATTGCGAGTCATCAATGACCTCGAGGCAGATGAAATTATCAGGCGCTACGCCATTGGAGGCGCAGTCGCCTTATTGTTTTACAGCGAGCCTACGTTAACATTCGACCTGGATATCTTTTGTCATTTCCCTTCGGAAGGAATTTTACTTAACACTCAGCCGCTCTATGAATGGCTGAAAAAGAGAGGTTATTCGCCAGAGGCTGAATATGTAAGAATCGAAGGAGTACCCGTCCAATTTTTACCATCGACAGGGCCCCTTGTTGATGAAGCACTTGAAAGGGCTGTAGAGCGTCCATTTGGTGGGGTTCCCACGCGTGTGATTGACTACGAATACTTACTGGCCATCATGGTGCAGGTAGGACGACCAAAGGATAAAGCGCGGCTTCAAGGCACAATATCTGTAACTCCGCCAGATGAAGCGAAGCTGAGGGATATACTTGAACGGCACAATTTACTTGATGTATACGCTAAAATGGGAATATGAGCACAAATCCGATAAATCTCACATCTCCGGACGCTATCTTCAAGAGAAAAGAAGATCGACGACGGAATGTTGCTGCGTTAACAGTTGAGGAAAAGGTTGAGATGCTGGTGCAGCTTCAACAACTGGCATGGCAGGTCGCGAGCGAAACAGGAAGACCGTGCAGCAGCCCTTGGGGAACGCAAGAAGTCTCTGACAAGCAAAAATAAGCGTTGCACTTCGCATGCTTAATAACTACAAGCCTGGCGCTGTCATCTTGAATGGATCCAGAAGCTTATCGAGTTCTTCTTTCGACAATTTTGTTTCTTCCAGCGCCACTTCGCGAACAGTCTTGCCACTGGCGAAAGCATGCTTAGATATTGCCGCTGCCGCGTCATAACCGATTGCAGGAACAAGGGCAGTGCATAGAGCCAGACCCCGTTCCACAAGATGAGGTCCACGGTCGGTGGCTGTTATGCCTTGAATGCATTTTGTGTCGAAATTGGAAACTGCACTGGCAAGCAAATTGATCGACTGCAAAAGATTGTATGCCGCAACCGGCATCATCACGTTTAGTTCAAAGTTTCCGGATGCACCGGCAAGAGCAATGGTGGCATCATTACCTACAACCTGAGCGCAAACCATCGTAAGAGATTCGGCAATTACAGGGTTTACTTTTCCCGGCATGATCGATGATCCCGGCTGAACTTCCGGCAACGCAATCTCTGCAATTCCGGCACGCGGTCCGCAACCGAGCCAACGAATATCATTGGCAATTTTCAACAAGCTGACTGCAATAGTTTTCAATTGGCCGGAACAATCGACAACCTCATCCAGTGTGCTTTGAGCCTGAAAATGATTGTCCGACTCTTTCAGTTTCAATCCAAGAGCTTTTGAAATCTTGTCCAGAACCTTTTTGGGAAAATCGGGGCGGCTGTTTATCCCGGTACCAACTGCGGTGCCTCCTAGAGCCACATCAGAGAGTCTGGAAATCGCATAATCCAAACGCTGAAGTGCGCGTTCCACCTGCCCTGCGTATCCGAGAAACTCTTGGCCCAGGCGTATAGGTGTGGCATCTTGCAAATGCGTGCGACCGGTTTTAATTACCGGCATAAACTCTTCGCTCTTTGTGCGCAAGCTTTTTTCCAGTCTTTCCAGCGCCGGTTTCAAATTCTCTTTTATGTCGATAAGCGCAGCAATGTGAATTGCTGTCGGGATGCAGTCATTTGACGACATTCCAAAATTGACATGGTCATTCGGGTGCACAAGATGCCGGTCGCCCAGCTTGCCGCCAAGCAGTTCCATTGCACGATTGGCAATCACTTCATTGGCGTTCATGTTGGTGGAGGTGCCGGAGCCCGTCTGAAAAATATCGACGACAAAGTGTTTATCGAACTTGCCTTCAGAAACTTCTTGCGCGGCTTGAGAAATTGCTTCAGCGTTCTTGGCGGGCAAATCTCCGAATTCTGCATTGACCTCAGCGGCATATCGTTTTACAAGGCCAAGTGCGCGGATAAATGTTCGCGAAAAACGCAACTCGCTGATTGGAAAATTGAGCACGGCTCGCTGGGTGGTGGCGCCATAATAAGCGTCGGAAGGAACTTCCATCTCGCCCATCGAGTCTTTCTCTTTGCGATTTTCACCCATCTTGCAACTTCCTTGGCAGTGAGGTGTCGATTATAGAGGGGCCGAAAGGAAGATGTTTAAGAAATCGCTATTAACAGGCAAAATTGCTTTTCGGCTGAATAAAGTGAAGGTATTGGAATTAAGGGGTAACAGGTAAACACTATGCATTTTGCCAACACACTGAAAACACTGGTTTTCATGGGTCTTCTTACTGGACTTATTGTCGCGGTGGGCGGAATATTCGGGGGCAAGACGGGCATGATTTTTGCCTTCGGTGTCGCCCTGGTTATGAACGTGGGCAGTTATTGGTTCTCCGACAAGATAGCGCTGGCCGCTCACGGTGCTCAACCGATTGAAAGAGATCAAGCGCCCGTGCTTTACGAGATTGTCGAGAGACTGGCAGCGAAGGCAAACATTCCTGTGCCGCCCATATATTTGATCCCGAGCGACTCGCCCAATGCATTCGCCACAGGAAGAGATCCGGAGCACTCGGCAGTAGCGGTAACAGCCGGCATCTTGCGAATTCTTTCCGAGCAAGAATTGGAAGGAGTTCTTGCGCACGAACTGGGTCACGTAAAAAATCGCGACGTTCTTTTGACCACAATCGCCGCTGTTCTTGCCGGCGTCGTGACGATGATCGCGCAGAACGGAATGTTCTTCATGAGCGCGCGCGATGACGATGGTCCGAATCCGATTGTCATGCTTGCAGCGGCAATTTTTGCACCGTTAGCCGCGACTCTTATCAATCTGGCAATTTCGCGCTCGCGTGAATACGAGGCAGATGCAACCGGCGCTGAGATGTGCGGAAAGCCGCTGGAGCTTGCTGATGCGCTTGTCAAAATTGAGCGCGGCGTGGAAGTGCAACCGATGGCAGACGGCAATCCAGCTTACGCTTCGTTGTACATTTCAAATCCATTTCCGCAGAATTGGATGTTCAAACTGATGTCCACTCACCCGCCAACACAAGAGCGCATCTTCCGCTTGCAGCAGATGGCAAGAAAAATGAACGGTTAGTCGCCGATCGAGTTTAAACCAGCCCTTCGCGCATAGCTTTTACGGCAGCTTGAGTGCGATCCGATACGGCCATCTTTTCCATGATGTGGCGCATATGGGTTTTGACGGTTTCTACACTGACGACAAGCTTGTCGGCAATCTCTTGATTGCTTAAGCCGTCGACTACCAGCTTCAACACGTCCAATTCGCGCTGAGAAAGCGTCTGCTGAGTGCCGGAAGACGTTTTCTGCGTCATTGAGACTGCAGACTGAGGTATGTTGCCACCCACAGCGCAGGCTTTGAGTACTCTGCTCGCTACACCCGGATCGAGCCATGCGGCGCCGTCCGCGACGCAGCGAATCGCCATTGCCAACTGTGTTCCGGAAACTTCCTTGAGACAGTAACCATCGGCACCTGCGGCCAAAGCCGCAAACACATCTCGGTCGCTGTCATGAGAGGTGAGCATGATTACTTTGCTGTCCGGAGCAAGCTCTTTCACCTTTTTGGTTGCCTCAATGCCGTCCATTGTCGGCAGCCCGATATCCATCAACACGACATCCGGCTTGGAGCTGATTACACTGTCGACGGCGATGCGACCATCATTGGCTTCGCCTACCACCTTGAAACCGGTCATTTGCTCGAGCGTCAGTCTCAAACCTACTCGCGTGATTTCATGATCCTCAGCAATAAACACATTGACTGTTTCTTGCTTGGTCGACGACTGCATCCTATGACTCCTCTGCGAAGAAAAGCTGAACAACCCTACCGTGTAAGTATAGTTACCCGGCGTAAAAAATTGACAGCGCTATGTGGCAGGAAATATAAATACCAAAAAAATAAATGCAGGCAACGAATTGCCAACAACGTAGCGAAACTCAGCGCAGGGGTGCCGGGGGGACTGTTAGATACCTTCAGCAGCTAAAGCTTAATCCTATATTATCAAACCGCAAAATGTCCGTTTTTGACGTTTTTACGGGAACCGAGGGATAGGTAGAATCTGAAAAAGTCGAACAGACCAGGCTTTCAAAAAACCGAGACGCACCCGGATCACACTAAAGTGTGATGCTCACACCCAAGGGGTATTTTTGAGGTTATTCGCATTGTTCAGCTTAGTTGTGACTTCAAAATCTTGCCTGTCGAGTTGCGCGGCAGCTTCTCGATGAACTCGACAATTCTTGGCACTTTGTAGTCAGCCAGCCGTTTTTGGCAGAATTCCTTCACTTCGTCTGGGGAAACTTTCGCGTCTTTTGCCAGTACCACAACGGCTTTGACGCGTTCTCCCATAATCGGTTCCGGAACGCCAAGCACCGCGACATCGATCACACCTTCCATTTTTGAAATTACTGTCTCAATCTCGCATGGATATATGTTTTGTCCACCGCGAATGATTAGCTCTTTTGCCCTGCCGACAATGTAGAGATAGCCATCGCTGTCCAGATAGCCGAGGTCACCAGTGAAGAACCAGCCGTTCTTCAATACCTCTGCAGTTTTTTCCGGCAAATGATAATAGCCCTTCATGACGTTGGGGCCTTTGATTGCAACTTCGCCGATGTTTTCACTGCCCGCTTCCAGTTGCTTTCCGTCCTTATCGAAGATGCCGATGTTGACGAGCGGAACTGCGGGTCCGACAGATCCTTGAACCACTTTTCCGCCTGCCGGATTAAGGGTGGCTACGCAGGAAACTTCCGTCAAACCATATCCTTCGACAAGCGGCGCCTTCACAAAGCGAGCCAATGAATCGTACATGCTCTTGGGCAACGGCGCTCCGCCTGCCAGACAAAGCCGAAGCGACGAAAGATCGAAGCTTTCTTTTTCCAGATGCATGATCATGTACTGGTACATGGTCGGAACAGCCGGAATGACAGTAACTCTCTCTTCTTCAATTGTTTTGAGCGCCGGCACCACATCGAATTTGTCGATCAAGGCAAGCGATCCGCCTTTGTGCAAAGTGCCAAGCATCACGACGGTCAATCCGTAGATATGACAGAGCGGCAACGCGCCTAACAAACGATCGTCCGCGCTGACGGGAAAAGCCGCATGAGCAGCATTGACCGCAGCGAACATATTATTGTGAGTGAGCATTGCGCCTTTCGGCTTACCTGTGGTGCCGGAGGTGTAAACCAGCACAGCAAGGTCTTCATCAGGCGAAACTTTGGTGATCTTGCCGAACAAGTTGGTGCCGCTTATCGACTCCGAAACATACGACATGCATAGTTGGGTCATCGTCACGCGCGCGCTGGCGCTCTCGCTCAGCGAGACAGCGGTGTAGCCACCTTTGTCTCCGTAGGTGAGGACAAAAACATGTTCCAAATTGGGCAAGTTCTCGACTGCATCAGCAACTTCAGCCGCAGTGGATTCGTGCACGATGAGAACTTTTGACTGCGAGTCGGAAAGGATGTGCTTGATCTCGTCTGCTTTCAATAGCGGGTTGATCGGCACAACGGTGCCGCCCAAACTGCCTACTGCAAAAAATGCGGAAATAAAATCCGGATGATTGGGAAAGAGAATGCCGACCTTGTCCGCGGCTACCACACCGACACGAAACAGCGCCGAGATAATGTCGAGGCTGGTCGCATAGAGGCGCCCATAAGAATAGCTGGTGCCTTGGTAACGAACCGCTACCTTTTGCGGCTGCGTTTCTGCCTGAAAAGCGAGAATTTCAGCTACGTTTTTAAAGTCGCCCTGGGAAAATGGCAGCTTGGATGAAGCTGATATTGCGTTCCACGAATTCATTTTGGTTTTCTTGCACAGGGGGCTGGACGCGTAAAGTCTAATCTATTTTGGCTCTTGGCTTGTTAAGGGCTCTTAACGAAGCGCCAAAAAATCACCCGCACAGGCATTAGCGAGGTATCGAGAATTTTGTTCTCCGGGCGGACGGGCTTACATCTTTATGTGCGATGAAAAACTCACGCGGTGGGGCAGGGTAGCCTAATGCCAACGGTTGGCAAGCAAACTCCTTGTTTCTGTAAGTCATTTGAAAGAGATTGAACTCCCCGGCCTCGTAGCCGAAACTAAGGCCGTCCTCTTCCAGATAGCTGCCTTCGGCGGTATCGCCGAATACGACAAAGGTCAGCGGTGCCGTGCGTGTTTCATCCGCGGTCATGCGCAGATCGGCAAGCGGAATTATGCTGCCCTCTTTGACAAAGGCCGGCACTTCATCAAGCGCGAAAGAAATTTCGTAGGTTCGCCCTCCGGCAAGCGGCTGTCCTTTCTCGCCGCATTGGAAGCGATACCAATTGCCCTCGGGAAGATATACCGGTCGCGAGCGTTTTCCTCGCTGCAAAATTGGAGCGACGATAATGTCTTTGCCGAAGAAGAATTGGTCGTCGATGTCCAGGGCATGCACGTCGTTTTCCGCATGGAAAGCCAGAGGCCGCATAATCGGAGAGCCATTGAGCATGTGTTCGAAGAACAGTCCTTGCAAATAAGGCAAGAGGCGATAGTGGAACTCGATGAAATTGCGAACCGCATTTTCTACCTTGGCGCCGAAATGCCAGGGTTCCTGCAATCGACCGCTCAATGCACAATGATTTCTGAAAAACGGATAGAAAAGGCCGGCGGAATACCAGCGGGCGAGCAGTTCGCCTGTGGTATCAAATGCGAAACCACCGATATCCACACCGGCAAACGGCACGCCGCACAATCCGACGCTGACGAGCATGGGGATACTCATCTGCAAGTGCTCCCACCATGAATTATTATCGCCCAGCCAGACAGCGGAATATCTCTGCAGTCCGGCATATCCGGCGCGCGTAAGAACAAATGGACGCTCTTTCGGTCTCAAGGCTTTCAAACCTTGCCAGGTGGCGCGACTCATTTGCATGCCGTAAAGATTGCGGACTTCCATATGCCCGACTTTTCCTTCGGGCGCATCTTGCAAGAAAAGTTGTTTTTCTTCTTCCGGCAAGACATCACCGATGCCCTCCAAAGGCTCGTTGGCATCGAAAATGGCAGGTTCGTTCATGTCGGTCCAGATGCCTCTCACACCGAGCTCGGTGTAAAAACCATGCTGTGCTCCCCACCACCTGCGCACTTCCGGTTTCAGAAAATCGGGAAACGCAGAGACGCCCGGCCAGACCTTGCCGGTGTATAACTTGCCGTCTGCCTTTTTGACGAAACAATCTTGCTTCTCGCCGTCCTTGAATACCGAGTAATTCGGATCTTCCTTCACTCCGGGATCGACAATTGTTATCACTTGAAACTTGTCGGCTTGCAGGTCGCTTACCAGCTTCTTCATGTCGGGAAAGCGTTCGTGCGATGTTGTAAAAACACGATAATCGTCCATATAATCAATATCAAGCACGATGGTGTCGCAGGGAATATTTCGCTTGCGAAATTCTGCGGCAATGCCTCGCACTGTCGTGTCGTTGGGATAACTCCATCGTGATTGCTGGTGACCGAGCGCCCAGTGCGGAGGAAGCTTGGAGCGACCGGTCAAGGTCGTGTAAGCGGCGACCAGATCTTTGAGCGGTGCCTCTGAGAATAAATAGAGCTGCCAGCCGCGCCGGCTCAGCAGAGTTATAAGCGCCTCATCCTCCATGCCGGAATCGAGATCCCATTTTTGACAAGCGGGGGAATCGAGAAAAGCGGCATGCCACTGTCCCTGGTGCCAGAGAAAAAGCAGCGGCAGTGATTTATACATTGCATCCATTGAAGGCAGATGCTTGGAATTGTCTGTATTTATGAGCGTATGAACTGCACCGCGGCGGTTCAAACCAGACAGCCTTTCGCCCAGTCCGTAGCATCTGGCATCTTCGGGCAATTGAAAGCGGAAATCATAGCGGCTCTCGGCACTGCGCTGATATTGCAACTTGAATGGAAAAATCTCAGCGAGATCCGCGTGCGAAGCTTTTTCCCATTCGAGACGACCGGCTTCTCCGGATGAAAAATAGGAATAACCTTCTTCTTTGTCCGTCACGCCGTCAAAACCGCCGGCGCCTCCATCTTCATCTGCTTCGATATCCAGCGCATAAGAAAAGGGCACACCACTCTCACCTTCCGGCCAAACATCCAGTCGAAGGACGGAGACCCCTGCAATTTCGCACTTATTGAGAGTGCTTTTGCATGGCAGGCTTTTCTCCTTCGAAAAAGTCAAAGCCGATGCGCGCGGGCTCCTTCTTGCATCCAACCAATAATTTTCTTCTTCGACCGGAGTTGTTTGCTTTGCCACTTTCTATCCCTTGGCGAGAATTTTTTTGATACCGTCATCGATGCCTTTCTCGCCGGAAAATCCGATTGTGAAAGTAACGACTTCCCCTTCCTGATTGAGAAAAACCAGGGTCGGAATCGGGCTTACTTCATACTGATCGATGATGCGCTCATTGCTTGGATCATCGACGTCGACACGCATGAAAGAGACTTTGTCACCATATGAAGTTTTCAGTTTTTCCAGGGCAATATTCGTTTGTTTGCAGGGCTGGCACCATTTGGCATAGAAATCGATGACCGTGGGCTTGCCCTCACCTTCGGTGCCGCGCACTCTGGACAATCCGAGAACCGACGCAATCATGCGTGTATCCGCACCTGTTTTCGGACGCAAAACATCCTTCGGCAATTGCATCATTGCTTGATTGGCCAGTTGAGCATTCTTATTGCCCTTGCCATATCTGATCGCGCGCCTGTATTCATCTTTCGCTTTGACGAATTGTTTTACTTTGCAGTACGACTGTCCAAGCAAAAGGTGAGCTTCGCAGCTTGTGGGGTTTTCTCTGACTGCTATTTGAAAATGCTGAATGGCATCTTTGATTTGCCCCTTGGTCAAACAAGCTTTCCCCTGCGTGAGGCAGCGCGCATACGGGCTGGCAACAGGAGCAGGAACAGCCGATGCCTGCAAGATGAATGCGGAACTCAAAAGAAAAGTTACCGCTATTGATCCGATGGTTTTTGTACTAACACGCAACATAACACCTTACCCTCATTTGCAGACCTATTCTTGCTTACTTTCGTCGCTTTTTTCTTTAATCGGCGACTCAGGTTTACTGCCGAAATCCGTCGTTGTATTTCCTTTCGATGCGAGATGCGAGGAGAGCCAGTTGTTGACAATCTCCACCTCACGATCGGTAAACTGCCCTTCTTCGAAAATTAGGTGTTCGGCATTCGGAATCAACTCTATTTGCCTGTCTTTGGTTGCCAACCGGTTGTAAAGCTCGACCGTTCCTTCCGGTCTGACCAACTTGTCATCACAACCCTGCACAAAAAGTACCGGACGATCTTTGATCAAAACAGCCCATTTGTGATTCTGATTCATGAAATTCTGAAATTGAATTAGCTCATTGGCAGAAACTTTTAATCGAGAAAGTGGGTTGTTGCCCCATGAATCGCGCAACTCAGGCTTCAGTGTCGCCTGCTTGATAACTGATTTGCCAATATCGAATGGTTGATTGGGAGCGGCAAGCAGGTGAATTGCAACATTGATTTTCGTCTGCCCCTGCTTAAACCGATCTCCTGCCGGCACGCAGGAAATCAGCCCATCCACCAGCTCAGGGAACTGGGCACAAGCCCTGAGCGCAATCGCACCGCCCATCGATTCACCCAGAATGAAAACAGGCAAACCGGGATGAGCGCGATGAATCACCTTGAGAGTACTTCTCACATCTTCCATGCAACCGTCGAAGTCGACACGCTCTCGCCCCTCAGCCGCCATCCAGGAGCCGAAACCGCGAACGTCTATGGCGTAAACGGCAAAACCCAGTTTGGACATGCGCTTGCCGAACGGATCATAAGTGCCGTTGTGCAAGCCCAAACCGTGAACACAGAGCAAAACCGCCTTCACCGGCTGATCGTAGTCAATCCATGATAGGCAGGGTGCGTTGCCTCTGCGAATTTTGCGTTTGCCATGATGCTTGTCATGAGACTCGGATTTGGACTTGGTGTGGGCTTTTTCGCCATACGCCTGCGGCGCGAATCCAGCCATCGCAAAAGCGAATAGTGCGGTAAACAAAATGCCGGACGCCCTAAGCGCCATTTCCAAAGCCTCGAATTCTTTATGAATGTTGATTGTCTCACGTTCTTGCCAGGCGCGCTCGGCGCTTAAACGCAAGAAATTTTATGCACCTCTGCCTTGCCAGGCGCGCCAATCCGATTCCGCTGATTGTTGTTTCATTTGCGGCAACTGTTGGTTAGAAAGTAAGATTAATCAGCATAAAAAAACAGCAACAACGGAAGACATAGCTGTTCCATATGCGCTTGAACATCCAACCGCTTCCAGTGGGGAAAGGCTGCTGAGTTCGACCGGCTATGATTCAAATTCCGCAACAGACAAGGCTGGGTCGGTCGATGGTCCGACTGTGTCAGTCTTGAGCATGAACTCCGATTCGCTCGACCAAAGGCGCAGAGAGCCGTCGGCGCAAATCGCTCTGGAGCAGCAATTGCGATCAGGCAAAAATGCCAGGCACTGTTTTATCGCCAGCAATTTTCTCTCTCAAACTGCCGACAAAATTTCGATTCTCAGCCTGTTTTCATTGCTCATTTTTTTCGGACCGCAGGGTGAACTGCTGGGCTTGTCTTCGTGTCTGGTGCTGCTGCCGCCCATACTTTTCTCGTTTCCTGCAGGCGTACTTGCGGATCGATTCAATCCGTTTCG
>Ga0268299_1003031_pt1 | contig 17010 bp, 18 predicted proteins | sample NOBtaG_FD_193484 | JGI IMG/M metagenome (GOLD analysis project Ga0268299, IMG submission 193484) | Activated sludge microbial communities from bioreactor in Nijmegen, Gelderland, Netherland - NOB reactor | ecosystem: Engineered > Bioreactor > Aerobic > Activated sludge | place: Netherlands...
CCGTCGCCGACGTCGTAGACGCCGTCGCCGTTCAGATCGACGAGCTCGCGGCCGCCGATCAGCTGGCCGGCGACGCCGCCCGACAGTGCCTGCGCCGTCCCACCCGCCATGAGCAGCACGTCGACGGGCTCCGTCGGCGCCTCGTCCGTCTGGCGGAGCCCGTCCTCGTTCGAGTCACCGCCGTCGAGGAAGCCGCGCGGGTCCGTCGTGAGCGTGAAGCTGTCGAACCGGTCGTCGCGGAGGCGCGCCGCCGGCTCGGAATCCGACGCCAGGTAGAGCCGCGCCGGGTCCGGGTTGTGGAGGAACGGGTTCCCGAACGCGAGCACGAGGTCGTGGAGCTGGCTGATGCGCGAATCGCGATCGGGATACGGCGGCAAATGATCGAAGGTGAAGTCGGACCCGACGTCGCGCGGGATCTCGACCTGACTCTTCACCTCGAGGTTGTCGTCGATGCTGTCGCGCAGGAGTTGCTGGAGGTCGACGGGACCGCCGAGGGCACCGATGGTCGAGAAGATGTCGCGATGCTTGGTGCCGAGGTTCAGCGCGCCGTACGCGCCCATGGAGACACCGGCGATGGCGCGATACGTGCGGCCTTCGGTGAGCGCGGGCGGCGGACCCTGATTGCCGCCGCCGCCGTCGTTGTCGTCGTCACCGCCTCCGCCGCCCCCGCCGCACGCGGCGAGGAACGCGAAGAGGATGACCCAGGAGACGCGGGACCGGCGGGACGACGACGACGACGTGACGTTCATATGAGCGGCTGCACGCTGCAGGATCCGAGCCATCCGCGCGCGTTCGCAACATGGCGACGCGGCGAGCGATCGCGCCGCCGGAGCCGCGCGATCGCTGCAATTCCTACAGCGCGATCAGGCCGCCGGTGCAGGAATGTTCTTGTAGCTGTTGAGCCGGTTGTAGAGCGTCTTCAGGCTGATGCCGAGGATCTTCGCCGCTTGATCCTTGTTGCCCTCGCACGCGTCGAGGGTCGCGAGGATGAGCCGTCGCTCGGCGTCCGCGATCGAGCTGCCGACCTTCACCTGGAGGATCGCGTCGCCACCGGCCGCGACTTCCGCCGCGGCGGCGCCGATCGGCCCCGAGTCGGGAAGCTGCTGCGGTCCGATCTCGTCGTCGGCGAGGATGAACGCGCGGTGCATGACGTTCTTCAGCTCGCGCACGTTGCCCGGCCAGCGGTAGCTCCGCAGGCGCTCCAGCGCGGAGCGGCCGAGGCGCTTCCGCGTGCCCTCGTCCTTGTTGAGATCGGCGAGGCACGCCTCGGCGAGGAGGTCGATGTCGCCGGCACGCTCGCGGAGCGGCGGCAGCGAAATCGGGAACACGCGCAGCCGATAGAGCAGGTCCTCGCGGAACTTCTGATCGACGACGGCCTGGTGCGGATCACGGTTGGTCGCCGCGATCACGCGCAGGTCGACGGGCAGCTCCTGTTCGCCGCCGACGCGCGAGAAGCGTCCGGTCTCGAGGACGCGCAGGAGCTTCACCTGGAGCTCGAGCGGCATCTCGGTGACCTCGTCGAGGAAGAGCGTACCGCCGTTCGCGCGCTCGATGTAGCCGCGGTGCAGACGGTCGGCGCCGGTGAAGCTGCCGCGCTCGTGTCCGAAGAGCTCGCTCTCGATCAGGTTCGGCGCGATCGCGCCGCAGTTGATGACGACGAAGGGCCGCTTCCGGCGCCGGCTCAGCTTGTGGACGCTCTCGGCGACCAGCTCCTTGCCGGTGCCGCTCTCGCCCTGGATGAAGACCGTGGCGTTGCTCGGCGCGACGCGCTGGATCTGCTCGTAGACCGTCTGCATGACCGGCGAGCCGCCGATCAGCGCGCCGAAGCGGCCGAGGCCGCGCAGCTCGGCGCGCAGGCCCTCGATCTCGTCGGTCATGTCGCGGCGGCGCGCGACGTTCACGAGGATCGCACGGAGACGCGGCAGGTCGACCGGCTTCGTCAGATAGTCGGAGGCGCCCTGGCGGAGCGCGTCGATCGCGTTGTCGAGCGTCGCGTGTCCGGAGATGACGATCATCTCGGGCGCGCCCGGACCTTCCACGGCAGACAGCAGCTCGAGACCGTTGCCGTCGGGCAGCGTCAGATCGACGAGGACGACGTCGGGAATGCGCACGCGGAAGATCGCGTGCGCGTCCGCCAGCGACCCGGCGGTCTCCACGGTGAACCCTTCACCGCGGACGAGCTCCGCCATGGCAGCCTGAAAATCCGGATCGTCATCGACGATGAGAACGCTCGGCATCGGTGGGGTTTCCGCGCGGTTGTCTATCTCATCCTGCGACGCATGTGCGAGCCCAGTCATAGGTACGACTCCATCGTTGTGTAGGGGGTTAGCGGACGCCGGTCGGCGCCGTCACGCGTGACGGCAGGCTTCGTCGAGCGTCTGCGTGAGCACGCTGACCTGGATCGGTTTCACGAGATACGCGTACGCGCCGGCGTCGCGCGCGCGCTGTCCGAGATCGTCCTCCTCGATGCCGGTCATCAGGATCACGGGCGTGCCCGGTCGCATCTCGCGGACCTTGGCGAGCAGGTTGTAGCCGTTCCCCGGCATCCCGATGTCGGAGAGCACGACGTCGACCGGCCCATCTTCGATGCGCGCGAGGGCGCCAGTCACGTCGCCGGCCTCCTTGGCCTCGTATCCCTGTGCCGACAACACCGCGATCAGGGCGGCTCGGAGTGGGACGTCATCTTCTACGACGAGAACGGTCGGCAAGCAGTCGATCCTTGGCGCTACGTGAGCAAGCATCGCGCCACGAATTTCCCAGAAGAATTTTACTCAATCCGACTTCGGCCGTTGCAAAACTTGCAGACCGTGTAACTCCTACCCACCTTGCCTACCTCACCTGGCTCTGGTCTTTACGAACAACCATGCACGGGCCGATCGGGGGGCGCGCGACACGATGGCGCTCCGTACTGCCGATGCTGCTCGGCCTCGTCGTCGCCGCGCTCGGGATCCTGCTGATCGCCGGAGTCGGCGCCGGTCGCGCCGACATCCCACCGCTCGGTACGCTCCTCGGCTTCGTCGCCCTCGGTCTCGCGCTCGCCGCGGAAGCACGCGGTCATCGGGGCGTCGCCGCGGCGCTCGCGCTCTGCGTGCTGATCGGCGCGGCCGCGGCGGTCTGGCACCACGAGCGGCTCGTACCCCGCATCGGGTCCGCGCCGACACACACCGCCGCCGGCACGCCGATCTGGCCGGCGACGAGCACGGCCGTCGCCGGCGCCTTCGCGGGCGCGGCGATTCTCGTCGGTGTCGCGAGCCCGCCGACCGCGACGATCCTCGGCATCGGGGTCCTCGCGCTCGGCGTGCTCGGCCTGACCGGCCGGATGCTCGAGCTCCATTCGACCTTCGTCGGCACGATGCCGTGGATCTCGGCGCTCGGAGCCACGCTCGCCGGGCTCGGGCTCGTGGTGCGCGTCGGAGCACCGCCGAATCCCGCGACCGACCTCGCCGCGCGCTATACGCCGTACGCGGCGGGCGCGACGTGCCTCCTCGCGACCGTGCTCTTCTGGCAATCGCTCGTCGCGCATCAGCGCGGCGAGCTCCAGCGCGTGGTCGAGATGACCGCGGTCGGATCGCTCGCCGAGCTCGGCGCGTTCACGACGAGCGTGACACGCGCGCTCACCCACATCGCGGAGGAATGGAACGCGGCGGGACGCCTGCCCGCCGCCCAATGGCGCTACCAGTGTCGCCTCGTGCTCGAACGCCTCGGCGGACCGCGCACCGTCGAGTGGATCGACGACGCGTTCGACGTCCTCTACGTCGTGAATCCGGCGCGTAGCGCGCTCGGAACCGCCGCCACCTCGATCGACCCGGCGCCGCCCGTGGACGAGCCGGGTCGGACCGCGCTCCTCGCCGCCCGTGCCTCGCAGACCCCCGTCGCCACGCCGAGCTTCGTCACCGACGCCGACCGCGCCGCGTTTCGCCTCGCGGTCCCGCTCTTCCGGCGCGGCGAAGCCGACGGCTTCGTGTCGGCGCGATTCGAGATCGACGAGATGCTCGACGGTCTGCTCGCGACGCGCATCCACGACTACGTGATCACCGTGTTCGAGGGCGACCGGCAGATCTACGGCCCGCGCGCGACCGCGGGGCCGTCGTGCGCCTGGTGTCGGCCCTACACGCTCGACCTGCCCGGCGGCCGCAGTTGGGAGGTGCGCGTCCAGCCGTCGGCGGAGCTGCGGGAGACGATCGAGACCTCGTTCCCGCAGATGATCCTGTTGTCGGGCATCCTCATTTCCATCCTGCTGACCGCGATGCTCCAGCTCCTCGCCCGCGAGCGGCGCGGCGCCCGCGACCTGGCGCGCGCGAACCGCGCCCTGCACGACGAGGTGATCTCGCGCCGGACCGCGGAGGACGAGATCCGCACGCTCGCGACCGAGCTCGAGCAACGCGTCCGCGACCGCACCCGCGAGCTCGCGACCTCCAACACGGCGCTCCGGAACGAGAACGCGCTCCGGCAGCGCACGCAGGCGACGCTCGAAACCGCGAACCAGAACCTCCGTCACTTCGCCTCGTTCGTGTCCCACGAGCTCCGCCAGCCGCTCGCCACCATGGCCCTCTGGTCCGAGCTGCTGGAGACGAACCGCGAGGTCGGTCTGAACGAAAAGGGCCGCGGCTACCTGAAACAGCTCCGCGCCGCGATCGACCGCATGACGGGCTTCCTCGAGGCGCAGCTCCGCCTGGCTCGCGTCACGTACACCCAGCCGACGCTCGAGGAAGACGTCGACGTGGCCTCGCTCATCCGCGAGGTCGTCGGCGACGGGACGCTCGGTCTCGCCGCGGCGGGCGCCACGGTCGAGATCGGCGAGGTCCCGACCGTCCACGCCGACAGCGCGCAACTCCGGCAGCTCTTCCGCAACCTCCTCGAGAACGCGGTGAAGTACCGCCGCCCCGGCACGCCGCTCTACGTACGCATCGACGGCCAGATCGCGAGCCGCGATCGGTCCCGCTATTGCGAGATCCGCGTCAGCGACAACGGCCAGGGCTTCTCCGAGCACGATGCCGAGAAGATTTTCGATCTCTTCGAGCAACTGCCGGGGCGAAAGAGCAGCGGAGCGGGATCGGGCGTCGGGCTCGCGATCTGTCGCCGGATCGTCGAGCACCACGGCGGCACCATCCGCGCCGAAGGGACGCCGGGATCCGGCGCCACGTTCATCATCGACCTACCGCTCGAGCGCTGCGAAGGCCGCGACCCCGATCACGAGCGCGAGGTGATCCACGCCTGAGGCGGGTCAGGCGCGGCGATCGAGCTCGCGGAGACGCGCCGTCGCCTTCGCGGCCTCGGGCGCCTTCGGATACTCGGCGACCACGCGCTCGAACGCGCGGCGCGCCTCGCTGACGTTGCCGAGCTCGAGAAACGCGAGGCCGCTCGCGAGCCCGGCCGCCGGCGCCAGCGAGCTCCGTGGCGCCCGTTGCTGGACGTCGGTGAACGCCAGGATCGCCTGGTAGAACTGCCCGAGCTGCATGTGCGCCTGCCCGATCCAGTAGTGGGCGCCCGCGACGGACGGCGACGCGTGCTCGGCCCGGACGAAGTCCCGGAGCACGCGGAGGGCCTCTTCGTACTGTCCGGCACGCACGAGATCGACGCCCCGGCGATAGGCGGCCGGCAGCTGGCGCGCCGACTCGCGGCGAAGCCCGTCGACGTCGAGCTCGGGCGCGGCTCTCGGTGCCGGCGTCGGCGTCGCGATGGGCGGCGTCGTCGTCGCGTCCGGCACGCGCGTCTCGATGGGATCGACGACCTCCCTGCTGGGCCTTTTCGCGCTGCCGTCGACGCGCTTCCCGAGCTTTGCGAGCCGCCCCTCGAGCTCCTGGACCCGCGTCTCGAGGGTGGTCACCGTCTCCCGGAGCCGCTGCTGTTCGCGTTCCAGCGTGGCCGTTCGCGCCGGAAGCGTGCACCCCGCGGCCACGACCACGAACACCGGCCAGAACGTCGCTCCCAAAGCCCGCACGCGCGGCCGCGGACATACCGTGCGAGCCCCGAAACGACAACGGCACGCCGTCCCGAATGGGTGGCGTGCCGTCGTCACGGAAGCCGGCCCCCGCCGACTTCCGTTCCCCTCCATGCAACCCGCGGCTACGAAGCGTTCGCCGAGGCCTTGCTCACCTTGATCTGAAGGTCCTCCCAGAGGACCGCCTTCACGCCCTTCGTCGCGCGCGCGGTGGTCGCAGCCGTCACGCGGGCCGCCTCGTTCGGAACGGTGCCCGTGAGGCGGACGACGCCGGCCTTCACGTCGACGTCGATCGCGTCACCCGTGACCGCCTGCCGGCGCTCGAGCGCCTTCTCGACCGAGGTCTTGATGTCGTCGTCCTTCGCGGCGACGGCCTCCTGCTTCGACTCCGCCACGACCTGGAGGTCGTTGTTCACGGCCTTCACGCCGTTCACCTTGCGGGTCTCCGCTTCCGCGGCGGCCTTGGCCGCCGCCGTCGGGACGACGCCGAAGAGGGTCACGCGCGCGTCCGTCGTGTCGACGTTGATGTCGAGCGCCGGCGTCTCGCTGTTGGCGAGGAGCCGGAGCTTGGTCGCCGACGTGATCCAGGCGTCACTCACCGTGTCGGCGGCCTTGGAGCCGCCCGTGTCGATGCGATCGCGCGTCTGCTGCCCGACCTCGACGTCGGCGATCTGGTCGCCACCCTTGACCTCGGTCGCCACACGCCGGACGCCGGGCACGGCCGCCGCGGTCGTGATGGCGCGAAGGTGCGTCGTCATCGACGGCGTCTCCCCCGCGAGCAGTACGACACCCTTGTTGACCGACTGCACCTCGATGCCGCTCGAGGCGAGCGCGCGATCCTTCGCGAAGGCGTCCTTCACGCCCTGCGTGATCTGATCGTCGGACTTCTCGACCGCCGCTTCTTTCGCCGCCGGCACGACCTGAAGCAGGTTCTTCACCTCGGTCACGCCGTCGATCTTCGCGACCGCATCGCCGGCCGTCTTCTTCTCGGCGTCGCTCCGCACCTTGCCGTGCAGGGTGATGCGGCCGTCGACTGTGTCGACGTTGATCGCCGTCGCGCTCACGTCGTCGGTCGTGAGCAGCGCGATCTTCGCTTTGCTCGTGATCCAAGGATCCGTCGGCGCGGCGAATGCCGCCGGCGCCCCCATCGTCATCGACGCGGCGAGTGCGGCCGCCGCCATGGTGATCTTTCTCATTGTCATCCCTCCCTCGGTGGTTGGTGCTTCGTGGAACTCCGATGTGTCGTCTGCGGCTACGGAAGTGTCCGCGGCGCGCGGTTCGCGACCGTTGCTTCGCGATGTCTGGCGGGAGGAGTGCGAGAAGCATGCCGCGGGCGCGTTTCCGCAAATCAACGACTTGCCGCGCGACGTCTGAGTTTCGATTTTTCCGTGTCTGCAAACTTCCGCGCGCGGCCGTGTAAAGCGTGCGGAAGAGGTGGGAGCCGGCGAGCGAGGTTGCCCTACGCGTCGCCGGCTTTGGGTGAGCTCGGATGTCTCAGACGTCGAGCGTGCGCTCGAAGTCGGCGATCTGGCGCTCGGCTTCGTCTTTCGCGACGCCGTATTTTTCCTGCACGACGCCGGCGAGGCGCTCGCGCTTGCCGCCGATCTTGTCCAGGTCGTCGTCGGTCAAATCTCCCCACGCTTCCCGCACGCGACCTCGCAGCTGCTTCCACTTGCCTTCGATCTGATCCCAATTCATCGCTGTCCTCCTCCTCGTCGACGAATGCGTCGACGGACGCATTCGGGAGCAAGGCATGGGCCATGTCGCCGCACCCGCAACGTCGCGTCGGCACGTGGCCTGCGCCGCTCGGCGCCGGGCGCGTCGCGCAAGATCCACACGATCGCGACGCGAAGCGGAAGACTCTACACGCGCGATGCGGTGAACGACGGCGGATCGCTCGCCGGGAACGAGTCGTCGGACGCTTCGTCGACCGTGAGGTCGCGCTCGGCCGGCGTCTCGTCGACTGCGGGCCGCTCCTGCGCGGCGGACTGCGCCGGCGGGCCGCTCGGTAGCGCGCGCCGGCCGAGATCGAGCTCGGTGATCGGCACGTCGCCGATCAGGTGGGCGCGAACGACGCGCCACAGGTTTCGCAGTCTCGAGCGACGTTCGGTCCGCGCCCCCTCCCCGAGGTTCGCGGACCGAACGGCCGTCGAGATTTCGAGGCGCGGCATGACGGGCTCCGAGGTCGTCGCGGGCGTCACCCCGCTACGGCCACCGCGTCCCGCTCACCACGCCGCCGCGGCGTCACGCGTAGACGCGACGTCCGGGGATGCCGGAGCGGCGCGCGACCCGCGATGCGCGAGTTCTTCGACAGGAGCCCTTCGGCCAGTGAGCGGGGCTCGAATCCCAGGACCCCGCAGACGTTGGCGAACGAGAAGACTCCCTCGTCCTCCTCGTCGCGAATCCAGAACTCGGCCTCCACCGCGCGCGTGCTCTCACGGCGCCGCAGCTGGCTGATCGCATCGAGCAGCACCGCGAACATCAGGCGCTTCTCGGGACTATCGGGAAGCCCGAGCGCCTCGCCGGCGAAGTACTGATCCGGGAGGACGACGTCGGGAACCGAGACATCCACCACCCCACGCCCAGCGGCGTCGTTGGCTTCGGTGCGGGATCGGCGGCTTCTACGTCGGCTGTGGTCGATCATGCCGGGGGACGTTTGCGAATGCGGTGCCAAGATGACGACAGGCGTCGACGCTCGATTTTTCACTCACTTCGGAACGTCACCGGGATCGGAGCGCTCACCGATCTGTAAAACCTACAGCGCGACGCGTCTTCTATGTAGAAACCGCACGCCGTCGCTTCCCTTCGTACGTGGCCACGCTGAAGTCGGCGGCCCAAACGCAAAGAGGGCGACCGCGACATGCGCGATCGCCCTCTTCGGCTGTGGCCGGGGGACGGCCGTCAGCCGACGGGTCCCACGGGCCCGCGTCCGGTCAGGAACGCGACGACCAGGAAGATGACGGCGACGACGACCAGCACGTAGCCGATCTCGGCCGACAACCCGGCCACTCCGCGCATGCCGAGCAGAGCAGCGACGATCGCGACGATGAAGAACAAAACCGCGTAGTGCAGCATGGTCGAACCTCCTTTGAGCTTCGGCTCGACTCCGCGAGCCCTCTGGGGGAACAGGAGCGAGAAGCATGCCAGCGGCGACGTCGAGAATCCGCGCAGCCGCAACGGGCGCGCGTGTAAACCCTACGCGCCGCGCGCGTGCTCGATTGGAAAATCCGCCCGCGCTTCTTCGGCGACGGAGATGTCCTCCGCGCCGTGACGCGCGAAGACGTCGTACGCGCGCCGGCGGTCCGTACGATCGTCGACATGGACGGAAACGAGGATGCCGCCACCGACCACCTTCCCTTCGAAGCGCTTGGCCTCGAACTCCGGGATCCCATAGCCGACGAGCGCGCCGCCGATGCCCCCGATCGTGACGCCGAGCCCGACGCCACCGAGCGCGGAGAGAATCGGCCCCGCCGCGACGAACGGACCGACCCCGGGAAGCGCGAGACTGCCGATGCCGACGAACCAACCGAGCGCGGCGCCGAGCACGCCGCCCGTGCCGGCACCCGCGACCGCGCCTTCGGGTGCTTTCGTGCTCGTCGTGTGCGCGAAGTCTCGCGTCGTCCCCTTGTCCGAATAGAGGACGGAGATGGCGTCGTCGTCGAAGCCTTGCCGGCGAAGCCCCGCGACGATCTGCGACGCTTGGCCGACCGTGGATGCGATGCAGAACGCGGCCAGTGACATCACGCTCTCCTCTCGGCTCGAGCTCCGCTAGCGCCGGAGCTCGAGTCGATCCTCGACGCGCCGAACGCCGGGCGCGCTCTCGGCGAGGCTCGCGAGCACCAACCGATCCTCGTCGTCGATGACGACACCGCGCAAGGTGACGATGCCGTCGTCCGTCGTGACGGTGATCGCGCGCGCGAGCGGCGACACCGTCTCCTCCGCCTCGATCCGGCGTTTGATCTCATCGGTCGCGCGGCGATCCGCGTTCTCCTCGGCCTGCACGGCCGCCTTCGTACAGGGCTCACCTGCCGAGGTCGCCGCGGGGGAGGCCAACGCGACCGCCGAAAGCGCGAGCCAGAGGCCCGCGCCACCAATTCTCCGTGCGCGTGTCGTCATGAGAAGGAGGAGCAGCAAGGGCTGTGCCCGCTACGTACCCTTACCGACGCGCGGTCGGTGCTGCCCGCAACGTCGTGTTTGTACAACTTACCGGCTGAACGGGCCGGACGTGCCCGCGGCTCGGTGCGAGACTCGACTTTTTCGATGCGCGCTGCGGCACATCATTTGCGACCGCCTTTCGCGTACCGCGACCAGTACCGGACCGGAGCTACCGGCGAACGACGAGACCAGCGCGACTCGACCAAGGAGGGGACACACCGTGGCCTACGAAGCGAAGAAGTTCGACCTGCAGGGACTGGAAGGCATCTCGGACGAGACGCTCGAGCTCCACTTCAAGCTGTACGAAGGCTACGTGAAGGGCACGAACACCCTCACGGCGAAGATCGACGCGATCCTGAAAGACGGCAAGGTCGATCAGGAAGAGACCCCGGCCTATTCGGAGCTGACGCGCCGCTTGGGTTTCGAGTACAACGGCATGGTGCTGCACGAGTATTACTTCGGGAATCTCGCGCGCAGCAGCGGCGAACCGTCGGGCGCCTTCCGCGAGCGTGCCGAGCGCAGCTTCGGCAGCTTCGACGTCTGGAAGGCCGACTTCGCCGGCATCGGCAACATGCGCGGCGTCGGGTGGGCGATCTGCTACGAGAACCCCGCCAACGGCCGGCTGTCCAATCACTGGATCACGCTGCACGAGCACGGCAACATCGCCGGCTTCCGGCCGATCCTCGTGATGGACGTCTGGGAGCACGCCTACCTCCTCGATCACGGGTCGGAGCGCGCGAAGTACGTCGAGGCGTTCTTCGCAAACGTGGCCTGGCGGGTCGCCGACCAGCGCTTGAGCACGCCCAAGGCGGCATGAGAGTACGCGGCGCCGTTCTCGCGACGCTCGCCGCCCTCGTCATCGTCGGGATCGCCGTACGCCCGGCGCCGGCCACCCCCGAAAACGATCTCGACCCGGAGAATCTCGTCTCCGATTCGCTCCCGTCCCGCGCCACCACCGATGAGCAGGAAGGGAGATCCCTGCCCTTCGCGATCTTCCCACAAGTCGGGTACGGGCCCGAGACCGGTCCCAAAGCCGGCGTCAAGTTCGAGGGCCGCGATCTGTTCGGCGGTTCGACGATGGGCGACGTGAATCTCTTGATCGCGCTCAAGCGGCAGCAGAAGGCGACGATCAACGTCGGCAACCCCGCGCTCGGGCCGTTCATGCTCTTCGGCACCCTCGCCTGGTACTCCGACCCGTCCGTGGAGTTCTTCGGGATCGGCAACAACGAGGTCGGTCCCGACGAGCTTTCGAACCACGAGATGCGGCGGGCCCGCGTCGGCGTCACGGTGGGGTATCGGCTCTTGAAGCGGTTCGCGCTCGTCCTCGCGGCGTTCTACCGCGACACCAACATCTCGAACGGCAACAACGACGACTCCCCATCGACGCAACGTTTCGCGCCCGGGCTCTACGGCGTCCACGGCGCGCCGTCGAACTATCTCTCCGCGGCGCTCGTCTACAACTCGCGCGACGATCTCGTCCGGCCGACCGAAGGCTGGGAAGTCATCCTCAAGTACCTCTCGGCGGACGAGGTCTTCTTCAACCGCGACACCGACTACCAGAAGGTCATTCTGGACGTGAGCTTCATCCAGCCGCTCGTCTGGCGGCGGCAGGTGATCGCGCTCCACGCCAACACCGAGGTCGTGTTCGGCGACGACGACGACGTCCCCTTCTTCGAACTGAGCTCGCTCGGCGGCGACGACACGATGCGCGGCTTCTTCCCGCAGCGCTTCCTCGGCAAGGGCAGCGCCGTCATCAACGCCGAGTACCGCCTGAAGCTCTTCGACTTCAACTTTCGCAAGCTCTGGGACGTCACGATCGACGGCGTCGGGTTCGGCGACGTCGGCCGCGTGTACGAGAGCTCCGAGGACTTCCTCGAGCACACCCTCGACCACGTCCGCTACAGCTACGGCGGCGGCGTGCGTCTCGGGCTCTCCTCGGGTCTGGTCGCCCGGCTCGACGCCGGCTTCAGCCCCGAGGAAAAGGGGCTCATCTATCTGACCTTCGGTCACACGTTCTGAGGGATCGACCATGACGAGACGACGAGTCGTGATCGGCGCGATGCTGGCGGTGCTCCTCGCGGGCGTGGGCCTCTCGGCCTGCGGCGGCGACGACGGAGAGCGGCAGGAGAAGACGTGCCAGAGCTGCCAGCCGGACGTCGGCCGGCAGTGCTTCAACGCGTGCCGCGACCTCTGCCTGCCGGACGATCCGAACTGCGAGCCTCGGTGCGCCGCGCAGTGCGACGAATGCCGTCGCGACCTCGTATGCAGCGAATGCCGCGGCGACTGCACGGGCACGCTCTCGCGCTGCGCGCCGACCGACGCGACGGTGCAGTGCGAGGACGGCACGTTCGGCGGCGCGCAGCCGACGCCGGTCCGGACACCATGACCGGTGCCGCCCAGCGCACCAGCGCGGCCACTAGGGAAGCTCTGCACAGATCGCGTCCGAGCGAGAACGCCGAGGCGCCGCGAGCGCAAGGCGCGGAACGCGACCGCGTATCTGGATGATCCGCCGAGCGTTCCGCGCCGCCGTCGATCGCGGATGGATCGGCGTTCGCAGCCGGGCGGGATCTGCGCAGAGCTTCCCTAACGCGCCAACGCGCGGTGCGTGCGCGCGACCTGCACGCCCGTCGCCGCGATCTCGGCGAGCCAGCTCGCGATGACGGGCGCCGCCGGATCACCGTCGTCGACCTTCACCTCGAGCGACAGCGTGCCGGCGGACGTCTCCGGCGGCGCGAGGTCGCGCACGTAGAGCTGCAACGTCTCGAGGTCGTAGGGCGTCGCCTCGGCGGCGAAGTACAACGACCCACGGGGGGATGCGATTCTCGCTTCCAACATGTCTGCACCTGCTCGACGGGAGGGAGTACCGGACAGCGCGGAGTCTGCGCGCGAACGCGGCGCGCTGACAATCACACGATTCGGCGAAATCCGGCGCCGAGATGGGTGAATCGACGCGGGCGAACCAGCCCTGCGCGCATCCGCAAGGAATCGGCATGCTCGAGGCCACGCGAGCACGCAAGGCGGGCGCGCACCATGAGCCTCCGTGCCCGCGCGCGTGCCTTCAGCCGATGGCGCGACTCAGCGCGTCGCGGAAATCGGGGTGCGCGACCGCCACGAGCGCCCGCGGCCGCGCCTCGTCGTCGAGCACGGAGAGATCGACCGCGCCGTGCTCGGTCACGACCCACTGCACATGGTGGCGCGGCGTGGTCACGCGCGTGCCCGGTGCGAACGCGTCCGTGATGGTCGAGATCGTCCTGCCGCCGACCGTCGCCGTCGAGCGCAGGCAGAGGAAGCTCCGCCCCTCGGGCGCGTCGCCCGCACCGCTCACGAACGACTCGTGTCCGCCGGTTCCCGAGTACTGCCGCCCGCCGATCGCGTCGGCCGCCACCTGCCCCGCGAGATCGATCGCGAGCGCGCCGTTGATGCTCGTGAGCTTCGGAAGCCGCGCGAGCACCGCGGGGCCGTTGACGGCGGTGACCGGCAAGAGGCGCACGTCCGGATTGCCGTCGAGCCAGTCGTAGAGCGCGCGGCTGCCGAGCGCGAAGGTCGCGACCGTGACGCCGTCGTGCAGCGGCTTTCGGTTCGCGATCTTGCCGGCGCGGTGCAGTCGCATGACGCCGTCGGAGATCATCTCGGTGTGGATGCCGTACCCGCCGCCCGGCCGCTCGGCGAGGATCCCGGCGATCGCGTTCGGGATGGCGCCGATGCCGAACTGGAGAATGGCGCCCGGGGCGATGCGATCGCAGACCTGGCGCGCGATCGCGAGATCGGCGTCCGACGGCGGCGCGTCCGGCAGCGTCACGAGCTCGGCGTCGTGCTCGACCACGACGTCGACCTCGGAGACGTGGATGCGGTTGCCACCGAGCTCCGGATCACCGTGGACGCGCGGCATGTGGCGGTTGATCTCCGCGATCGCGACGCGCTCGGGATCGCGCGCCGCCGCGACGAACGGGCGGTAGCTCGCGCCCGCATGCACGCCGAAGCTCAGGAAGCCGTCGGCGTCGGGCGGCGTCGTGACGGCGAGCATCACGCGCGGCCGCACCTGGTCGGCCATCCGCTCGAGGCCGTTGAAATCGCGGGGAAGGTACGTCACCCGCCCGCCCGCCGCGCGCGCCATCCGCTCGATCGGGCCGAAGAAGCCGCTCACGATCCGGACGCCGGGATGCTGGAGCAGCGTGTAGGGCTGGAGGAGGAGCCCCGTGTACAGCACGACGTCCTCGAGGTCCCGCCGCGCGCCGAGCGCGTCGAGGAATCCGGCGGGCTGCCCCGCGACGAAGCCGCAGGCGAGCGTATCGCGCGGTCGTACGAGCGCGGCGGCGGCGGCGAGGCTGAGGCGTTCCGACTTACCCATCGGCGGGTTCCTTCCTAACACATTGACCCGGACGATCGCCCCCGGTAGCGCTCGCGCAGCAGCGCGACGGGAGGGTGACCATGGCCGCACGCACCTACGACGTCATCGTGATCGGGGCCGGACCGACGGGAGAGAACGTCGCGGCACGCACCGTCCGGGGCGGCCTCTCGACGGTGATCGTCGAGTCCGAGCTCGTCGGCGGCGAATGCTCCTACTGGGCGTGCATGCCGAGCAAGGCGCTCTTGCGATCGCCGCAGGCGCTCGCCGCCGCGCGGGCCGTGGACGGCGCGCGCCAGGGCGCGACCGGCGCGCTCGACGCGGCCGCGGTGCTGGCGCGGCGCGACCGCTTCGCGTCGCACTGGAAGGACGACGGCCAGGTGCAATGGCTCGACGCCACCAAGATCGACCTCGTGCGGGGCCACGGACGGCTCGCCGGCCCGCGCCGTGTGGCGGTCACGGCGGCCGACGGCTCGGTCGTCGAGCTGACCGCGCGCCACGCCGTCGTCCTCGCGACCGGCACGCGCGCCGCGATGCCGCCGATTCCGGGCCTCGCCGAGACGAAGCCCTGGACGAGCCGCGAGGCGACGAGCGCGCACGCGGCGCCGCGCCGGCTCGTCGTGCTCGGCGGCGGCGTCGTCGCGTGCGAAATGGCGACGGCGTGGCACGCGCTCGGCACGGCGGAGGTGACGATCCTCCAGCGCGCCGCGCGCCTCCTCCCCACCACGGAGCCGTTCGCGGGGGAGCTCCTCGCCGCGGCGTTCGCAGCACGCGGCATCACGGTTCGTCTGAACGCCAACACGACGGGGGTGGCGCGTCAGGCCGACGGCGCGGTCGCCGTCACCCTCGCGGACGGCGCGCGCGTCGCCGCCGACCAGATCCTGGTCGCGACCGGGCGCGAGCCGAACACCGACGACGTCGGACTCGACACGATCGGTCTCCCGGCCGGCGGCTGGCTCGCTGTCGACCCGAGCCTCCGCGTGACGGCGGTCGCCGAGGGCTGGCTCTACGCCGCCGGCGACCTCAACCGCCGCGCACTCCTCACCCACATGGGGAAATACCAGGCCCGCGCGTGCGGTGACGTGATCGCCGCCCGTGCCGCCGGGCGCGCCGACCTTTCCGCGACCCCGTGGTCGGCCCACGCCGACACCGCCGACGACGCCGCGGTGCCGCAGGTCATCTTCACCGAGCCGGAGATCGCGGCCGTCGGACTCACCGAGCAGGACGCTCGCCGGCGCGGTCTCCGCGTACGCGCGGTGGACTACGACATCGGCTGGGTCGCAGGGGCGAAGCTCTACGCCGACGGCTACGCGGGCCGCGCGCGCATGGTCGTCGACGAGGACCGCCGCGTGATCGTCGGCATGACGCTCGTCGGGCCCGCGGTCGGCGAAATGATCCATGCCGCCACGATCGCGGTCGTCGGCGCGGTGCCGCTCGACCGTCTCTGGCACGCGGTGCCGTCGTATCCGACGATCAGCGAGCTCTGGCTGCGGCTGCTGGAGACGTACGGCTTGTAGTCGGGCGCCGCGCCCCGCGAGCGGCGCGCCGGAAGTCGCGCGGCGACATGCCGGCGGCACGCCGGAACGTGCGCACGAAGTTGGAGAGATCGCCGAAGCCGACGTCGTACGCGACGTCCGTGATCGGCCGCTCGTCCTCGGCGAGGAGCCGCGCCGCGTGCCGGACGCGCGACCGCACGAGATACTGGTGCGGCGTGACGCCGAGCACGGCGGCGAAGAGGCGGAGGAAGTGGAACGCGCTCAGACCGGCCTCGGCGGCGAGCTGCTCGAGATCGAGCGCTTCGGTCGAGCGCGCGTCGATCGAGAGCGCGGCGTCGACCGCGCGCCGGCGGTCACGGACGCCGGGCTCGACGTCGCGCCGCGCACAGCCGCTCACGAGGTCGAGGAAGCGCGCCGCGAGCGCCGTGCCCGCCTCGTCCAGCCCGAGGTCGCTGCCGCCGTTCACGACCGCCTGCGCGCGCTCGCCGAGCACCATGAGCTCGGGCGTCGGCGGCACGACACCGCCGCGCCAGCGATCGAGCCGGCCGCCGAGGCTCTCGACGAGCGCGGGGGCGAGCTGGAACGACAAGCACTCGTCACCGACCACGTGATCGTGGGTGCAGACGTACTCGTCGCCCGGACGCCCCACCAAGAACGACCCGGCGACGAGCTCACGCGTCGCGCTGCCCGAACGGTAGCCGAAGCTGCCGCGCCGGACGTAGGCCAGATCGAAGCCCCCGTGGCACTCGACGAACGGCGCCGCGTCGGGGCCGGCCTCGCAGCGATAGTCGATCACCGTGAGCGTGTCGCTGCGCCAGAGCGTGGTCGTCGCCACTGGTTCGTCGTACCCGCCGCGCCGAGGACCGGCAACCCCGAGGATCGAACGTCGGCGTCGCAGACGCACGGCGGCCACGCGGCGAACGCGCCCGCGTCGAGGTCGAGCCGGGCGGCGGCGCGAACCCGTCAGGTCGCCGCGTGCTCGAGCGCGCGCCAGCAGTACCAGCTCGCGACGGTCCGGTAGGGCCGCCAGCGCTCACCGTGGCGCGCGAGCTCCTGCGGCGTCGGCAACGCCC
>Ga0268299_1003032_pt1 | contig 17002 bp, 10 predicted proteins | sample NOBtaG_FD_193484 | JGI IMG/M metagenome (GOLD analysis project Ga0268299, IMG submission 193484) | Activated sludge microbial communities from bioreactor in Nijmegen, Gelderland, Netherland - NOB reactor | ecosystem: Engineered > Bioreactor > Aerobic > Activated sludge | place: Netherlands...
CCGCCGCCGGGGTGGAGAGCTGGGCGGCGCGGCGACACGCCGGCTCGGCGGCGACGAACGGGGGAGGGTGATGGCGGACGAGCCGACCTCGGCGGACCCTGACGCCCTGGGCAACCTGGTCGACACGGGCGCCAAGCTCCGGGCCGAGCTCGGCGAGCGGGTGGCCGAGCTCGACGCGCTGGTGCGGTGGGTGGAGGCGGGGAGCGCCGAGTTCGGCGTGCCCGGGATGCAGGCGCTGGTCGACCGGCTCGCTGCGCTGGGGGTGCAGTGGGAGCGGACCGACGGTGGGGTGGCGGCGGTGCGCGACGCCCTTCTGGGGGCCGACCGGGGCGGGGTCGGCGGGTTCCCCGTCGTGGGGGACGCCGTGGTGGCCAGCCTGGTGGACCTGGCCGACAACCGGCTGGTCGACGGCCTGGCGGCCGATCTGGTGGGCCGGGGCCTCACGGTGGAGCTGGCTGGTGTCGTGGCCGCCGAGACGATCCGGCTTATCGGGGCCGATCCGTCGTTGACGGTGTACCAGGCGCTGCGGCGGGCCTCGGCGTCGGCCACCGGCGTGTCGGAGGACGAGCTCGACCGGCGGGGCCGGGCGCTCGGGCTGTCCCGGGCCAGGGTGGCGGCGGTGGTGGCCAGCCACTGGGACGAGGCGGAGCGGGCCAGTGGCGGCCACGGGGTGACCCTGGCCGGGCTGCGGGCCGTGGCCGACGACGATCGGGCCTCGCCTGAGCTGCGGGATGCGGCCTACCGGTTGGCGTCAGATCCGGGGCTGTTCAACGACCTGGACACGTCGGCTCGCACCCGGGGTGTGACGGCCACCGGGTACGACTGGACGCAGATCGATGGGGTGATCGGTCGGAGCGACCTCGACGGGTTCGCCGTGCGGGACGGCCAGATCCGGGTGGTGCTGCCCTGGCGGCTGCTGATCGACTCGGCGGCATACGACTTCCGGCTGGCCCGGGCCGATGGGGTGATCCGGGGGCGGGAGCTGGAGCGATTCGTGCACGATCGCCGGGTGCCGGCCGTGGTGCGCCAGGCGGCGTGGGAACTGTACGCGGCGACCGATCCCGACCTCACCCGCGGCCTCCGACCGTTCGAGCCGGACGGCAGCGAGCGCGACGACAACGGTCTGGTGCAGGCGGCCAGCCGGGGTCTGGTGGGCACCCTCCCGGCCGGGGCGGGCGGTCGGTCGGCATTCCTCACCGGCGGGCGGGGTCGCCCCGGTGGCGGCGGCCTCGGTGTCGGCCTCGGTGGCGCCGAGCCCGCCCCGGCTCAGACAGCGGCGTCGGCGGGGCCCGGCGGGGCGGGGTTCGCCGGCCTACTGGCGGCAGTGGCGGCCACCGTGCTCGAACCGGTGGTCGACGCCGGCGTCGAGCGGGCCACGGCGGCCTGGGACCGGGCCCGGGCCGATGGGATGCCCGGGTCGTTCGTCGTGTTCGATCCGGGCATCGGGCGGCCGGTCGAGGTGCCCACCGAGGCGCTGGCCGGACTGTCGGGCGACGACGCCGTGGCCGCCGTGTTCTGGGCCGCCGCCGGCCGTCCAGCGGGGGCGGCCGGGACGCGGCCGCCCATCCCCGACGGAGCGTGGGTGGACGAGGCCGGCGTGTGGCGCAACGGCGTGACCAATCGGCCGCTGGCCGCCGTGCTCACCGGCGGTGCCGGGAGCGAAGGGCGGGCCCCGCTGCGCGACCCCAACCAGTACGAGGATCTCGACGGCGAGCTGCGGTGGGTCGACACCAACGAGCTCGTATCGCAGCGCCCCAACCGTGATTGGTACCAGGACGACGCCGGCGTGTGGCGGTGGAGCGACACCCGCCAGCCGGTCGACGTCCCGCCCACCCTGGCCATCGCGGCCCGTCTCCGGGATCTCGTCCTGCGGTCTGAGGGCCGGCTCCAGATCATCGGATCGCAATTCTCGGAAAGTGAGATACGGGCGGCGATCCATTTCATCGAAGCAGGCCGAACGGTAGTCTTGCGGGAGGCTCCGGGAGAGGTGAGAACGTCTGACCTACTTGTCGACGGGGTCGACTACGACGTGTACACCCCGCAACGCACTACCAGTCTGGACAACATCGTCCGAGCCATTTCGAAGAAGCGGACGCAGGTGCGGGGCGGTGGCGTCGTTCTCGACCTGAGCGAGTCCGAGTTGACCGGAGTTGATGCTGAGCAGCTGCTCAGACGGGTACGAGGACTCACGAGCAACATCTCCGACATAGTCATCATAGGGAACGAATAACATGGCAAAGTTCCGATGTGTTTGTGGCTATCAGATCTCGATCAGCGGTCCAATTCCAAATCCCGTCGAGTGGCACTGTCGATCCGACACGGAGCTGGAGTCGATCAATGGCGTCGTTGACGCGGATGACTTCTACCAGAAGTCCACGTTGATGTACCGCTGCCCCTCGAGTGGCCATTTGTGGATCTTCTGGCAAGGGCTCGACGAGCCACCATCGGGCTATCAGCCACTAACAACATCCAGCTCACCCTCGCCCGATGATGAGAGCGGCTGAGCATGAATGGTGAAGTCTGGTGGTTCGCCAAACCCGGAACGGTGACTCGTCCCCCCGACTCCTGGATCACCCGCCCCCAGACCTCAGCATCACCGCCTACCCCGAAACGGGGGTGACAACCGCGCGCCGTCACCGCCAGACTCCTCGGGTGCGAATCCTGGTCACCAACGACGACGGCATCGACTCCCCCGGCCTCCACGCCCTGGCTCAGCGGATGGCCGAGCTGGGCGAGGTGATCGTGTTCGCCCCCAGCAGCGAGCACTCCGGCGCCGGGGCCGCCATCGGCCACCTGAGCGAGGGGGTCCCCGAGGTGCACACGGTGGTGCGGCCGGAGATGCCCGACGTGGCCGCCGTCCACCACATCGGCGGCCCACCGGCGCTGGCGGCGCTGCTGGCTTGCCGGGGCCTGTTCGGCGCCCCGCCCGACCTGGTGGTGTCGGGCATCAATCCCGGGTGGAACGTGGGCTGGTCGGTCCTGTTCTCGGGCACGATCGGGGCCTGCCTCACGGCCCGGGTGTGCGGGATCAGCGGGATCGCGGTCAGCCAGCGGCGCACCGGCGAGCTGCAGCGGTGGGCGTCGGCGGCCGAGCTGGTGGCCGGCATGGTGCCCGAGATCCTCGACCGGCCCCCCGGCGATCCGGTGGTGTGGAGCGTCAACGTGCCCAACATCGAGCACGCCGAGATCCGGGGCGTCACCCGCACCGTGCTGGCCGACCGCCTGCCCTACGGCCTCCACTCGCCCCGGCTGTCGGGCCGGGCCGTGACGTTCGAGAGCAACGACGACGTCGACGAGTCACCCCACGTCGACACCGGCGCCGTGCTGGCCGGGTACGCCTCGGTCACCGAGCTGCACCCCGTCGGCGTCGGCCTCCAACTCTGAGCCGCTGGCCCTCACCCCGGCCGACCTCAGAACCTCGTACTCTCAGAACAGCGGGTCCTCGGCGTCGAGCCCGAGCAGCACCCGCCCCACGTCGAGGCGGTGGAAGCCGCCCACCATCACGTGCTGCGACACGGCCCGGACGTCGGCCAGGCACCGCTGCAGGGTCGACCCTCGCACATTGGCGCTGGTGCCGGCGGCGGTGCACAGCGTCTCGACGGCCTGCACGCAGCTGGCCACAGCGTGGGAGCAGGCCAGGCGGGTGCGGGCATGCACGTCGGGCGGCACCCGCTCGCCCTGCTCGGCCAGAGCCCAGATCGTCTCCACCATCTCGGCGGCGAAGCACCAGCCGGCGCCGACCAGGGCCTCGGCCTCGGCGATGGCCAGCTGGGCATCGGGCCGGTCGCGCAGCAGGGTCCGGCTGACCCGGGCTTTCTTGCCCTGGGCCAGGTCGCTGAAGGCCTCGATGGCGGACCGGGCGATCCCGTTGGCCACCCCGACCTTGGGGAACGGGAACCGCAGGGCCGGCGGCAGCCGGAACAGGGTGGCGTCGGGCACGGTATGGCGACCGATGGCCACCACGCCGGTGCGCTCGGTGGGCACGAACACGTCGTGCAGCTCGACGTCGTGGGAGCCGGTGCCCCGCAGGCCGACCGTGTCCCACGTGTCGCAGATCTCCACCTGCTGGGCCGGCACGAGGGCGAAGCACAGGGGCCGGGGCCGCTCCTCGCCGGTGACGGTGGCCCCGATCACGATCTCGTCGGCCGCCGGGCCGCCGGTCACGAACGGCCAGCGGCCGGTGATGCGGAACCCGCCGTCGACCGGCAGGGCCCGGCCCAGCGTGGCGCCCGAGCCGGCCACGATCACGGCCGGCGACGACGAGCACACGGCGGTCATCGTGGCCGGGTCGATGTAACCGGCGGAGATCTCGATCTCCTCGTTCAACGTCATCACGGTCCAGCCGGCCGAGCCGTCGGCCTGGGCCACGGTGCGGGTCAGCTCCATGAACTGGAGGCCGGTGGCCTCCTCCCCGCCGTAGCTGCGGGGGGCGAGGATGCGGAGCAGGCCTTCGTCGGCGAAGGCCCGCATGACGGCGGCCGACGGCCGGCGGGTCTCCTGGGTCTCCTCGGCGTGCGCACGAACGAGGTCGGCCAATGCTGCCGCCCGCACGGCCGGCGCCGCCGTCGGCGTGCTGCTGGCCTGGCGCTCCCCCATGGGGGCGACCGTAGCCCAGCGGCCGGGAACCGGCCCAGCCCGTTGGGGCCCGCTCGAAGGGGAGAACTAGGCTCGCCTCACGCCGGGCCGGCAGCAGACCTCGCCGGACCGGGAGCAAGGGGGAACGCCATGACCGCTGCCGACACCACCGCGCCCATCATCGACGGCGACGGGCACCTGGTGGAGATGCCGGACCTGTTCCGGGACCACACCGACGCCGCCCACGCCCACCTGGCGCTGGGGTTCGGGCCCGACGCCCTCGGGTGGGACTGCGTGACGTTCGGCGGGGAGCCGATCATGCAGTGCCAGCTGACGATCCCGGGCGACCGCAGCACCCAGGGCGCGTTCATGGAGCAGCGCCGGGCCGGGCAGCCGGCCCCGTTCTCGGTGTTCGAACGGATGCCCGAGCCCTACTGGAACCCGGCGGCCCGGCGTGACCATCTGGCCGAGTGGGGGGTCGACGCCACCATCCTGTTCCCCAACTGGGCCCTCACCTGGGAGTACCTGCTCCGCCACGAGCCCGAGGCGCTGCAGGTGAACATGGCGGCCTGGAACCGCTGGGTGGTCACCGTCCAGCAGGAGGGCCGGGGCCGGCTGTTCCCGGTGGGCCACGTCAACCTGGAAGACGTCGACTGGGCCCTGGGCCAGATCCGGGCCCTGTCGGCGGGCGGTGTGCGGTTGGTCAAGATCCCCCACGGCCTGGCGGCGGGCAAGCGGCTGTCGCACCCCGACTTCGAGCGGTTCTGGTCGGCCATGGAGGAGCTCGACCTGGCGGCCGTGTTCCACATCGGGGCCACCTACAACCGGGTGATGGACGACGGTTGGACCGACAACGACCCGTCGCCGGCGGCGTCGCTGCTGTCGTTCCCCACGATGGCGGCCGACATGCAGCTGGTGCTGGCCGACCTCATCCTCAACGGCGTGCTCCACCGCCATCCCGGGCTGCGGGTGGGGGTGATGGAGCTGATGGTCGACTGGCTGCCGATGTTCCTGGGCCGGATCGACCGGGCGCCACGGGCCCATGAGTCGTTCGGGGGCCGCAAGCTGTACGACTGCCCCGAGGATCCGAGCGAGTACTTCCGGCGCCAGGTGCGGGTGGGCACCTTCGCCGGCGAGGACCCGGCCGGGCACCTGGCCCAGGTGGGCCCGGTGCTGATGTTCGGCGGCGACTTCCCCCACTCCGAGGGCGAGCCCAGCCTCGACGCCTACCGGGCCAAGGCGGGCCCGATCCCGGCCGAGCACGCGAGCGCCTTCTACGGCGGCAACGCAGGGTTCCTGCTCAACCTGGGGTGAGGCGGGCGGGCCGAGCGGCTGCGCTGCGTGCGGTGCTTGACTCCTGATCTTCAATTCACTAGTTCTAGATCCTGTGACTACGGTTGGAGGGTTGTCGGGAGCTCCGGTCCTGGACGTGCAGCCACCTCCGAGCCACGCCACGGCGACCGTCGGTGTCGTCGGGGCAGGGCAACTGGCCCGGATGATGCACCAGGCGGCGATCGATCTCGGGGTGAGCCTCTCGGTGCTGGCCGACGACCGGGTCGACCCCGCCGTTGCCGCCGGTTGCCGCTATGAGATCGGCCCCTGCACCGACGGGGCGGTGTTGACGCGCTTCGCCGCAGGCGTCGACGTGGTCACCTTCGATCACGAGCGGACACCGGCCGAGCTGGCCGAGGCGCTTCGGCGGACCGGTGTGGAGGTGCGGCCCGGCGCAGCTGCTCTCCGTTGCGCGCAGGACAAGGTGCACGCCCGCGAGACGTTCCGGTCGGTCGGCCTGCCGGTCCCCGAGTTCCGCTGGGTGGCCCAGCGTGATCCGCTGGAAGCGATCGTGGCCCTCGGCGAGGAGTGGGGCTGGCCCCTGATGTTGAAGCATCGGTTCGGCGGTTACGACGGGCGGGGGGTGCAGCGGGTCGACGGGCCGGCGATGGCCGCCGAGGTGATCGCGGCCAACGACGCTCCGGGGGGTGGCTGGCTGGTCGAGGCCCATGTCGACATGGCGGTGGAGCTGGCCGTCCTGATCGCGCGTCGACCGTCCGGCTCCCGGGTGACCTATCCGGTGATCGAGACCGTCCAGGTGGACGGGATATGCAGCCATCTGGTGATGCCGGCCCGGGTCCCGGACGTGGTGGCGTCGCAGGCGGTGGCCCTGGCCGAACGCGTGGCCGACGAGATCGATGCGGTGGGCATCGTCGCCGTCGAGCTCTTCTGCACCCCCGCCGGTGAGATCCTGATCAACGAGATAGCGGTGCGGCCCCACAACTCCGGACACGCCACGATCGAGGCGACCGCCACGTCACAGTTCGAGAACCACCTGCGAGCCGTGCTCGATTGGCCTCTGGGCGACACCGCCATGCGGGCGCCGGCGGCGGCGATGGTGAACGTGCTGGGCGGAGCGGCGGCTTCAGATCCGGCTGAGCAGATGAAGAGCGCCCTGGCCGTCCCTCGCGCCCACGTCCACTATTACGGAAAGCGCCACGTGCCGGGCCGTAAGCTGGGCCATGTGACCGCGTTGGGTGCCACTCCGGAAGAGGCGTTGGCGGTGGCGACCGAGGCGGCGGCGAGGCTGGCCCGATGAGCGATGCACCCCTGGTGGGCATCGCCATGGGCAGCGTGTCCGATCTCGACACGATGCGACCCGCCGCCGTCGTGCTCGAGGAGCTGGCGATACCTCACGAGATGCACGTGCTGTCGGCCCACCGCACGCCCGATGATCTGTTGGACTACGGGAAGGCGGCCGCCTCTCGCGGGTTGAAGGTGCTCATCGGCGGGGCCGGAGGTGCCGCTCACCTGCCCGGCATGCTGGCGGCTGTGACGGTGCTTCCGGTCATCGGGGTTCCGGTCCCGAGCCGGCACCTGAACGGGTTGGACTCCCTGCTCTCGATCGTCCAGATGCCGGCCGGTGTTCCCGTGGCCACCGTCGCCATCGGCAACGCCCGCAACGCCGGGTTGCTGGCCGCCCGCATCCTGGCGACGCACGATGCCGCGCTGGCCGAGCGGATCCTGGCGTTGGCCGAAGCGATGGCCGAAGCATCCCGGGCCAGCAACCGCGAGCTTTCCTAGGTCGGCGGTTCGCCCAGGGCACGGCGAGTCCGCCGATGTCCCGCTCACCGTCACACCCCCTGGCTAACGTCGACACCCATGACCCTCGACGATCGGCGGCTGGGGCCACCGGGGCAGCGGCCCCCGGCCCAAGACGTTGCCACCTACCAGCGCCTGCGGGAGCAGAACCCGGCGTGGCGGCTGCTGGCGGCCCGCCGGGCGCCGCTCGTTCTGGCCTGCCTGCGCCGCCTGTTCGCCAACCCGGGCGAGCGGGTCACGGTCGACGACGCGGTCCAGATGCTGGCCGAGCTGCTGTTCGAGCACGCCAACAACCCGGAGTACGAGATCCGCTCGACCGAGCTCGGCCGCCTCGCCCGCCGGGAGCTGCGGGACCAGATACGGGCCAAGCTGCTGGTGGAGCGCGATGGTGAGCTGAGCGCCACCGACGCCCTGCAGCAGGTGTTCCGCTTCGTCGACCGGCTGGAAGACCGGATGATGAGCTCCACCGCCTCCCGCCTGGCGACGGTGCAGCACCAGATCGCCGAGGTGGCGGCCCGGCTCGATCCCGATCCGGAGGCCCGGGCGGCCCGCATCCGCTCCCGGATCGCCGAGCTGGAGGCCGAGCTGGAAGCGGTGGCCGCCGGCGAGGTCGCCGTGCTCGAAGGCGAACCGGCGGTGGAGGCCATCCAGGACGTCTACACCCTCACCATGAGCCTCCGGGAAGACTTCGGCCGCGTCGAAGACTCCTACCGGCGGGCCGACCAGGACCTGCGGGTCGCCATCATCCGTGACCAGCAGCACCGGGGCCTGGTGGTCGACCGCCTGCTGGAGGGCCACGACTCCCTTATCGAGACACCCGAGGGCCGGGTGTTCCAGGCGTTCCATGCCCAGCTCAACTCGAGCGAAGACCTGGAGCACATGAGCCGCAACCTGGCCCAGATCCTCGGCTCAACGGCGGCCGAAGCCGGCCTGTCCCGCCAGCAGCAGCTCGACCTGCGTCGCATCCGCAGCCAGCTGGTGGCCGAGTCGAGCAACGTGGTGCGGGCCCGGGCCCGAAGCGAGCGGGACGTCCGCAACTATCTCCGCAGCGGCCTCGGCATGGAGCACCAACGGGTGTCACAGCTGCTCGACGCCGTGCTGGAGCGGGCGCTCGACATCGAATGGGACCGGCAGGCCGTACGCCGGTCGCCCAGCCCGCTGCCCCCGGTCGGGGTGCCGGTGGCCGTACCGGTCCCAGGGAGGCTCCGGTCGGCCGAGGTGTCGATCGAGGGCGACGACGAGCTCAGCTTCGAGCCCCAAGCGGCGGGGGCGGCCGACATCGACGCCGAGCTGTGGCTGGCCCTGCAGGGGCTCGACCGTCAGGCCTGGGCCTCCCGCACGGCGGCGGCCCTGGCGGCCGAGGGCCGGCCGCTCACCATGGCCGAGCTGGCCGCCGTACTGCCCCCCACCCACGACCTGGAGACGGTCACGGTCTGGATCGAGATGGCCAATCAGGCCGACGCACCGGTCCACGCCGGCACCGAGACCTTCGACATCACCCCATCGGACGACGGACCGGCCCTGCGCTTCACCGTCCCCACCATCACCTTCGACCCGGCGGCGATGGCCGACCAGAGCTGGGAGCTGTGATCACCGTGTCCCTCGACCACAACCATCGCCCGTCGTCGATCTTCGACGAGATCACGGCCGCACCCCGGCTCGACGGCGGCGGACCGCCGACGCCCCGGCCTCCTGCGGGCGCCCTCCCTCCCCCACCCGGGCCGGCCGCCGGGCCCGAAGCCGGCGGGGTGCCCGATCCCGGCGGCACCCCGCTGCGGGCGAAGCAGGCGGTGCAGGAGCTGCTCCGGCTCGGGGTCCTCTACGCCGAGACCAAGCCGAACCTCTACCAGACGCTGTTGAGCGAGCGGGACCGGGTGGCGGCGATCCTCGAACCGCTCGATCTGACCATGCGGGTCGACGAGGTGCGGGCCATGGCGATCCTCGTGGTGGCGCCGTCGGTCCTCGGTGGCGACCCCGCCGGGGCCGAAGGCCCGGCGGCCGACGAGTGGCAACACCCGCTGGTCCGCCGCCAGCGGCTCACCCTGGCCCAGTCGCTGCTGCTGGCGATCCTCCGCCGCCGCTACGTGGAGCACGAGAAGACCGCCGGCGGGTCGGGGGCGCCGCCCCAGGTGCCGGTGGAGGAACTGGTGCCGGAGCTTCAGACCTACCTGGGCGATGGCGGCAGCGACTCGTCGAACGAGTCCCGGCTGCGCCGCCTGCTCGAACAGCTCCGCGAGCACGGGATCGTGTCGGCCGTCGACGACGACGACCAGGTGACGATCCGCCCCCTGATCTGCCATGTGGCCGATCCCACGTCGCTCCAGCTCCTGTTGCACCACTACACCACGCTGGCCGGCACCGGAGCCGAGACCGTGCCCACCGGAGGCGGGATCCGATGAGCAGCACCGGTGGAGGGGCCGCCCTCACGCTCGGCTTCGACGACCTCAGCGAGACCCTGATCCTGCGCCGGCTCGAGGTCTACAACTGGGGGCCGTTCGCCCGCAGCCACCAGGCCGAGATCGACCCACGGGGCACGGCCATCGTGGGACCCACCGGCAGCGGCAAGACCACCCTGGTCGACGCGTTGATGACGCTGATCGTGGCCCAGCCGAAGTACAACCTGGCCTCCACCGGCGGGCATGAGAGCGACCGGGACCTGATGTCCTACGTGCGGGGGGTGGTGGGCCACGGCAACGACACCGGCGACGTGAGCCACGTGTCGCGCCCGGGGCGTACCGTCACCGGTCTGGCCGCCACGTTCAGCCGGCCGGGGCGCACGGTCACCCTCGGCGCGCTGCTGTGGACCGAGGGCACGTCGATGTCATCGGCCGACTGCAAGAAGCGCTGGATCATCGCCGAAGACGAAGACGAGACGCTCGAGCTGTGGCTCCGCGTCCACCACGAGGGAGGGGCCCGGGCGCTCGGGCGCTACGAGGCGGACCGGCCCCGGCTGTCGATCTTCGAGTCGAAGAAGGCCTACCTGGCCCGGGTGCGGCGCCTGTTCGACATCAGCGAGAACGCCTTCGACCTGTTGAACCGGGCGGCCGGGTTGAAGCAGCTCGACAGCGTCGACCACCTCTTCCGGGAGCTGGTGCTCGACGACCGCTCGGCCTTCCGCCGCGCCGCCCAGGTGGTGGCCGAGTTCGACGATCTGGCCGGGATCCGGGCCGAGCTGGAGACGGCCCGCCGCCAGCAGGCGTCGTTGGCTCCGCTGGTGAAGCTCGACGAGCGCCACCGGGCGCTGACGGCCGAGCGGGCGGACCAGGAGCAGGCCACGGCCCTGGTGGGCCGGTGGTTCGCCCGGGCCGGGGTTCGGCTGTGGGGGAACAGGGCGGTGGAGCTGGAGGCAGACCTGGCCCGCCTCGACGCCGAGCGGGCCGCTCTTCAGGCTCGTATCGAGCGCGACGAGGCGGTGGTCGACGAGCTCCACGCCACCTACCTGCGGGCCGGTGGGGCCGACCTCGACCAGCTGGCGTCGTCGATCGCCACCCAGCGCCGGGTGATGGCCGACCGGGAGCGGGCCTTCGAGCACCACTGCGGCGTGATCGAGCGGCTGGGCCCCGTGCTCGGGCTCACGGTGGCCCCGCCCGGGTCCGAGCCGACACCGGCATGGCTGGCCGAGGTACAGGCCGAGGCGGCCCGGCTGCGTCCCGACCTCGACCAGCGGCGCCAGGCGACCGAGGCCGGGTTCCAGGCTGCGGCATCGTCCGTGGGCATCGCCGACGGCGAGCTGCAGACTGCCCGCCGGGAGCTGGAGCAGATCCGGTCCCGGCCCGGGTCGAACATCCCACCGAACCATCAGGACTTCCGGGCCGAGCTGGCCGAGGCCGTCGGGTTGGAGCCGGCCGACCTGCCGTTCGTGGCCGAGATGGTGTCGGTCCGGGCTGCCGAGCAGGCGTGGCGGGGTGCGATCGAGCGGGCCATCGGCGCCCACAGGCTGCGGGTCCTGGTGCCCGCATCCCGGTTGGGCGACGCCCTGGCGTGGGTGAACAGCCGGCACCACGGGCTCCACGTGCGGCTGGAGCAGGGTGACGGGGCCCGGCCGGGGGAACGGGCGGTCGAGCCGTTCGCCGACAGCTTCCTCCACAAGCTCGACCGGCGCGACCATCCACTGGCAGCCGGTCTGTGGCGCCTGCTGACCTCGATCGACCGGCACTGCGTCGACAGCGCGGCCACCCTGGAGCGCACGCCGTTCGCCATGACCCGGGAGGGCACCCTGTCGGGGCCCACCGGGCGGTTCGACAAGCAGGACCAGCGTCGCCTCGGCGACGACTGGCTCACGGGCTTCGACAACCGGGACCAACTGGCAGCCCTCACCCGGCGGGTGGGCGAGCTGGAGGAGCAGGTCGCCACGGCCCGCACGGCCTACGGGCGGGCGTCGGCCGAGCGGGATGGGTTCGTGAAGGGTCTGGAGCTGCTCGACGGCCTGGAGCGACTCACGTTCGACGAGATCGACGTTGGGTCGGCCCGGGCCGAGCTGGCCGGGATGGAGGATCGGCACCGGCGCCTCAGCGAGCCCAGTGGCGACGCCGCCATGGCCCAGGCCCGCTACCTGGAGGCCCGGGCGGCGCTGGCCGACCTGCGGGCCGAGCTCGACGCGGTGGCCAAGGCCCAGGGGGCGACCGGGACCCAGCACGACGAGGCGGTGGGGCACCGGCGCCAGGCCGAGGAGGCCGCCGGGCCGGGCCTCAGCCCAGGTGAGGAGGATCTGGGCCGGCGGTTGCTGCCCGACCTGGGCGAGGAGGCGCCGGGCCGGCTCCCGTCGGCCGAGCGGGAGTGCCGGGCCCACCTGGCGGCCCGCGTGGTGGCCCTGGGCGACGAGCTGGGCGAGGTGGGCAAGGCGCTGGTCAAGCAGATGACGGCGGCCAAGGCGGAAGACACGGGCGAGCTGGCCGAGGCCGGCACCGACCTGGTCGACGTGCCCGCCTACCTCAGCCGGCTGGTGGTGCTGACCGAGGAGGCGCTGCCCAAGAGGCAGCAGCGGTTCCTGGAGTACCTGAACCTGTCGTCGGACCAGGGGGTGTCGTCGCTGCTGGCCACCATCGACGCCGAGATCGACGCCATCGTCAACCGGATCGGCGACCTGAACCGCACGTTGGAAAAGGTCGACTTCCAGCCCGGCCGGTTCCTTCAGCTGCGTCCCCGGCGGGTGGTTCAGCAGGGGCTGCAGGATCTGGTGCGGGCCCAGAAGGCGCTGGCCGCAGCCCGGTTCACCGACCAGACGGGTGAGGCCCAGTACCGGGCGCTGCAGGTGGTGATCGGGTTGCTGCGCCAGGCGGCCGAGAACAAGACCACGGTGGCGGCGAAGGCCCTGCTCGACCCGAGGCATCGGCTCACGTTCTCGGTTGCCGTGATCGAGCGGACCACGGGAACGACGGTGGAGGTGCGGACGAGCTCAGAGGGCGGCAGTGGCGGGGAGAAGGAGATCATCGCCAGCTATATCCTCACGGCGTCGCTGTCGTATGCGCTGTGTCCCGACGGGTTGGCCCAGCCCTTGTTCGGCACGATCGTGCTCGACGAGGCATTCTCCAAGAGCTCGCAGACGGTGGCCGGTCGGATCATCGACGCGCTGGCCGTGTTCGGCCTGCATCCACTGTTCGTCACCCCGAACAAAGAGGTGCGCCTGTTGCGGGCCAACACCCGTTCGGCGGTGGTGGTGAGCCGGCGGGGTCAGGAGGCGCGGCTGATGGCGGTGTCGTGGGAGGAGCTCGACGAGCTCCTGGCCGGGGTGGGGGCCGGGGCCGGGCAGCAGGGGTCGGTGGTCGATCTCACCGGCGGCCCGTGAGCGGCCGGGGCGGGCTCGAGGACGGCCCGGGCGGGCTTGAGGGCGGGGGCCAGCGCCGGTGAGGTCGCCGGAGCAGGTCGGACGGCTGCTGGCCGGGCAGTGGTACCGCACACCGACCCGGGTGGCCCGGCTGCTGTCACCCGAGTCGTGGCCGCTGGTCGTGCCGCTGGCCCGGCCGCCTGCAGCCCTGGCGGCCGGCGGCGGGTGGGCCGAGGTGCGGGCCCATCTCGACGCCTGGCGGCGGGTGCCGGTGGGGACGGTGGTGTGGGAGGCGGTGACCTACCGGGGCGTGGCCGAACCGATCGAGGTGCCTGTGCGCTGGGTGCTGGGGTCGCCGTCGGAGTGGGTGGCGGCCAGCGGGAGCAGCGAGGTGGCAGCCGAGCACGGGACGCTGAGCCGGCTGGTGGCCAGAGCCCATCCCCGGTACCGGCGGTTCCTGGTGGAGCGGCGGGGATTGGTGTTCCGGCACGCCGAGCCGGAGGTGGCGGCGGCGCTGGCCGTGGCCGAGCAGCTCGACGAGGGTTGCGCGGCGGGGGCACCGCTGCGGGCCCTGCCCGTGGCCGGGATCGACACCAAGTTCTTCGAGCGGAACCGCCAGCTCATGATCGCGCTGTTGGACGTGCGGTTCGACGGTGTGGTGAGCGAGCTGGGGCTGGAGGCGTTCCTGGGGGCGGCCGGCCCCGACGGGCACTGGCTGCTGGTGGCCGACCTCGACGGGTCGCTGCTGCCCTACCGCCGGATGCGGCTGACCGACGGCGACGTCGCCGCCTGTGGGCTGCCCGGCCGGCGGCTGCTGGTGGTGGAGAACGAGCGGTGCCTGCACGCGCTACCGGCGCTGCCCGGCGCGGTGGCCGTGCTCGGCGCCGGCCTCAACCTCGGATGGCTGGGGGCGCCGAGCCTGAGGGGTCACGCCGTGGGCTACTGGGGCGATCTCGACACGTGGGGTCTGGTGATGCTGGCCCGGGCCCGCGACGCTCGGCCCGATCTGGTGCCGCTGCTGATGGATGCCGGCACGTTCGACGCGCACGAGGATCGGGTCGTCGCCGAGCCCCGGGCGGCCGAGGCGCCGGCGGCCGGGTTGACGGGAAGCGAGGCCGAGCTGTTCGCCAGGCTGTCCGTCGCAGCCCGGGGCCGCCTGGAGCAGGAGCTGCTGGAGCCAGGGTTGGTCCGGGATGCCGTCATCCGCTGGGGCCAGGGGTAGCACCCGTCGGCTCAGCGCTGGCGGCACCAGGCGGCGAGATCGCCGAAGTAGGCGTGGGCCATGGGTGTGGGCGAGCAGATGCTGCTGACGTCGGCTGGGGCCGGCTGGTCGCTCTCGCCCACCAGCAGGCCGAGCAGACCGAGATCCGGGGTGACGCCGCGCACGTCGTAGGAGCCGGTGATCTCGGCCAGTTCGGCCGCCACCTCGTGGGCCCGGTCGAAGTTGCCGGTCTCGTCCACCAGCTTGTTGTCGACCGCATCGGAAGCGTTGAAGACCCCGGCCCCGAGGTCGTTGACGATGGTGTCGGGCGCAATGTCCCGGCTGGTGGCCACGTGGTCGACGAAGTCGTCGTAGCTGCCGTCGACCAGGGCCTGGAACATGGCCTGCTCGCTCGGCGTGAGATCCCGGAAGGGGTTGCCGGCGTCCTTGCCCGTCCCGGCAGTGATGTAGAACTGGTCGATGCCACCGGTGGTCTCGACACCGCCGCCGAGGATCCCGCCGTCGAGGGCGACGACGCCGTTGTAGCGGGAGATGGGGCCGAAGATGACCCCGATGGAGCCGACGATGGAGCCGTTGGAGGCCACGATCCGGTCGGCGGGGGCCATGGCCCACATGCCGCCGGACGCGGAGATCTCGGTGACGTGGGCCACCACCGGCTTGCCGGCGGCCTGGACCGCCTTCACGCCGTCGACGATCAGCTCGGAGCCGACCACGGACCCTCCGGGCGTGTTCATCCGCAGGATCACGGCCTTGATGTCGCTGTCGGCGGCGGCCGACTCGAGCTGCTCCTTGATCTGGGCGCCCCCGGCCACCAGACCGCCGAAGGGCCCGATCCCACCGTCGTCGGCCAGTATCACGCCTTGGACGTCGACCGCGAGGATCACGTCGTCGGCGCCCTCGTCGCCGTCGATGTGTTCGGTGACGGCGATGGGATCGCCGCCCGTCGGCGCACCGGCGTCACCGGCGATCGCCGCCGTGCAGCCGGCGGCCAGGACGAACAAGCCGAACAGCAGCAGGAAGAACCCGATGGGGGCCACGAGGGCGGCGGTGACAGCCCGGCCCAGGAACTGGCCGTAGCTCAGGTGCCCACTGGGCGCGGTCATGGGGATCACCGGCCGGGCGGTGGGTGCCGGCCACGAGCCGGGAGGCGTCGGCGAGCCCGGTGGAGGGGTGGCGGGCCGGGAATCGCCGGGCGGGGGCGTCGGTGCCGTCATGGAACACGACGTTAGTGGGCCGGCCCCGCGTTCTTGGCGCGCCGCCGCCGGCCAAACGAGTGGCGGGCGGGGCGTTCATGGCCGAAGATGGGCCGGTGGTGCCGTCGAGCGGCCCTGCACGGATCGAGGTACTCGGCCCGCTGAGGGCAGGGGCAAGCGATGGGCGCGAACTGACACCGTCGGGTGCACTGCAGCGACGGCTCCTCGCCCTGCTCGTGCTTCGCCGCGGCCGTGCCGTTCCCACCGACACCCTCGTCGAGGCCCTCTGGCCCGACCGGCGGCCCGACGATCCGGTGGCCGCCCTGCAGAACCACGTCACGCGCCTGCGACGCATCCTGCCCGCCGGTGCCCTGGCCTCCACCGACGACGGCTACCGGCTCGACCCGGCAGCGGTCGACGTCGACGCCGACCGGCTGCTCCACCTGCTGGCGGCCGACCCCGACGCGAGCTCCGGGGACGAGCTGGCCGACCTGTTGGATCGGTGGCACGGGCCCGCATACGCCGAGTTGGAGGAGTGGGACGAGGCCCGGGTGGAGGCGGCCCGCCTGGAGGAGTGCCGGCGGCGGGGCCGCGAGACGTTGGCCGAGCGCCGCCTGCAGCGGGGCCAGCTCGACGGCCTCGTCACCGACCTGGCTGCGCTGGCCGACCTCGACCCCCTGCGGGAACGCCCCCGGGCTCTGCTGATGTCGGCCCTGGCGGCCACGGGCCGCACGGCCGAGGCCCTCCGGGTCTACGACGACTTCCGCCGGCTCCTCGCCGACGAGCTGGGCATCTCGCCGTCGCCGGCGTTGGCAGCGCAGCACGCTGCGCTCCTGGGCGACGCCGAACCGGCGCCCGCCTCGCCCCGCCCGATCCGGACCCGGCTGCCCGTGCCGACCACCGGGCTCGTCGGCCGTGAACCGCTGGTGGCCGAGTTGGTGACGCTGGCCGGATCGCACCGGCTGGTGAGCCTGATCGGGCCGGGCGGCGTGGGCAAGACCCGCCTGGCGATCGAGGTGGGCGGTCGCCTCCAGGGCCACCGGCCCGACCGCCCGGTGGTGTGGTGCGAGCTGGCCCAGGCCGACGCCGCCACGGCCCCCGACGTGGTCCTGGCCGCCCTCGGCATCGACGCCCGCCCGGGAGTGGCCCCGGCGG
>Ga0268299_1003033_pt1 | contig 16998 bp, 18 predicted proteins | sample NOBtaG_FD_193484 | JGI IMG/M metagenome (GOLD analysis project Ga0268299, IMG submission 193484) | Activated sludge microbial communities from bioreactor in Nijmegen, Gelderland, Netherland - NOB reactor | ecosystem: Engineered > Bioreactor > Aerobic > Activated sludge | place: Netherlands...
GATGAACAGTGAGATCATCATGCTCTCACTGGCTGTGCTGGTTCCATCTCCGCCGGGGCAGATCTTGCTGGTGTTGTTCGGAACCGCGGGACAGATGACGGGAAACAGTACGCTGTATTGGGCAGGACGCGGGGTTGTGCGATTCCCACGGATTGAACAGAAACTGGAGTCCTGGAGGCAGAAGCTGAGTCATCGCCAGTTGGGCGGAATGGCGGTGCTGTTTCTCAGTTCCACCTTTGGGATTCCGCCCTTCTATCCGCTATCGCTGCTGGCCGGGAGTCTGCGCATTCCCTTCGCGCGCTTTCTTCTGGTAGGAATGTGCGGACGTTTCCTGCGTTACGGGGCATTGGTGTTTGCCTCGCGCCTGTTGTGGCCCTTGTTCCGTTGAGCCGCGCGGACTCATCGCAGCAGAAGAGTGGTGCAAACCGCAACGGCAGCAGAGTAGGAGACCGCAAAGACGGGGCGGCGTCGCATCCATTCCGGATGCAGCACCGGCTTGCCATCGAAGATGCCTCTCACTCTGCGCATCAGGAACGTTTTGTAGCATTCCACCAGCACCCGCTCGCTTCCAATGGCGGACAGCACTACGAGCAGCGGTGTATGGGTGAAGTGCACCATCAGCATTCCGGTCAACGCGCCGACAATGGGGCTGCGGACGAATTTGAGCGGCAGGAACCCTTCAAATTGAGAGTCCTTCAGCGCGCCGCCGGCCGCCACCAGCAATCCGCCGCAAATTCCGATGACCGCGCCGGGAAGCAGCAGGCTATCCCAGTTTGCCGTCATCCACTCATAGCGGCGGCTGAGCCAGCCGAGCAGCCAGAGGGAGCCCGCGACATATCCGATTCCCGCTGCCAGTTTGACCGGATAGATGTGCGCGGGAATGTGAATGCGATGGAGCAGTTTGTAGAATTCGGCATGCTCGCTGCGGCGGAAAAAGCCTTTGTACCCCTCGCCGATCATGCGTTCCATGGTGACGATGGAGAAGGCGAACACGCCCAGGTTGTCAATGACGAGAAGACCTCGCGATCGAGCAGCGTACAGTACGGCGGCGGACACAATTCCGACGCCGATGCTACGCAGAAATTTCGCTGTGGAGAAGCCTTCCCAGGGGGGATCTTTGAAGCCTTGCCAGCTCGACACAATCAAGCCGGCTACGGCTCCGATGAGCAGGTAAGCCAGCATGGCACACCACCTCTCACTCTATTGGATGCACGCGGTACGCCATAGCGTTGCCGGTATACTAGTGAGAAGCACAACTTCCACAAACAACATGCATTGGGCCGAACGAGTCGCCGACTCCCTTATTCAAAAATTCCCCGACACCGAAGAGTTTCATTGCGCATCGGGCACGACGCCGTCGGGAGCCGTGCATTGCGGCAACCTGCGGGATATTCTCACCAACTGGTTCGTGGCACGCTGCCTGCTGGAACGCGGCAAGCGGGTGAAACTGCTGCAGAGCTGGGATAACTACGACCGCTTTCGCAAGGTCCCGAAGAATATTCCGGAAAGCTACAGCCAGCACCTGGGCAAGCCGCTGGTGGATATCCCCGATCCATTTGGCGAATACTCCTCCTATGCCGCGCGCTACGAAAAGATCTTCGAAGCGTCGCTGGCTAGGCTCGGCATCGAGATCACCTATCGCTATCAGGCCGAGATGTATCGCTCCCAGCAGTACAACTACGGCATCGTGGAAGCGATTCAGAAGCGGCGCGAGATCTACGACATCATTTCCAGCTTCCGCACGCAGAAGGGCACCGAAGAGGAGCGCGAGCGCTATTTCCCGGTGGAAGTCTATTGCCCGGTGTGCAAGCGCGACACCACGCAGTTCATCGAGTTCAACGAATCGACCATGGTGTTCGCCTACCGCTGCAAATGCGGGCACGAAGGCGCGGGCTCGGCCGAGACGGCGGAGAATCTGAAACTGCCGTGGAAGATCGACTGGCCGATGCGCTGGCGGCATGAAAAGATCGGTTTCGAACCCGGCGGCAAGGATCACGGCACCGCGGGCGGCAGCTACGAAGTGTCGAGCCGCATTTCGCGCGAAATCTTCAACAGCGAACCGCCGGTGTTCCAGGTGTACGAATTCGTCGGCATCAAGGGAATGGCCGGGAAGATGAGCAGCTCGGCGGGCACCGTCATTTCGCTCGACGACGCGCTCGAAATCTATCAGCCCGAAGTGCTGCTGTGGATCTTTTCGCGCATGGCGCCCAACCGCGCCTTCGATCTGGTGGTGGACCGGCAAATTTTCCAGGTCTACGACGAGTTCGACCGCGCCATGCAATCCACCGACAGCGAAGACGCCGAACACAAAGCTGTGGAACTGGCAAAGGTGGATGGCCGTACGGTGCACCCCGTTCCCTTCCGCCAATTGGCGAGTTTCTCCGGCATTGTGCGCGGCAATCACCAGGCGCTGGCCGATATCTTCGTGCGGCTGGGGACTCCGTTCCCCAAAGAAGAATTCGCCGAGCGGCTGCAGAAGGCCGAACACTGGCTGAAGACGTACGCTCCGGAAGAGGACGTGCGCCTGGCGGATGCGCTGCGCGCCGATTACGCGGCTGCGATGCCGGCCGATCGTAAGAGCTGGATTACAGCGCTGGCCGCGTGGATCGAGACGGCGGAAATCACGCTCGAATCGGCAAATGAACGCCTCTACGCCATCCCCAGCGAACTGTCACCGGAAGGCAACGCCAAGGAGATGCAGAAGGCGTTCTTCACCGATATCTATCAGCTCCTGTTTGCCCGCAAGAGCGGACCGCGCCTGGCCACCTTCCTGGCGGCGGTTCCGAAGGCCGATTACCTCCACCTGCTGGCTATTTCTTAGTGGCGAGCGAGCGCTGCAAGTTGCTCCGGCCGCGGCTGTAGCCGAAGTAGATGGCGAAGCCGAGCGCCATCCAGATGAAAAGCCGCATCCAGTTCTCCAGGCCCAATCCGGCCATCAGGCCGAGGTTCGCCAGGATACCGAGGATCGGCACCAGCGGAACCAGCGGCGTACGGAACGGGCGCGGCAGATCGGGGTGCGTTTTGCGCATCACGAGTATCCCGATCGACACCAGTACAAAGGCGAACAGCGTGCCGATGGACGTCATTTCCCCCACGATCTGAATCGGCGCAAAGGCGGCGAACGTACCGACAAACACCATGAACATCAGGTTGCTGCGCCACGGCGTGCGGAACTTGGGATGCACATCGCTGAACAGCTTAGGCAGCAGGCCGTCGCGCGACATGGAGTAGAACACGCGGCTCTGGCCGAGCAGCATGACCAGAATCACAGAGGTGTATCCGGCAATGATGGCCAGCTTGATGGCCGTCTTCAGCCATTGGTATGGAGTACGGTCGATGGCGACGGCTACGGGTGCGGCCGAATCGAGTTCCTTATACGGCACCATGCCTGTCAGCACGTGGGCGAAGAGAATATAGAGCAACGTGCAGACCACCAGCGAACCGATGATGCCGATGGGCATGTCGCGTTGCGGATTCTTGGCCTCCTGCGCCGCGGTGGAGACCGCATCGAACCCGATGAAGGCGAAGAACACAACGCCTGCCGCTCGGAGCACCCCGCTTAGACCGAAGTGACCGGTCTGTCCGGTGTTCTCGGGGATATAGGGAACGTAGTTGGCTTGGTTGATGTAGCCCCATCCGAAGATGATGAAGATCACCACCACCGTTACCTTCATGACGACGATGACAGAGTTGATGCGGGCCGATTCCTGAATGCCGACGATCAGCACCGTGGATACGGCGATGACGACGAGGATGGCGGGGATATTGATGACGCCATGCAGGATATCGCCATTAGCGAGTGTTGTCTTCGTAAAGGGGGAATTAATGTATTGCCAGGGAAGATCGATGCCGAAGTCTTTGAGGAGGGAGGCAACATAGCCGGACCAACTGACGGCAACGGTGGCGGCCCCGACGGCGTATTCCAGCACCAGATCCCAGCCGATGACCCAGGCGAGCAATTCGCCCATGGTGGCGTAGGAGTAGGTGTAGGCACTGCCGGCGATGGGGATCATCGTGGCGAACTCGCTGTAGCAAAGCCCGGCAAAGGCGCAACCAACGGCGGCGAGAAGGAAGGAGAGGGTGACGGCGGGTCCGGCGTGATGCGACGCGGCGATTCCGGTGAGGGAGAACAGTCCGGCGCCGATGATGGCGCCTATTCCGAGGGCGACCAGTTGCGTGGCGCTGAGCGTACGTTTGAGTCCGTGCTCTCCTTCGCTCTCGGCACGGATCTGCTCCACAGATTTTGTGGCGAAAAGACTCATTCAGGCTCCTCCAGCATCCTTAAGGAATAACGAACAATGGTACCAGCTTTGAGTGCGGGGACGGATGGTGTTTTGAGGGCCGCTGGAGCTGTCCGCGAGACAAGAAAGACTCTACGGTCCATAATGAAAACAATGGCAACCGTCCATATGAGTGAGGCTGAGGTAGCGCGAGATCTTCACAGCGTGCTGGCGAAGGTGCGGCAAGGTATTGAGATTGTGATTGAGTAGGACCATCGTCCTGTTGCCGTTTTGAAGTCATCCGGTTCAACGAGGCCAGGCCGCAAACTGGAGTGAATGTATCGCGCTGGCGAAAGCTTACGAATCCCAGCATCCTTCCTCCCCGGTTCCGGATGAAAATTTCGGTGAGGATGTTCAGATCGGGATCGATGCACGATGCGATACGCTCGAGCCACCCAAATGGGATTAGTGCTCGATTCCAGTGTCCTCATCGCGGTAGAACGACGGAATCGTCCCGTAAGCGAGTTGCTCGCCTCTTCTGGAAGCGGACCATTCGGAAAACGAATTTCTGATTTCTGCAATAACGGTGATGGAGTTAGAACATGGCTGGTATCGAGCCAAAACTCCAGAAGTTGCCCGGATCAGGCGCCGGTATCTCGACGAGGTCTTGACGGTAATCCCGGTAGAGCCGTTCACCCGCGAGATGGGTGTGCTGGCCGCAAAGACAGACGCCACAATCCGCCAAACGGGGCTGTCGGTTGCGACGGCGGATTTGTTAATCGGAGTGACCGCGCTTTACTACGGCTATGCCGTGGGCACACACAACCTGCGGCACTTTCGAACAATCCCTGGCTTGACTGTACTCTCGCTCTGAGAACCACGGTACCATCAGAAGAAGAATCGGAGGCGATACGTGGTTCCATCGCTGGGCATTGATCCGCTGTTGCATTTGAAAAAGCTCGAGAAGGTGACGCTTGAGTTCACCACTCGCTGCAATCTGAAGTGCACCTACTGTGCCGTCAGCCGTCCCTGGCATGAGAAGGAAGATCTCGATCTGGAGGTGTTCCCTTCCCTGCTGGAGGAGTTCAAGACGCTGGGGGTAAAGAAAGTCCAGATTTCCGGCGGCGGGGAAACAACGATTGTCAAAAACTGGGACGATTATCTTTTCCAGTTCATCGACAATGACATCGAGGTGTCGATCATCACGAACCTCGCCAAGCCGCTAAACGACCGTGCGGTGCGTGCCCTGTCGCTGTGCGTGGAGATCAACACCAGTTGCGATACCGTCGATGCCTCGCTCTATGCCGCCATCCGCAAAGGCGGTGATTTCGCCGTCTTCCTGCACAACATCGCCCGGATTCGCGCACTGTGCCTGAGCGAGGGGCGGCGGATGCCGTACCTCATCTGGAATGCGGTGGCGACGGATAAGACCATCGGGCTTACGGACCAATGGGTGGCCATGGGCATCGCCGTGGGCATCGATCATTTTCAGATTTCGGAGTTGTCGAAACTCGACGATTTGCCCGATGGATTCCCGGTGGATTCGGTGGGCACCCTGCCCGCCGAGAAACTCGCCGAAGCGCGCGCCGCGGTGGAACGTGGACGGCAGATGGCGAAGGCCGCGGGCAAGTGGTTTGCATTGCTGCCCACGGTGGAAAGCGCGCTCGAAGGCAGTGGAGTGGTGATGCGCATTCGCACGGTGGTGGAACAGCAGGAAGGCAGCAAGCCGGTATTGAGCAAGGCGCTGACGGTGCTGGAGTCCGCGCCTGTGGCCACGCAAGGCAAGACGAAAAATTGTGTCATGCCATGGACGGAAGCCTATCTCTATGCCTCCCACCAATTGGGGCCCTGCTGCATGTATCGCGATGAAAAGCCGGTGCCTGCGGGCAGGTTCGCCGAGGCGCTGAATACGCCGAATCTCATCGCCATGCGCAATGGATTGCTGACCGGGAAATTGGTGTATCCGTGCACCATTTGTGCGATGTTCCCCGAGGTAGAGGTGGAGCAGTTCCAGCGCCGTGTGAAAGACCGGCTGGAGGGGAAGATTTTCTAAATCACCCCTCCACATCCACGCGCGGCGGCCCCGAATGACCTACCTGCGCCGAGACGGTATCCCACAACCGCTGCTCCTGTTTGAGCGACGCAATCTCGGTGGAAAGCAGGTGTTTGGCGAGGATCAACTGGCGCATGGCGGTGACGCCCGCCTCGCGCGACCGCCGTAGAGCGAGTTGCTGCGCGGCGGTAGGCTGGCGCAACGCATCAATAGCGGCGGTGGCTTCGCCAATCAACCGGTTGCGTTTCTGTAAGACGGCGGCCAGCCTCTCCAGATCCCCTGCATCGGCCTTCGCCAGATCGGCATCCACGGTTTCGAGTTCCTGGAGTATCTCGTTTAGTTCCGGCAATTACTGATCCTTTCCGTAGAGAGAGTAATTCAGACTCTGAATGGACGCGTCCAACACGCTTTGCTGCGATTGCAGGCTCGCCAGCAGGGAGTCGGCCGCCTGTAGTTTGGCCGAAAGCGAAAGCTGCATCGCCGAGAGCCGCTCGGTGAGCTTGGCCACCTGTTCACTGATCCGGCCGTCGGTTTCCTGGTACTTATCGAGCTGGACCTTGGCCATCCCCGTGACGGCGTCGCTGACCGTGGTGAGCAGAGACGCGCGTCCGCCGAAACCGCTGTGCGTTGTCCCGAGAAACGAAAACGAACTACTGACCTGTTCCGCCGTGAGGGCGTTGAATACCTCGGAATTGAGGCTGGCAACGCCTTCCCTGTCAAATTCGACGCCGAGCGCGCCCAGGCTGGTAATCGACCCGTTACCGCCCTCGTAAGAGGCCACCGTCCGTAGCCGGCTGTGCACTTCGCGGACGAGAAAGTCGCCGCTCAGCAGCCCCGCGCCGCTCCCGATCTGTGCGTTCACCTGCTCGCGCACTGCATTGTAATTGGCAACGAAACCTTGCAACGCGGTGGACAGCTTCGAACGGTCCGAGGCAACGGTGACTGTGACCGATTCGTCGTCCTCCGTCGTCCCCAGTATATTGAACGTCACCCCCGGCACCACATCGTTGATGAACGTGCTTTTCTTGCTGACCGAGACCCCGTTGAGCTTGAACTCCGTGTTCGCACCCTGGTTGTTGGCCGTCAGCAGATTGGTGTTGGCCCCGGTGGGATCGTCCCGCAACTCAAGAGTGGTGGCCCCGGTGCTGTTGGCCGTGACGGAAAGGTAGTAAGGATCCGCGCCGGTCCCGGTGGTAAGGACGCTGGCCGTCACTCCCGCGCCCAGATTGTTAATCGCATCGCGCAGCCCGGTGAGGTTGTTCTTCCCCGTGAGATCGATGGTGTAGTTGTTCGAACCGACGGTGAGCTTGACCGTGCCGGTAGAAGAAACCGACGTGGAAGTGGAGTTGGCATAACCGCTCGCCGAGGTTTCGGCAGCCGCCTTGGCAACCGAAGTGATTTCGCTCAGCGTGTAAACCGCCGGCGCCGACGAACTGACATTCGATGCCGTGACCTTGGAGGTGTTGGAACTGGAAGCCGCCAGCGCTTTCTGCTCGCCCAGGGTGCCCAGTGCAGTGACACTGCTCGCCAGCGAGGCGACCGAACCGCTCAGGTTCGTCACCAGCAGCTTCTGCTGCAGCAGGTCTTTCTGCTGGTTCTGCAGGGCGGTAATCGGCAAGCCCGCGATCTGCGTCGCGCGGCTGAGTATCATCTGGAAATCTTCCGAGAAGCTACTGACGCCGGTGAATGTTAATGGGGAGATACTCATTCGGATGGACTCCTCCGCCAAGGCTTATCGGCGAGCGCGGGCGAAGCTTGAGCCGAGCGTCGCGATTTTGTAAACTGAGGGCCCTCGCGCTAGCCTGGAGGTTGTCCCCTAAACCCAAGATCCTGTTCATCTTCGGCACCCGTCCGGAAGCCATCAAATTGTGCCCCGTGGTGCTCTACATGAAGCAGCACCTGACGGACTTCGACACGCGCGTCTGCGTCACGGCGCAGCATCGCGGCCTTCTCGATCAGGTGCTGGCCGCCTTCGACGTCACCCCCGACCACGACCTGGACGTGATGCTCCCCGGTCAGACGCTGTTTCAATCCACCAGCCGGATCCTGGCCGCGCTCGAACCCGTCCTGCTGGCCGAACAGCCGGCCATGATCTTCGTTCAGGGCGATACGACCACCACGTTCTGCGGAGCACTGGCCGGCTTCTATCGCGGAGTCCCCGTGGCTCATGTCGAGGCCGGGTTGCGCACCTGGGACATGCGCCAGCCCTTCCCCGAAGAGATGAACCGGGTGCTGACGACGCGGCTGACGGCGCTGCATCTGCCCCCCACCGAGGGCTCGGCCGCGAACCTGCGCCGCGATGGCGTCGACGATGCGCAGATCTTCGTCACCGGGAATACGTGCATCGATGCGCTGCTGGCGATCAAGGACAAGATCGAGCGCGGCGAAGTGGACGTCCCGCGCTGGGACTTCCTCGATCCGGCAAAGAAGATGATCCTGGTCACCGGGCACCGGCGCGAAAGCTTCGGCGGCGGGTTTGAGCGCATTTGCGAGGCGCTGCACCGGCTGGCCGAGCGCGACGACGTGGAACTGGTGTATCCCGTACACCCCAATCCGAACGTGCGGGAACCGGTGGAGCGGCTCCTCGGCGGGCGCGGCAACGTGCATCTGATCGACCCACAGGACTATGTGCCTTTCGTCGATCTGATGCGGCGCAGTTATCTGATCCTCACCGATTCGGGCGGAGTCCAGGAGGAAGCGCCGTCGTTGGGCAAGCCCGTGCTGGTGATGCGCGAGAAGACCGAGCGGCCGGAGGCGGTGGAAGCGGGCACATCACTGCTGGTGGGCACGGATGTGGAAAAGATTGTCACCGAAGCGGCGCTGCTGCTCAATGACGCGGCGGAGTATGACCGCCGCTCGCATATTCATAATCCCTATGGCGATGGGCGGGCGTCGGAGCGCATTGTGGCCGCCGTGCGGGGGTATTTCGGCTGTTAGGTTAGGAGACCCCGTTATGGGTGTAGTGACCGTAGGGCTTGGCCGCCAGATGGGGATAGAAAGCCATCACTTCGGACTTCAGAGCTTCGAAATCAGCAGCGTTGGTGGCTGCGCCGGTGCGCTTGGCGGTGGCAATCGGCCACGCTTTCTGCGCCAGCGGTTTCCAATCGAACGAGCCTGCGGGAAGCGTGGGTCCATTGAGCAGTTGCAGAAAGAAGCACTGGGCGATGTACGCGATAGCCTCTTCTTCGATTGCCGTGAGATAGGCGCGGCGGGAATCGAAGGCGGCGTGGACGGCTTCATGCACGATGCGCGCCCGGTTGCCCAGCCCGGTGTGCAGACTCCCCAGTTGGAGGAGATCCGCCTTGGGCATGTAGAGCGCTCCGGCGTTATGGGAAACCAGTGCCGGGTTGAAACCGACTTGAATATGGTTGCTTCCCACCATCGTGCCGACGCTGCCGATGTCTCCGTAATGGACGTTGGCAACCGAGGTATTGAAATAGACGGAACGGGCGCTAGCGCTGATCAGCGTTTCGTAGACCAAGTCGCGGGCAATGTCGTCGTAATCGGGTTCCCAGTCGGGGTGGGGAATGTAAAGGTAGAGCGGCGCGGAGGCGCCGGGAGCCTTGCCCTTCCGGTCATCATGGGCGCCGAAGCGGTAGTTCTTCCCATCGGCTGTGACCGCGCGGCAGCCAACCCTGTGATAGAGATACCAGTTGACCTCATGGGGATTCCGGGTGCGGAAGTTGTAGAGGATGAGACGCCAGGGGTCACGCCCTCCGGCCAGTGAGGCCCAATTGTCGCTGAGCGTCACCAGTCTCTTCTTGACGTGGTCGGCGGGGGGCCATGGCTTGCGGGGAACAACGGGTGTTTGGCGGACGGGCTCCGGATAGGACAATTTCGATCTCTCCTCACCCTGTATAGGGCGATCGGGAGGCGGATTCGCTCAGAGGAGTACCAGAGAATCCTTATTGCCCCAAAAGTTTCAAGTAGCGCTCGCGCGAGATGCCGGCGGTGCGCAGGTTGTTCTTGATGATGAACACCTGCACGGCAGCATACTTCGGAATCACCACAGGCCTGATTACATCGGGCTTGGTAAAGACCATGTGGTCGCCTTCCGTGCGGATATGGGTGACCCCCCCCCGGCTTCGAAGACTCCAGCGAGCCGTTTGTAGTGGATGGGCTAACTAAGCTTTGGCATGTGTCAGCGGCACAGGCAAGGACATCCGCCGCACGCCGATAAACTTGGGACTGTCGATTTTAGCCTTGCGCCTGATGTAGCCTGCTTCAGCTAGAATCTGCTCCAGCGTCCCCATTCTCTCAGCTTCTTCCAAGAACAGCCGGACAGCCTCTTTGAGGTTCTGTAGGGCTTTTGCCTGAGTGCCACCGCAGGAGGACACGTCCAATTCCAACGCGTGGGCCACAAAGGTGCGACCTTCCTTGAAGATACGGGTGGTGAATTCAATTTCCATGGTGGATGGTGTGCTCTTGCACTGGCAGTGTAACATCGCGACAGGACTCCGGGAAGATTAGACTTCAGCCAGCGGCTGCTAATAGGGTGGGACGGGCTCCCGACGGACGGTGACGCCTCGTATCTTGGTACCCGGGAACTCGACTCCTCTCTAGGGCTCCGAATCCGCAATCCCTTTCGTTCTTAGCAAAACCAGATCGAATACAGACTGTATGGCTTATTGCTACCATATAGCCATATGAAGACCACTCTCGACCTTCCCGAGAGCTTGCTGCGCGAGGCAAAAGCGCTCGCCGCCAAGGAGGGAACTACCCTGACGGAACTGGTGGAATCCGGTCTTCGTAAGGTGGTGGAGCAGAGGAGTTCCCCGCCCACCTTCCGCCTTCCCGATGCCAGTTGGGGCGAGGGAGGCTTGGTCTCCGGCTACGAATGGAGCCGTGTACGAGACCTCATCTACGGGGCTGATCCCGAGTGATTGCCGTTGACACAAACCTGCTGGTCTATGCGCACCGTCCCGACATGGAATGGCATGTCAAGGCAGCGGCCTTGGTCCGCAATTGTGCCGAATCCTCGGCGCTCTGGGCCATCCCCTGGCCATGTATCCACGAGTTCTATGCCATCGTCACCAACGCTCGTATCTTTCGCCAACCTTCCCCGCCGGAGATGGCGTTGCATCAGATCGGTGTTTGGATGAAAAGCCCCAATATAGTGCTTCTGGCCGAACGCCCCGGATATTGGGAACTGGCCCACCGCATGATCGAAGCCGCATCCATTCGCGGAGCCCAAGTGCACGATGCCCGGATAGCCGCCCTTTGCCTGTTTCACGGCGTCGCTGAATTGTGGACCGCCGATCGCGACTTCCAGCGCTTCCCCAACCTGAAGACGCGCAACCCTCTCGTTCAGCCGCCCACCTAACTAGCGCCCCGTCAGCTTCCAATTCGCATAGTGCGCAATCGTCGAGCCCTCAATCCACAGCGCCACCGCGCCCTTCCCCGCCGCCCCCGACTTCACATCGTTCACAATCAGCGTAGGCTGCGGGTGATTGTTCACGAAAAGCTTCGCCTTATCCCCATTCACCTCGATCTTCACATGCACCCACTCCGCCGGCCCGATATCCACATATGACTCATACTTCGACGGAGTCTCCTGCCGCAGCTTGAACCACGGGAAGCCCGGGTGCTGGATGTACTGCGCCGTGTGGTTGCGCCGCTCCTGGTCATCAGCCCGCCCGTTGGTCGGGCGCAGATAGAAGCAATCGTAAGTCTTGCGGTCCGGCTGCACACGAAACGCGACGCCCACAAATCCGCGAGCGCCACCCGCCGCGCCTGACCCGGGCTCACCCGCAATATCCACTTCCATCGTCCCGCTACTGAACTCCACGCCGTCCATCAGTGCCAGATGATCCTGGCGGTTCGCATCACCCGCCGCGCCACCGGCCGCCGCGGTCAATTTAATCGCCTTCTTCCCCTGAAACGTCACCGGAGTGGCGACGGCATTATGCAGCGTCAGCCCATCGGCACTGCTGAGAGGAAGAGATTTGCTTTGCGGGTAGGCTGCCGGAACCGCGGCCAGTAACACGGCAAAAGAAAGAATGCGGCGCATGAGGATCACCATATGCGAGAGTGTACCTTATGAGCCTGGCAATCGAACTGGCGGCGCTGTTTCGCCGCGACATCGCGAGACTGGTGCAGGAGGTGCGCGCCTTTCCAGACGATGCACCGCTGTGGGAAACCCGCCCCGGCGTGGCCAACTCGGCCGGCAACCTCGCCCTTCACCTCGAAGGCAATCTGCGCGACTTCATCGGACGCCAGTTGGGCGGCGTCGAATACACCCGCCGGCGCGAACTCGAGTTCTCCACCAAGGACGTGCCCCGGGAACCCCTCGCCGCACGGCTCGAAGAAGTACAAGAGATTGTCTATGGCACCGTGGCGGGCCTAACCACGGACCAACTCGACGAAATCTATCCCATCAACGTCCTCGGAGTCGAACTCACCACCCGGCAGTTCCTCCTCCATCTCTACGGACATCTTTCCTTCCACCTCGGACAGGTGGATTACATCCGCCGCATCCTCACCGGCGACGGCGCGCTGAAATTCGTGCGCCTATGAGAACTCCCGTTATAATGTAACCTTTGAGACCATCCGCATCCCCCGCACAAGGCCTGACCAGTGGCCAATAAATTCATCCTCATCGACCAGTCGATTTCGAACATCGCCGGCCACCACTACGAATACGCCGTGCACGTGCTCGAAGCCGCCCAACGCGCCGGCTTTGAGCCGTACCTCGCCACCAACCGGCGCTTTCCCAAAGAGCAGCATCCACCCCAGTGGCGCACGCTCCCCGCCTATGAAGCCGGATTCTGGGATTCGGAAGGCGTGGCTGAATCGAGCCTGGTGAAGTGGTTCCAGCAGCGCTACCGCGCCTTGCGGTTCCGCTACGGGCTCAGTTATCACTTCTCGCTGTTTGGATTGCTGTGGGCCGTGCGCCACCGTTTCAGCGAATTCCTGCTGAAACAACCGCTCGACCGCACGCACCTTGCCTCCCTGGCTACGCTACTGCCCGCGGCGCTGCTGCTGAAACTGGCGCGGCTGGTGCTGTTACTGCTGCTATTGCCCGTCATGCTGCTCATCTTCCTCTGGCGCGCCACCGGCCGCCTGATGCTCGCCGGCGGCTTCCCGCAGCTCTATCTGAAGGAGCTGTACTGGGAAATCGCCGACACGCTGCGCTTCCCACGCGAGCTGATGGCCCGCCGCATCGGCTACATGAAGTGGTGGAAGCAATACCGCTCGCTGCGCAGCTTTCAGAAGGACACCGAACGGCTGCTCGATCAGCTTCGCCCCGCCGCGGGAGACATCGTCTTCATCCCCACGCTGTCGGCCATCGACATGATGGGTCTGTCGGAAGCGCTGAAAAATCGTACGCCCGGCCCAAGCTGGCATCTGCTCTTCCGCCGCGATATCTATCCGGGGCGCGAATCGGAGTACGATCAGCACGAATGGCGCGTGCAGGGCTTACGGCAGTCGATGGCCGTGTCCCGCGAAAAGATGCAGGCTCACGATGTGCGCTGCTACACCGACACGGATGAGCTGACAGCTCAGTACAACCGGCTCGGCGTCGGCCAGTTCCGCACCGTGCCCATCCCCCATACCCACGCCGCTGTGCCCAAACCAGCCACGCTGCCCCTGCGCGTCATCTACGTCGGCGATGCGCGCCGCGAAAAAGGCTATCATTTCATCCCCCGCCTGATGGAAGATCTATGGGCCGATTACATCGCCCCAGGCAAGCTCACCTTTCATCTGCAATCGAACTTCAACATCCCGAACGGCGAGCCCGAGGCCGTCATCGCACGCCAGCAACTGGAGTACTTCGCGGCAAAGAAACCCGGAGCGGTGGAGTTGTTCACCAAGCCCCTCACCAGCGCGCAGTACAAGGACTTCGTTCTCTCCGGCGATCTGAATCTGCTCTTCTACGACGCCAACAATTACTACGCGCGGTCGAGTGGAATTCTGGTGGAATCCTTGAGCGCGGGCATGCCGGTGATTGTCCCCGCCGGAAGCTGGCTCGCCCGCCAGTTTCAACCCGCGGTCATGGCCTATCACGGCACTGTGCTCGATCGCGCATCGCGCCACATGAGCCTCACCATGGACGAACTCGCCTGGGAGTTGGATGATGTGCGGGTCGAACTGGTGGACGGCGAACTGACAGGTGTGGATCGCGCCAGACCCACGGCGCTTATTCCCGTTCCATCCCGCACCACACATCTGCTGCTCGACATGGAACTGCCCGCAAAGGAAGCTGTGCTCTACATTGAGCAATCCGACGCCGCGGGCTATCGCATCGGCCGCCGCATGCGGCGCGTGCTGGAAGCTGGAAAGAAGGACAAGGCCACGGATTTAATCGCTATCCACGAACGCGCGCGCAAGATTACGCTGGCGCTCGGCGGTGGCACGCTGCGCCGGCTGGAGGCGCATCTCGTCGCCTGTCCGGAAGCGCTCCCCTTGAGTGCCGTCGGCGTGGTGTATCACGACACGGCGGAGATCGCTCCCCTGGTGCGCGATCTGGTGAATCACCACGGCCATTACCTGCACACAGCGCGCGCCTTTGCCCGCACCTGGCAGACGTATCACAATTCAGACCGGCTGGTGGGGGAGATTGCCGGATGAAAATCGTCGTTGTGTCGGATGTCACCATCGGTTACGGCAGCCCTCAGGTGCCGCTGCTTGCCGCTTCGCTGCGCGAGCATTACGGCGGCAACGCGAGCGTGGATATCGTCGAGCCCGCACAGCCCGAACTCGCCCCCCGCCATGGCCAGTTCCCCACGTTCGCCTTTCACCGTGTGGCCACAGCCGATCATCCGCATTCCCCCGTCGGCCGCACCGAATACGTCTGGCGCGCGGCAAAGATCGTCAACCGCCTCAAACCCGATGTGCTGGTGATCAGTTGCACCTATTGCCTGCCGGTGCTGTTCCGCTTGAGCCGCCGTCCGCGCAAGGTAATCTACTATTCCATCGAATCCATCCCGTTCTATGGCGAATTCGACGTCGAGATGAACCTGCGCGCCGCCCCGCTGCTCGATGTCGTCATCTTCCCCGAAGAAAACCGAGCCATCCTTGAAACCGGCCGCTGCGGCTTCACCAAAGTGCCCAAGCTGGTGCTCTACAACGTCAGCAACCGCCGCGCCGAAGCCAGGCAGCCGCGCGATGCCGCACAGCGCAACGGCCGCATCCTTTATTCCGGCACCATGAGCATGGCGCAGACGTTCCTCAACTACTACCTGGCCGACGAAGTGCGCAAGCTGCCCATCGACATGTACGGGCCCATCAAGGGGCCGGCTGCCGACAAACAGCGATTCCTCAACGCCAATCCCGGAGCACTGCGCTATCACGGCTACATCGACTCAGTCAGTCTGGCCGCGCTACGCCCCGCCTATGCCTACAGCATCGTTGCCTGGAATCCGAACGTCGAGAATCAGCTCTACGCCGCACCCAACAAGTTCTTCGAGTCGATTGCCGACGGCGTCCCGCCCATCGCCGCGCCGCATCCGCAGTGCCAGCTGATTCTGGAGCGCTACGGCTGCGGCATGCTGCTCGACACTTGGGATTACGACGTGTTCCTCGATGCGCTCCAAAGCGCCATCCATCTCTTCGGCAGTGCCGAATGGGAGCGCATGGTGGAAGGCTGCCGCGAAGCGGTCGCACAGGAGTTGACCTGGGACACACAGATGGAGAAAGTGAAACCGTATCTATGAAGAAGATTGCCGTAACAGGAGCACGCGGATTCCTCGGCCGCCACGTCGTGCCGGTGCTTGAAGCGCGCTATGGCGCGGAGCATGTGGTTGCCTTGTCCCGTTCCGATTACGACCTGATGGACCCTGCCGCCGTGCGCCGCATGTTCGCCGAAGTGAAGCCCGACGCGGTGGTGCATCTGGCCGCCTATGTCGGCGGCATCGGAGCCAACCGCGAGTTCCCCGCCTCGTTCTACTACCGCAACACCATTCTCACGGCGCTGATGTTCGAAGCCGCGGCCGAGCACGGCGTGGAGAAGCTGCTCTACCCAATGGGCGGATGCAGCTATCCGGCTAAAGCCGTATCGCCAATTGACGAAACCCAGTTATGGCAAGGCTATCCGCAAAAAGAAAGCGCGGCTTATTCCACGGCGAAAATGATGGGACTAGTGGCCTCCGACGCCTACCGCCAGGAACGCGGCTTGCGCAGCGTGGTGATGATTCCCGGCAACATGTACGGTGAGTTCGACAACTTCCGCGAAAAGGAGTCGCATGTCGTGCCCGCCCTGGTGCGCCGCTATTACGAGGCCAAGCTGGCGGGCAAGGAATCGGTGATGGCCTGGGGCACCGGCCGCGCCACTCGGGACTTCGTCTATGCCGGTGATGTGGCTGCGTTGTTCCCGTATTTTCTGGAAGAATACGATTCCATCGAACCGGTGAATATCAGCTCCGGCACCACCACCTCCATCCGCGAACTGACGGAAACCATCCGCGAGCTGGCCGGGTTCGAGGGCGAGATCGCCTGGGACGCCTCCAAACCCGACGGACAGTTGGAGAAAATCTTCGACGTCACGCGAATGAAGGCGCTGGGTCTGTCGTGCCCCACTTCCCTGCGCGAGGGATTGAAGAAAACCATCGACTGGTTTGCCCGGAATTATTCCAATGCGGGGGATGGTCTGCGGTTGTAGATACGTTAGGTTCTAGCACCGGCCATTCTGAGAATTCATCTCTCACAAATCTTACGCGGCAAGCAGTTCGAGAACCTGTTGAATTGCACGATCAGCCTTGTAATAGGCCGTTTCGACCTTGCTGG
>Ga0268299_1003034_pt1 | contig 16996 bp, 12 predicted proteins | sample NOBtaG_FD_193484 | JGI IMG/M metagenome (GOLD analysis project Ga0268299, IMG submission 193484) | Activated sludge microbial communities from bioreactor in Nijmegen, Gelderland, Netherland - NOB reactor | ecosystem: Engineered > Bioreactor > Aerobic > Activated sludge | place: Netherlands...
GTCAGAACCGAATCCACCAGAAAACCTCCGGAATTCAGCGTGGCCGTCTTGAAGCACGAACCGGTTGGCATACTCGAGGCGTTGACTTCTCCGGGACTTCACGGGAACGAAGTCGGTCTGGCACTTTCGCTCAAACGGGTGATCGAACGGGTATCCCCCACGATGGTTCTGGTTTCTCCCATCGAGGGGGCATCCCGTATCAACAGGCAGGGGCTGACTCCCGAATATACCCGTATGAGGATGGATTACGAGCAAAGCAACATTCTCGAGCGGGATACGCTCAAGAAGATCGGACAGGCGCTGGGCGTCCGATATATCATCCAACCTCGTCTGGCCGCCTTCACACAGACCCTGTACGATCGGTGGAAAGTACCTGCCTTGGAAATCAACGTGATTCGGATCCGATCCAGCATCATCAGACTCAGCCTACAGATCTGGGATTCGGACACGGGCGATTTGGTCTGGGCCTCGACCGCGGAAGGGTCGTTTCAGGAGGAGGCGCTGACAGAAGATCCGGTCTATTTGAGGGAGGCCGGGCGGATCACCTGGGGCAGCATCTTGTCGGATTTCGCCCGGGACCGGACATCCTCCCGCTATTCCCCGACGAACAATCTCGTCGATTCGCTGGTCGGGCCCGACATCAATGAAGAGGTCCCTCACGAAGCGCCTCCCGGTTCCGCGCCCCAGGCGGGACAATAAGGAAATTCGGATCATTTAGGAAGAGAGTCAGGATTTGCTGCTTTACTTTTGTGAGCAATTCAACTAGGGTTCCGTCCCCTCGGGACCCCGATAGGAGTCGAGTTTGAATCACCCACAAGTCAGGAGGTGCTTCCCATGATGACAGATGTAAAGCGAGTCGGTATGCGGCTGAGATTGGCGGCAGTCGGAGCTGCCGTCTGCGGGATACTCAGCATCTATGCGGTCTCTCCCGTGCTTGCGTCGGACGCGGCGGAGCAGCAGCAGGTGGTTGAAAAGGCGCAAATGACACTGGATGCATTCGGAGCGGACGAAGGCATGAAGGCCGCCCTCAAAGAACTGGGGAAAGAGTCCAAGGGCCTGTTCATTATCCCGCAGTTCATGCGCGGGGCGTTCATCTTCGGCGGCGCCGGAGGCAGCGGCGTGCTGATCGTCCGCGACGAAAAGTCCGGCAAGTGGAGTGACCCGGTGTTTTACAACATCGGATCGGCGAGCTTCGGTCTGCAGATCGGCGCCGATGTGTCTGAAATGGTGCTGGTCGTGAGAACGCAAAAAGGTCTGGAGGAGTTTTATTCCAACGATTTCAAGCTCGGGGCGAATGCTGGAATGGCGGTCGGACCGGTCGGTGCCGGCGTCGCCGCAAAGGGCATTTCGGCGGACATCGTGTCGTATGCGAAAAAGAAAGGAGCCTTTGCCGGTATCGCGTTGGACGGCTCTTCGGTCACTGTCTCGAATGATTCGAACAAGGCGTACTATGGAAAAGAGGTGCGTCCTACGGATATTGTTGTGAAGAAAGATGTTGGCAATCCCAAGTCGCTCAAGCTTCGGGAGAGCGCAGAGAAGCTGATGAAGTAATCCCGGCTCGCTGACGAGGCCCGCTGACTTGACTTAGACTTGGAGTCCGGGACAGCCGGTTCAACCGTCGAATGTAGGTGACGATCAGCCGCTCGAATGTGTGCATCCGACCACGAAGACGCGCTCGAGGCCATGGATCAAAGACCCGAGCAGCAGCGATTGTTCTTTCGGTGCTGCTTGGGTCCGATCTTTCGATGGCCGAAGTCGGCATTTCCGATCCCGCGCCGGAAACGGAGTCGGTGCAGGAAGAATCAATAGAAAGTGACGCCGAGACTGCCTCGGAAGCAGGGCCGGCGGATCCGGCTTCCCCCGCCGGCACGAAGCGCCGGCCCCGCTTGTTCAAGCGGATCGCGCCGAAGAATCTGACACCTGAGGAAGAACAAGAGGCGGAACGCCTGAGAAGGCTGGCTGCCAGATACGGAACGGATCCCACCGCCATCGTCGGGCGTGTCCAGCTCTCAAGCCAATATCTCGATCTACCACAAAGTGCGAACGCCACTGCGACGGTTGCTCGGGTTGATCTTCCGTTGCGAGGGAACTACCTGTTCCGATTCGACATGCCGTTTCTCAAGACGGTCGATCCGAATAGGCCCGGCGCGACCAGTCAGCGCGGCTTAAGCGATCTGGCCATTACGGCAGGCTGGCGCGCCTACAATACGCCGGAATATGCCGTGCTCATAGGAGCACTGACCACATTGCCCACTGCAGATGAGCCGGGACTGGGCTTTGGCAAGTACACGGTCGGTCCGGCTCTTGCCACCGCTCGGTTCCTTCCCCGGTGGGACGCATTTCTCATCGGTCTGGTGCAGTATCAGACCTCAGTCGGCGGGGACCCGTCCCGACAGGATGTCTCGTTCTTGTCCACCACCGCTCAATTGAACTCATTCTGGGGTAGACATTGGTGGACCGTGCTCAATGCCGTGTTGCGAGTCGATTTTGTGCAGAACGCGAAAAGCAGCATGACCATGGAATTCGAAGGCGGCAGGAATTTGGTCGGGACACTGGGGGCCTACGTGCGTCCTGGTGTCGGAATTTGGGGGCGGGACTTGCCCGGAGCTTACGTCTGGAATATCGAGGTGGGGGTGCGATACATGTTCAGGACCTTCTAGTTATTTCAAGGCCTCCGCGCCACCGACGATGTCCATCAACTCTTTGGTGATGGCCGCCTGTCTGGTCTTGTTGTAATAGATCGTCAATTTCTTAATCAATTCTCCGGCATTGCGTGTGGCGCCGTCCATGGCCGTCATGCGTGCTCCCTGCTCGGCGGCAGAGGATTTCAGCAGGATGCGGTAGGCCTGGACGTGGAAATTGCGGTGCAGCAGCTGCTCCAGCAGCTCATCTTCGCTCGGTTCATACAAGTAGCCTCCGGGAAGCACGTCTGTGCTGTGTTCGACCTCCTTGACGTCCGAGATCTCCACAACCCAGTCCAGCGGAAGCAGCCGCTCACGACGACCCGCTGTTGGATGGCCGACTTGAACTCGTTGTAAATCGCATAGAGCGCATCGATGCGATCCCCCGCGTAATTCTCAAGGGCCTGGAGCTCGTTCCCCAATAACATCCCGTGCTCAATTGTAGGCTCGCCATTGGTGTCGGTCCCCCCGCCTTGGACGCGATACGAGTCTGAAGTTGCGGGCAGGCTAGCACTTGATATTTGGAGGGTCAAGCATGGCAACCCGGACGCACGCCTGTCTGGTCCTTCCCACCATGTGATGGCCCGAGTCGAAGCCCTGCATCTCGCTCACTCAATCACCGGCCTATTCTCTCCGATCAGCGTGCGGTCAAGAAAGTCTTTGTAATAGCTTTTGTGTTTGAGCCACAATTGGTCCTCTTCGTGAGTTGACACACCAGGGAAGGAGTCGTTCATGCGGAAATTGTTGCCCGAGAAGGAACTCAAGTTGATGGACGCCTATTGGCGCGCGGCCAACTATCTGTCCGTGGGGCAGATCTATCTCTACGAGAATCCGCTGCTGAAGAAGCCCTTGAAGAAAGAGCATATCAAGCCCCGTTTGTTGGGACATTGGGGAACCACTCCGGGCCTGAATTTTATTTATGTCCATTTGAATCGAGTCATCAAACAGCGAGATGTGAGCATGATCTATATCACGGGGCCGGGGCACGGCGGCCCAGGGCTCGTGGCCAATGCCTATCTCGAAGGGACCTACAGTGAGGTCTATCCCGGCATCTCACGAGATGAAGAGGGCCTGAAGCGGCTGTTCAAGCAATTTTCGTTTCCCGGAGGCATTCCAAGCCATGTCGCGCCGGAGACACCCGGTTCGATTCATGAAGGCGGTGAGCTGGGCTACGCCTTATCGCATGCCTATGGGGCAGCCTTTGATAACCCGGATCTGATCGTGGCCTGTGTCGTGGGTGACGGAGAAGCGGAAACGGGAGCCATGGCGACGTCCTGGCACTCCAACAAGTTTCTCAATCCGGCCTCCGATGGTGCCGTGCTGCCGATTCTGCATCTGAATGGCTACAAAATCGCCAATCCGACGGTGTTGGCCCGCATCAGCCACGAGGAGTTGAACCAGTTGTTTCAGGGGTATGGGTATCGACCTCACGTTGTCGAAGGCCACGAACCGGCGAAGATGCATCGGCTCATGGCGGCCGCACTGGATACCTGCTTCGATGAGATCCGCCGCATTCAGGTTCATGCGCGGAAGAACGGCGTCACCGAACGGCCTCGCTGGCCCATGATCATTCTCCGATCACCAAAGGGATGGACCTGCCCGAAAACGATAGACGGAAAACGGACGGAAGACTATTGGCGATCGCATCAGGTGCCGATGGGCGAAATGCATGAGAATCCCGGCCATGTGAAAATTCTCGAGAAGTGGATGAAGAGTTATGAACCGGAGAAATTGTTTGACAAGACCGGTCGACTGAGACCCGAGTTGGCGGATCTGGCTCCGGAAGGCGAGCGGCGCATGAGCGCGAATCCACACGCCAATGGAGGGCTTGTGCTCAGAGAACTGCGTCTGCCTGACTTTCGTGATTATGCGGTGTCGGTGAAGTATCCGGGCGCGGCGATCGCCGAATCCACCCGCGTCATGGGAACGTTTCTCCGCGACACCATGAAACTGAACAAAGAGACCAGGAATTTCCGTCTCTTCAGCCCGGACGAGAACAACTCGAATCGCTGGCAGGATGTGCTGGACGTCACCAACCGCGCCTGGATGGCGGAGCGCTTCCCCTTCGACGACCGTCTGGCGCCGGATGGTCGCGTCATGGAGATGCTCAGCGAGCATCAGTGTCAGGGGTGGCTGGAAGGCTATCTACTGACGGGCAGGCACGGATTCTTCTCCTGTTACGAAGCCTTCATCCACATCGTCGATTCCATGTTCAATCAGCACGCCAAGTGGCTGAAAGTCTGCAATCACATTCCCTGGAGGCGTCCCATCGCGTCGCTCAATTATCTGCTCAGTTCCCATGTCTGGAGGCAGGACCACAATGGATTCAGCCACCAGGATCCGGGGTTCATCGACCATGTCGTGAACAAAAAGGCGGAAGTTGTGCGCGTCTATCTGCCTCCGGACGCCAACACGCTGCTTTCAGTCACAAATCACTGTCTGCGCAGCCGCAATTACGTCAATGTCGTCGTGGCCGGCAAGCAGCCGGCGTCCCAGTGGCTGTCGATGGACGACGCCGTCAAACACTGCACCGCCGGCATCGGAATCTGGGAATGGGCCAGTAACGACAAGGGCAGCGAGCCGGACGTGGTGATGGCCTGCTGCGGGGATGTGCCGACTCTGGAGACATTGGCCGCGGTGGATCTCCTGCGCCGGCATCTGCCGTCGTTGAAAGTTCGCGTCGTCAATATCGTCGATCTGATGAAACTGCAACCGCCGAGCGAGCATCCGCACGGCCTATCCGACCGGGACTTCGACGCCCTCTTTACCAAAGACAAGCCGGTCATCTTTGCCTTCCACGGCTATCCGTGGCTGATCCACCGCCTGACGTACCGGCGAACCAATCATGACAACCTGCATGTTCGGGGCTACAAGGAGGAAGGGACGACGAGCACGCCATTCGATATGGTGGTGATGAACGACCTGGATCGGTTTCACCTCTTCGCCGACGTGATCGATCGACTGCCGCAGTTAGGGGCGCGCGCCGCCTATGCCAAGCAGGCGGTCCGCGACAAGCGGATCGAACACAAGCAATACATCGCGAAGTACGGTGAAGACATGCCCGAGATCACCGAGTGGCGATGGGGGCAGGCGTCCGGAATGCGGAAGAAGCGCGGAACTTCCACCGAAGGCGACAATATGTGATCCATGGATCGACTGGATGTCCTTCACTTCTCTGACGAATGGAAAATAACATGAGTAAAAAGGAGAACGGCAAGTCGAAGCTGAAGCGCAAGGAATACGAGGAGGAACTGCGCAAGCTTCAGGCCGAGCTGTGCCACCTCCAAGCCTGGGTCAAACACAAAGGCCTACGCGTCATCGTCGTGTTCGAAGGACGCGACGGAGCAGGCAAGGGAGGGACGATCCGAGCCATTACCGAGCGGGTCAGCCCTCGCGTCTTTCGGGTCGTTGCGCTGCCGGCTCCATCCGATCGAGAGAAAAGTCAGATGTACATTCAGCGCTATATGCAGCATTTCCCCGCGGCCGGCGAGATCGTCATCTTCGACCGCAGCTGGTACAATCGCGCCGGGGTCGAGTTCGTGATGGGATTCTGTAGCAAGGAGGAACATCACCGCTTTCTCGATCTCTGTCCCATCGTCGAGCGATATATCGTGGACGGGGGCATCGTCCTGATCAAGTATTGGCTTGAAGTGAGCAACGAGGAGCAAGAACGGCGATTCGAGGCCCGTATCCAGGATCCGTTGCGTCAGTGGAAGCTCAGCCCAATGGATCTTCCATCCCGTGAAAAATGGTACGAGTATTCGCGGGCCCGCGACATGATGCTGGAGAAAACTGACACCAAATACGCGCCGTGGCATGTTGTGAGGTCGGACGATAAGCGACGCGGCCGGCTCAATTGCATCGCCCACCTGCTGAGCCTGATTTCCTATAAGAAAGTGCCGCGCGAAAAAGTGAAGTTGCCCGCTCGCTCGAAGAAGCACAAATACGATGACCAAGCCTCATTGAAGGGGCGTCGATTCATACCGGAACGATACTGAATGCACCGAACCCATAGTAGGAGCAACTCATGGAAGCGAAGGACGAGAAACTCACCGCCGAACACCAACGTTTGCGTGCTGACGGTTCCGCATGGAGGCGCTGGGGGCCATACTTGAGCGAGCGGCAATGGGGAACGGTTCGGGAGGATTACAGCGAAAACGGAGATGCCTGGAACTATTTTACACACGATCATGCCCGCTCTCGCGCGTACCGCTGGGGTGAGGACGGGCTCGCCGGCATATCGGACGAGCAGCAGCGGCTCTGTTTCGCCCTGGCCCTGTGGAATGGGAAGGATCCTATTCTGAAGGAACGCCTGTTCGGCTTGACCAATAGCGAGGCGAACCACGGCGAGGACGTCAAGGAGTACTACTTCTATCTCGATAGCACGCCGACGCACTCCTATATGAAGTTTCTGTATAAGTACCCCCAGGCTGCGTATCCGTATGCCGATCTCGTGACGACGAATCAGCGGCGCAGCCGGGAGGAAATGGAGTACGAGCTGCTGGATACGGGAGCGTTTGACCAGAATCGCTACTTCGACGTGTACGTCGAATACGCCAAGGCGAACCCGGATGATCTGTTGATACAGGTAACGGCATTCAACCGTGGACCGGAAGCGGCCGAGTTGCATCTTTTGCCGACCGTATGGTTCCGCAACGACTGGGCGAAGTGGCTGGCCAGGCCTGTCAAGAAGCCGGTGCTCAAGCAGGTAAAGGGTCCCAAAGGGACCAGCGCGGTGTCGGCTGCGCATGCCGTGCTCGGGGAATACATCTTCTATTGCGACGGCGAAGTGCCGCTCCTGTTCACGGACAATGAGACGAACAATACGAGACTGTTCCCTGAGCACCCCAACGCGAGTCCCTATGTGAAAGACGGGATTAATAATTACGTGCTGCATGGTCAACAGAATGCCGTCAACCCGGACCGGATTGGCACGAAGGCGTCGCCTCATTACCGGTTCACGGTTGACCCTGGCCGGTCGGCAACAGTGAAATTGCGTTTGATCAAGCTAATCGGTCCTCGGGATGATAGTGCGCCGTTCGGCGCGGCATTCGACAAGATTCTGAGCGAACGCGTCAAAGATGCCGACGAGTTTTACAAGGCGGTCACCCCACCCTCCGTCTCTCCCGACGCAGCTAACGTGATGCGCCAGGCTCTGGCGGGGATGCTCTGGAGCAAGCAGTACTATTTCCTCGACGCCGACCAATGGCTGGAGGAGCACCGCGCGCATCCCTTGCATCGGGAAAGTCGGGAGTTCCGCAATCGTGAATGGTTCCACATGATTAATCGGGACGTCATCTCGATGCCTGATAAGTGGGAGTATCCCTGGTATGCCGCATGGGATCTGGCGTTCCACACCTTGCCGCTTTCGATCGTGGATCCCGACTTTGCCAAGCAGCAGATGGAGCTGATGTTGCGAGGGGTCTATCAACATCCCAGCGGGCAGATTCCTGCCTACGAGTGGAATTTCAGTGACGTCAATCCTCCTGTGCATGCCTGGGCCACGCTGTTCCTGCACCGCACTGAGTTGGCCATTCGGGGCGAAGGCGATATCGATTTTCTCAAGGCAGCGTTCAACAAGCTCTTGTTGAACTTCACCTGGTGGATGAACCGGAAGGACCGGTTTGGGAAGAACGTGTTCGAGGGCGGGTTCCTTGGGCTCGACAATATCGGCGTGTTCGACCGGAGCGCACCGTTGCCCACGGGAGGCCATCTGGAACAAGCCGACGGCACGGCGTGGATGGCACTGTTCAGCCAGAACATGCTGGAACTCGCCGTGGAGATCGTCCCGCACGACCGCGCGTATGTCGACATGGTCTCGAAGTTTGTCGAGCACTTCTTGTACATCGCCGCGGCCATGAACAAACCGGGCGCCGACGGTATGTGGGACGAAGAGGACGGGTTCTACTATGATCTGCTGCGATTGCCGGACGGAAGCGCCACGAGATTGAAAGTTCGTTCCATGGTGGGATTGTTGCCGCTGTGTGCCACGTCGGTCATCGAGGAATGGCAGCGCGAGAGGGTTCCCGAAGCGACGGCACGATTTCAAGAGCGTGCGGTTCAGATGCCGGAGCTGCTTCGCTCCGTGCATCTCACGGGCCCCGGACATCAGGGCGTGAACAACCGGGGGATCTTCGCGCTGGTCAATCAAGACAGGCTGAAGAGGATCCTGGCAAAAATGCTGGATGAAAACGAGTTCCTGAGTCCCTATGGCATCCGTTCTCTCTCCAAGTTTCATCAGAAACAGCCCTACAGGTTCCACGTCGGCGAGCAAGAATACCGGGTGGATTACTTGCCGGCCGAGTCAAATACCGGCATGTTCGGGGGCAACTCCAACTGGCGAGGACCGATTTGGATGCCGGTGAACGCCATGATCATTCGCGCCCTGCTGTCCTATTATCTGTACTACGGCGACAGTTTCAAAGTGGAGTGCCCAACGGGCTCGGGTAAAATGATGAACCTCTTCGAGGTCAGCAAGGAGATTGCCGACCGTCTGACCCGCATCTTTCTTCGCGGCGCCGAGGGGAAGCGTCCGGTGTATGGGGGCAGCAAGGCATTTCAAGGTGACCCCCACTGGCGAGACCATATCCTGTTCTACGAATACTTCCACGGCGACAACGGAGCGGGTCTCGGGGCCAGTCACCAAACAGGATGGACTGGTCTGGTGGCGAAGATGATTGAACTGTACGGGATGCTCGATCCCCAGACGTTCCTGCAGGGGGGGAAACAGCACGCGTTTGACGCAGGGAAACTGGTCAAGTAGCGGCGATGGCAGGCCATGTTCCGGGCGCCGTCGAGATGCCAACAGATCCGAATAGACAGCGCTCAGCTTTTCCGGTACACTCCATCGCCCAAATGGCAGCCTGGGGGGATGTAGTCACAAGCGTCGTAGTTCATTGATGAATAGGAGGAAAGCATGAGGAAATACTTCAGCACGGGCGTGATGCTTCTTGCACTGGTTTCAATGGTCGCCGGTTGCACCAATTACTACCGTGTAAGCGATCCGGCCTCCGGCAAGACCTATTACACGACAGAGGTCAAGAATGCCGGTGGAAGCGGCGCGGTGAAGATCAAGGACGGAAAGACCGGCAGCATGGTGACCCTGCAATCCTCCGAGGTCAAGGAGATTACGTCCGAGGAATACGAGGCCGCCATGAAGGCCCCGTCGATGAAGGCGACGGCTCCAATGCCGTCTGCCCAACCTCAACCCATGCCGTCTGCGCAGCCTCAACCGGCCGCAAAATGATCGGAGCAGGTCCGGCCTTGGCGACGGCTCTTCGTCGAAATTGACGGATGTTGGCAAGTTGGTTATAAGGAGCGTGTCCTCGTTGGACTTTTGGACAATATTCATGAATCGGTACCTCCGGGCTGTCATGCGTATCCTGGTGGTGGTCTTTCTATCAGGATATGTCACGCCTGTTCTCGCGGAAGAAACTCCCTCCTCAGAGGCGCCGTTCTCCGACAAGTTGATGATTCGCGGCGGGTGGGCCTATGTCTTCGGAGCGACGGCGAACGCGTCGGTCTCCGGGCCGGTATTGGGACTCGGACCCGCCGTGGACTTTACCAACACACTCGGAGGGAGGAGCAGCACCGATGCATTCCGGATCGATGGACTCTATCGGTTCAACGAACGGCATGCCGTCGGCCTCTCCTGGTACCGCGTCGGACTGAGCGGCAACAAGGCTATCAGCAATGACATTCAGGTTGGCGACAATCAGGTGTCGGCAGGCGCGGCAACGCAGACCGGGTTGAGCTTCAATACGTACCGATTGCTCTACAACTACTCATTCTATCGGACCGATAAGGCCGAACTCGCCGTCTCTCCCGGGTTGTACGTCATGAAGACGAATTTCAACTTCGCGGCGCAGGGCACGATCAACGGAGTCTCGAACAATCTGGCGCTCGTCAATGAACAGGTCACCCTTCCTCTTCCCTCCATTGGTCTTGTCGTGAATTACAACATTACCCAGCGGCTCCAGTTTCAAAGCCGATACGATTTCTTTTACCTCACCATCAACGATTATTCGGGAAACATGTTTGAGCTCTATGCGGGCCTTGAGTATCGGATCTTCAAGCATTTCGCAATGGGCGCCGCATACGACCGGCTGATAGCCGGATTGAGAGGAAGCGGAGACAAAGGCTTTACCATCAATTTCGGTTATAACCTTGCCTACATATATGCCACTGTTTATGCGTTCTAGTTGGATGTCGCCTGATTTTCGATGAATCAGTGTCCTTCAGGACACCAGTCAGTTGCTCGCCGCTCCATTGCCCTCCATTGCGTCGTTTCTTTTCAGATGCTTCACAGCAGCCATGGGTGGATGACCAGCAGTCGTTTCACGGCTGAACCCTGTATCAGCGCTCGTACGAAGCGGGATCAAGCACGAGAAAAGGCGGCAGGAGTGGGGTCGGCACGGCACCGTCATGCGATGCAGGGAAGGAGGACCGTATGGACAAGTTGACGAATAGCACACGTCTGACGCTGATAGGAATCATCGTTGTCATGATCGGTGCCAGCTCAACGATTCCTGTTCGCGCCGAGTCCGATGTCGGTCAACCGACATTGAAGGAGATCATGGAGCGAAAGACCAAGGCCAATACCGCGCCGGAGGGAGGGGCTGCCGGGATTCCGGACGATCCTCTGGGCCGCGGAACGCCGCGGTCCAGTGTCCAAGGGTATTTACAAGCGGCGGGCGAGCGGAATTATGCACGGGCTGCAGAATACTTGGATCTTCGGAATTTGCCGCTGGGTTTGATGGAAAACCAGGGACCTGACTTGGCGCGTCAGCTGAAAATCGTGCTGGACCGGGCACTCTGGATCGATGTGGAAGCACTCAGCGCGAACCAGGAGGGAGAATCAAACGACAATCTTCCCGTGGTGCGTGAGCGGATCGGACGTCTGTCGGGTCCCGAGAGAACCTATGATTTGCTCATGCAGCGGGTGCCACGAGGCGACGGCGTCTACATCTGGAAATTTTCTAGCTTGACCGTTGCCGAAATTCCCGAACTCTATCAACAGTTCGGATACGGACCGCTCGAGCATGTCTTGCCCGCATGGTTGTTCGACGTGTCCATTCTCGGCGTACATCTTGTCGTCTGGGCAGTGGCGGTTGTGATCGGGGTCCTGGTGATTCCGGTCGCCAGGCTCTTGACCTGGATACTCGTGGCTCTGATGAAAGCTGTGCGCCCCGATGCGGCACAGCAATTCGAGCAATATTTCAGCGGACCGTTCACGCTCCTTATGTGGACGATTATTGGGCGGGAAGTGATCGGCATGATCGGGCCGTCCGTTGCGGTTCGCGCCCTGGGCCAGACCCGTACGGTCCAAGTGATTGCCCTGGCCTGGTTCCTTCTTCGTCTGGTCGACTTTGTCGCGTATCGGATCGGCCGCAATCTCGATCAACAGGGGCTCAGCAGTTCGCGCGTCCTGCTCAGTCCGGTGGCTAAGCTCATCAAGGTTCTTGCCCTTGCCGGCGCCGTTCTGCTGTGGCTGGACAACGCGGGCTACAAAGTCACGACGCTCTTGGCCGGGCTCAGTATCAGCGGGGTGGCGGTGGCGCTGGCGTCCCAGAAGAGTCTGGAAAATATCTTCGGCGCGGTGACCTTGTTTACGTCTCGGCCGGTGAAAGTCGGAGACTTTTGCCGGTTTGGCGACAAGGTTGGGACCATTGAGGAGATCGGGCTTCGCGCCACCCGGGTGAGAACCTTGGATCGGACGGTCATCACGGTTGCCAACTCCGAGTTCGCCAATCTGCACCTGGATAACTATTCGGAACGGGATCGTTTCTGGTATCACCCGATGCTTCAGTTGAGATACGAGACCAAGCCCGACCAGATCCGCTATCTCTTGGTCGAGGTGCGTCGGATGCTCTATGCGCATCCGAAAATCCTTGCCGAGCCGCTCCACGTCCGCTTCAAAGGGTTCGGTTCCTATTCGCTCGATATTGAAGTCTTTGCGTATATCGGAGTGAGCAGCTACACCGAGTCATTGGAGATTGCCGAAGATCTGAACTTGCGGATCATGGACATCGTCGAGGCTTCGGGGTCAGATTTCGCGTTTCCGTCCGAGGTCCAATACTCGTTGGCGGGAAAGCCTCTGGACGAGGAACGGGCCAAGGCCGTCAGCGCTACGGTGAAGGAATGGGCGTCCAAACGGGAGCTGTACCTGCCGAACTTTCCGTCGGGTCAGATTGCGGCGCTGAAGGATTCATTGCCCTATCCACCGGAAGGCTCGCCGCAGTCCGCTCCGGCGAGGGCCTAGATGGAGAGCCTGGTGCAACTGGTTCACAATTGATCGGGGTACTGTCATTTTTGACAGTTTCCCCCCGCGGGATTTCATGGCAAAAGACTGCCGACTTTGTAGGAAGATACCGAAATGAAGAGACAATCCTTTACAGTGGGTTGGTGGGTGTTGGCAGCTCTCCTTGCCTTCCAGGGTGGCTGCGAGTATGTGCGTCCGACCCTCAATGCTCCGCTGGAAAAATGGGATCCTAAGGGCGGATATCGGTTTACGAATGTGGCGCCTCCCGAGTCGGATAACTCGGACAGCCTCCTCTTGATCGCGGCTTTCTCCGGTGGAGGAACCCGCGCGTCAACGTTGGCGTTTGGCGTGTTACGGGAGCTTGCCCATCAGGAGATCATGTGGGAAGGCAAGAGGAAGCGATTGCTCGATGAACTCGACCTGATCCATGCTCTATCCGGGGGGACGTTCACCGGCGGGTACTATGCGCTCTATCGCGACAGAATTTTTCACGACTTTGAGTATCGCTTTCTCCGAGTCAACTGGGAATCCGAGCTGAAGGCCAGGGTCTTCCAATCCCCCAGCAATTGGTTCCGGCTCTGGTCTCCCTATTTCGGCCGCGCCCACCTGATGGCGGAACTCCTGAACGAAGCCCTCTTCGATCACAAGACCTATGCGGACCTGGCGGCGTTACGGCAACGGCCCATGTTGATCATCCATGCGTCGGATATGGCCACGTTGGCCAGGTTCGAATTCAATCAAGCCCAGTTTGATATTATCTGTTCCGACCTCAGTCAGTTGCCCATCGCCGATGCCTCTGCCGCCTCCGCAGCGCTTCCGCTCGTTCTCAGTCCTATTTCTCTCAAGAACTACTCGAATCAGTGCAAGTACGAAGTGCCGGAGTGGTTGGACAGGGCCAAGAAGGCCGGCAGAATCGGCGCCCAGCGGGCGAATGAATTGAGGTCTTACCTGGATTCCGAGAAGCGGCCCTACATCCACCTGCTTGACGGAGGTCTGTCGGACAATCTCGCGCTCAGGGGAATTATCGAAAACAGCGGCTTGCAGGGAGGATTCGAGAAACTTCTGCTTATGGCAGGTCTGAAAAACATCAAGAAATTTGTCATTCTTGCGGTCAATGCCGAGACGTCTCCGGATGTGATGGAGTTCCGGAGTGATCATGTTCCCGTGCTCTCCAAGGCAATGAGTTCACTGATCGACATTCCCATCAATCGCTATTCTTTCGACAGCACCACGCTCATCAAATTCGGTGTTGAGAAATGGCGAACGGAGCTACAGTTCAGGCCACGCCCCCCTGGGAGTCCCTTCGCTGAGGACGCCGATATCTATTTCATCAATGCCAGCTTGAGCGAGATCGAGGATCCGGACGAGCGGATTTCGTTGATGAAAATTCCTACGACATTGTATTTGACCGATGAGCAAATCGACCGCTTGGTAACCGCGGCCGCCAAACTGATCCGGAATGACAAGGAATTTCAGCGCTTGATGAAAGACATCACAGCGCCTCCGGAAATGCACCAGGATCCGGCTCCGGAACCGCAACCGGTGGGTGGAGATGGACCGAAAAAATAGTTGTTGCATCTGTTTGACGCTTCTTCTTTTCGCCGGGATGCTACTGTCATTCTCTCCGGCACATGCGGGAGGGCTCTCACTCTACGAAATCGCCACGGCTGATGTCGGCCTGGCGAGTGCGGGTTGGGCGTCCCGCGCGCAGGATCCGGCGACCTTGCTGAAGAATCCGGCCGGCATGAGCCGGCTGACGGGCAATCAGTTTCAGGCCGGTGCGCAATTGCTGCAGGCGGGTATTGCCTTCAGTCCCTCCGCCGGAACGACCGTGGACGGAAACAGCGGAGGCAATCCGGTGGGCGTGCTCCCGAGCGTAAGCCTGTTCTACGTCCACGGCCTGGGCGAGGACGTGAAAGTGGGACTCGGCGTCTTTTCGAATTTCGGGCTTGGCATGAGCTACAACGCCGGATGGGTCGGACGCTACTACGCCCTCGAGAACACACTGATCGGAATCAGCATGATGCCGGGCCTCAGCTACCGTATCAACGAGAAGCTCTCGATCGGAGCTGCGGCCAACGTCATGATCGGGTATCTCAACTACAGCGCCGCGATCAACAATCGGGCCTTTCTCAACGTTCCGGACGGAAACATGCAGATGACGGACACGACCGTCGGGGCAGGCGGCAATGTCGGATTGCTCTTTGAGCCCCGAAAAGGCACCAGGTTCGGCGTCACCTATTATTCCCAGATCAAGCTCGACTTCGGAGCCACGCCCACGTTCACCAATCTCACCGGCCCTCTGGGCACCGCCCTCCAGAACAACGGTCTATTGAATCACACACTCGATCTCGGAATGACGGTCCCGCAATCGGTCATGGTGAGCTCCTATCATGAATTGACGAATCGCTGGGCGATGATGCTGGACTTCGGATGGCAGGACTGGAGCCAGTTCGGCAAAGTGGACGTCGGGGTCACCGGGGGCAATGCGACGCCGAGCCTCACCACCAGCATCAACTATCAGGACACGTTTCATGTCGCGCTGGGCAACCGCTATCGGGTAACGGAGGCCTGGCTCATCAACAGCGGGTTCGCCTGGGACAGTTCGATGCTCAAGGATCAGGATCGAACCGTGACGCTGCCGATCGGGCAGCAGTTCCGGTTCGGTCTCGGCGCCGAATGGCAGGCCAATCCCGAGCTCAACGTCGCATTCAGCTATGAATTGGCCTATGGCGGCGATCTTCCGGTGAGCCAGAATCGAGGCCCGCTGGCCGGTGCGGTCGTGGGACAATTTCCGAGCGCCTACATCAATTTCTTTCAGGTGAGCTTCATTTGGGGAAAAGGAGCAGGCGGCTCCGGATCGGCGGATGGTTCGAGTTGATCCATCGCAAGATCGATGGAAGAGACGACAGAACTGGGCGGAATGAGCTATAACACCAGCGCGGAATTGCTGCTCCTCGGCCTGTTTGCCGGCATGGTGATCTGCCTCGTCATCGGGCAGCGTTTGGGGCGGCGGGACAAGGTTGAGACAGCGGATTCGACACTGCTGCGGCTGACGGCGGTGGAAGCCGCGATTTTCGGTCTCATGGGTTTGATGGTGGCGTTCACGTTTTCCGGTGCGGCGGATCGCTACGAATTCCGGCGGCAGTTGGTCGTGCAAGAAGCGAACAGCATCGGCACCTCGTACCGGAGCCTCGATCTGCTGCCTCCTTCCCGGCAGCCCGCGCTACGCGAGCAATATCGCCGGTACGTGGAAGTACGGCTCGACGCCTATCGAACCTTGTCTGCCGGGGATGCCTCGCATGCAAAGTTTGTCCTGGCGACTGCCATCCAACGGGACATTTGGACGGGTACAGTCGCCGCTTTGGGAGAGGTGGTCCCCGAGGTGATGGACATCGTGCTCCCGCCGCTCAATCAGATGATCGAAGTCACGACCACCCGCGCCGTCGCCGGACTGACACATACTCCGAAGCTCATCATGATCATGTTGCTGGTCTTGAGTTTGGTCTGTTCGCTGTTGGCCGGATATGTCCTCGCCGGCAGCCAGACCCGCCAGGTGGGGCTTCACCTGGTGGCATTTGCCCTGGTCATGACCGCCACGATCTACGTCATCGTCGATTTGGACTATCCGCGTTTTGGGATCATCCGTGTTGATTTTGCCGACAAGGCCTTGGAGGACCTCGTAACTCGCATCAAGTGAGCGCCGGGGTTGTCGTCCCATACCGGACGGTTGTGCATGGACCAGAACCTGCGATGGATCGGAACAAATCTGAAAAGGAGAAGCCGACAATGAGTCGATGGACTGCTGCTGTGAGTTTCAGCCTCGTCTGGACGATCGTCACATCCGGGACTGGGTTGGTCTCGCATGCCGGTGCCGCCGAGACGATAGACCGGACCGTGCTGCCGATCCGTGAACCAGCTCGGAAAGCCATTACCACGTTGGATGCTCGAAACGTCGCGGCCCCTCCGCTATTCGAAGTCAAGGCGCCGGCCAAGGCTCCGAACGTCCTGATCGTGCTCATCGACGACTTCGGCTTCGGCATGTCCAGCGCAT
>Ga0268299_1003035_pt1 | contig 16994 bp, 12 predicted proteins | sample NOBtaG_FD_193484 | JGI IMG/M metagenome (GOLD analysis project Ga0268299, IMG submission 193484) | Activated sludge microbial communities from bioreactor in Nijmegen, Gelderland, Netherland - NOB reactor | ecosystem: Engineered > Bioreactor > Aerobic > Activated sludge | place: Netherlands...
GTAGTTTTTTAAAAGGCGGCCGGCGAAGCGATGGGTTAGCGCCCATGCCTCGCCGACCAACCCGCTGGTGCATCCGTTACTTGAACGGAGGCCCAGGATTCTCATCGTCCGATCCGCCATTCTTCTCGTAGTCTTTGAAGACCATGACCATGGTGGTCGTCAGCGTGATCGCGCAAACGATCGCACAGATGACGCGGACATCGTGACTTTGCGTCACCATACCGCCCATGATGAGAGAGACGAGAAAGATAATGGCAGAGCCGATTCCGAGAGCCTTATCCTGAGGCCGCACCGGATACTTTTTCTGGTTACGCATGTTTTTCTCTTGCTTTCTAAAAACCAGTCGCAAGAACGGAAAGACTAGCGCTTCTTTCGGCGCTCCGCCTCGTGTTCGTCGCAAAGGACGCTGATCCATCCGCCGCTGCGAACCTTGCCGGGCTTGCCGCAGGTTTCGCACGTTTGCGCGCTTTCCTGTTCAGCCCTGTCGATCGCAGCATGAATGCCGTCATGAGCGACGCCCATGTAGAACCGCAGAGTGCCGAATTTCTCCTTCACCTGCTTGACTCTGAACTTCTTGCGCTCCTTCTCGGGCAGGGCGACGATGATCGCCTCCACTTCCTGAGAGAGCTTGCGAATCAGAGGTTCCCAACCGTCACCACACTCGAAGCCCCAGCAGAAGGGAGCTTGCTTGTTGTGACGGTCAGCGTAGAGATTGGGGAAGTCCCGAACGAGAGCTTCGTCGAGTTCCTGTCTCATATCTGTCTCCTAGCCGGGAATTTCAAACTTTTCCCGAGTCGCGTTTCAAGGCGGCGCATGCCGAAACATAAGCGCCGGTTCACAACTTCAAATCCTCCAAACCAAAAACCAGCACCACCAAAACAGAGCCCGGCCCAACTCCAGCAAGAGAGAATCTCTGCAGGCGTTTGGCAAAAGCTCATGAGTTGGTTTAGAAGAGCGCTTTAATACAGGTATCGGAGGTAAAAAGAGGTGTGCTTTATATTTAGCGCTTTGATCGCTCTTCTTTCACGCCTGAGATTAAAGTCCCGCTCATGATGCTGAAAATGCGCCTCGCCGAGCTTTGCCAGCCCGCGCTTTGTTTAAGCCCGGCTCATACAGCAGCGCATTGATGCACCACTTTTGGTGCGAAATTCAAGACAACGAGAGCAGCGCCGGGCGATTGATCGCTAACAACGAGAGCAGCGCGATGCGCTGCTCTCGCTTTGTCCAGGAGTCACCCAGAGACACTTTTGTTGCTCTTGCGAGCTACGACTTTCTGACTAGGTGGTTCTCGATGTCCAGGCATCGTCTTTGGTCAAGAAGCTGATAGCCAGCATTACAAGACCGGCGAGCGCCGCTGGAACGAAACCGGATACGGTCAAATACTGTGGAACGAAGTCTGCCGTAATCATCATGGCGAATGCCGGCAGGAGCCAGAAGCCCAGGATCCATGCGGGAATCAACCAGAGCAGCGCCAGACCCAGAGAACTGACAGTCAATACTGCCGAAAGTGCCAGCGCGGTAATCTCAACAAGCCAGAGAACCAGTCCGAAGAGAAGTGACAGCACAAGCGCGATTGCAAAGTTACCATGGAAATCAATGCCATGAATTTGCGGAAGAATAAATGCAAATGCCAGAGCCATTAAGCCAAGCCGTATCAAAATCCTCATCTCGTTATCTCCTTTTCCGTTGTTGGCCCGCCTTGCAAGCGTCAGTTACTCAGGTCTGACGCAAAACGATTTCGGTAGTTCCCGCAGTGACAGCGCAAATGCGCAAACTCCGCCGCGGAGGGGTGATAGAGAACGCACAGGCTGGTCGGGCAGGCGGCCTGACCGGATGCCAGCCCGCTATTACCACATCGCGTAGTATCACAGGGAACAACAGAAATAGCGCGAGAAGCGCCATTTCAGCAGCGCAAGCGGAGCGGCTCGGAAAGGCAAAAGCCTTCTACCGAGCCGCCCCACCCACGGACCTACGGAATTTGCCGGTCGAGCCACTCTTCAGCAGCACGCAACTGATTGTCGTTGCGAGAGCCGATGAGCAGATTGCGCGGCGCCGGCACAGTCTCATCCGGGATGATGCTGTGCCGGACGGTGATGCCCGCATCGCCCAACCAACGACCGGAAGGCGTGCGCCCCATGATGTTGGTGACGCGCAGGCGATGCCCGTTTCCGACCGGAATCAGCGTTTGGCCGATGCCCTTGCCGTACGTTTTCTCGCCAATCACATGCACGCGACCGTTGTCCTGCAAGGCTGCGGTGAACAGCTCGGAGGCACTGGCGGTGTTGAAATTGACGAGGACGACGATGGGCTTGTCGCCGACCAGATTTGGTCGCCGAGACAGCGGCATGTTGAGGCCGTTGACGGAAACCCAGAGCTGGTTGGGACTGGCTTCGGCGACCCAGTGCATGACGCCCCACGGGCTGTGGAAGTCCATGCGCGTGATGACGCCGGTGTCCATGAACATCGCCGCCGACTCGACAGCCGAGTGGATGAATCCACCGCCGTTGTCGCGCAGGTCGATGACATAGCCCTTGCAATCCTGCATGCCTTCGAGCGCCGTTTGAAGCTGATCCGCCTGATCGAGCTGGAAGAAGCTCTCCACGCGGATATAGCACACGTCACCGGCGAGGCGCTGGGAGGAAACGATTGGCCTCGTAACTTCCATGCGCTGCACCATCACGGTGGTATCGACGCCATTTTGCCTGACGACAAGCGTCAGCTCCTCACCAGCGGGGCCGGCAAGAAGAGTCTGCAGCTCGGCAATGGCAAGACCGGCAGTGGATTTACCGTTGACACTGACAAGGACGTCGCCCGGAATGATGCCCGCTGCTTGAGCGGAGCTGCCTCGCACCACCTCTTCGATGGTGGGCAGAGAATCGACGGCATCCGGCAATTGGAGACCCCTGGGATTCAGCACTGCGGAGCCGGAGCGGTCGTAGGCAGGTTTGAAAACCAGACCGATGATCTCCTGCTTGCCGTAGGCTTCATCGAAGATAGTGCGCACTTCATCTGCTTCGTGCAGAACAGTGTGCGGGTCATCCAAAGACGACAGCATCTCACGAGCGAAGCGGATGGCGTCCGCCTCGGTCTTGATCTGGTCGTCGAACTTGTGCTCCCACTCGTCCCAGTTTTGCAACTTGGACGGATCGTAGTAGTTGACCCTGACGGTTTCCCATGTCCGATGGTACAGCTCGCGAGGAGTGACGATCGGATCGATGGCGTAGTAGTTAAAGGCATTGAGCGCCAGCGTGAGAATCACAACCAGCGCCAGTAAGCCGCTTACAGCGGACCACTTCGTTGTCCGCGAAAGAATGCGCCGCCACCTCGGTGGGGGCGTCTTTTCAGGGACGTTTGGCTTTGACATTGGTGTACTCCATACAAAAGCGGCACGTCGAAAAACGCGCCTAACAACTTGAAAGAACAGAGGGCTGAAGGCTTGCTCGAATGAGCGAAAACAGCCTTCACTGAAGACATTCGCCGGACAGGCCGGCGCAGCGATCGGCCCTGAGAACCGTTTCGCTGAACAGGCTCTAACGAAACCTGCACTGTTCACTCAACTCACAGATGTTTCACCAGTCGCTCAGCACAAATTCGTCTCTCCACTCACCTCGAGCGAGGCGTGATGAGAAACGAATTTGCCGGAGGGCAAGGCTTTTCGGGAGCTTTTTAAGCTGGCCTCAAAATAAAAATGCGGAGAGTGGACTTATTCAGGTTATGAAACGCGTTGAGCAATAAACAAGTGCTTTGTCTGGCATATGAGTCAACGTTCTTCTTTTAAACATAGATAGCTCAGCTCGAACTAGCACTTTGCAACCTCATGCATTCAGGCTTTTGGGAGCAAATTGGAATCACTTGCGCAGATAGCACCCCTTGTCATCCACTGCCGCGCGAATTACAAATAACTCGCCGCGCCCGTGAATGATTTTTTCAACCGCGCTAGATTACGTTTCCCCCCAGAAAAATGCGCCGGCAAAACGCTGCCACCGCATTCAGTGTCATCCAGATTCGAAACACGCCAAGAATTAATGCGTAGATACACTTTCGACACAGTCTCGGTATCAGTCGATTACGCACTGCGCGCGACACTGTGGCGTGCTGACTCCCGACCACCCCGAGCGATTTTCTATGAAGACAAACAGAATCGAAATGTCAGATTTCTACAAGGACAATTCGTTTGACGAAGGCAAAGCGGCAGAGCGACTTTCGCTGAGCGCCTGGGATTTCGAATCCCTGGCGAAAATTTCAAACCCTACGAATCCGAAAGACCTGAGAGACTCTTCTCTTTTAGAGTCACGGCTGAACGGACTGGCGAGCGCATACGGGCAGCTCAACGACATGCAAATTACAGGATTAGACTGCGGGCAAGCAAAGCCCAGAGATTCGGTGGAGCGAAGACTCGGTCCCAGAGATAGGACGGACAAACTCCTTGGTACCGGCATCGACGGCAGAGGACAAGTCGAAGTACTCGAATTCAGGAACTTGAAAAACAGCTATAGAAACGGCGGAGGTCCGGGCGCAGCACCGGACGCCACTTTGATCATCTCCAAAAATTTCGACCCCGACAAGCCCGTAAGCGTGGTTTTCTTCAACCACGGGCACTTCGGCAGCGGCAAAGACTGGTCGGACAAAGCCAGGCTCAAAGAGAAAATGGCGGCTGCCGCCCCCAATACAATCATGGTCATACCGGAATGGCAGACGCGCCCGGGCACGCAAGACAATGCGCGGGCAGCGTCCAGTCAAGCCAATTTCTACCGCAATCAGTTGCAGGAGATTTTCGACAGAACTCCGCAACTGCAGGGCAAAACAATAGACAACATAAGGAGCATCAGCATAGTCGCGCATTCGGCCGGAGTAAACGCGGCCAAGTCTCAGCTCGACGACAACGGCTTCGGCGGCAGAGTAACGAGCGTGACAGTGCTCGATGCCATGTATGTTCCTGACGCCTATGACAGTTGGGTGCGCAGCAATGCGGGCGACCTTGCTTCGGGGCGAAAGCAATTGACAGTTGTCTATCGCGGGGACCATGAGTCTACCTCGGGCATAGCGCGCAGAAAACTTATGGAAAGGCATGTAAGACAAGCCCTCGGCCGGCATCAGGTTCCGGACAGCGCCTATGACGAAACAGGGAGCAACGACCCATCTGTGCGCCGGAGTGGCGTTCATTTTACTTATGATGCCGATCACATGGGGCTGCCGTCCAGGCATATTGCTCGAGTCCTGGAAGACGACCGCAGGCGCCGGCAGCAGTTTGCACAAGGCTGATCTCAAGGGCAAAACGCAGTTTAAATCAAGCTTCCCACGCTTCCCGCCGCTGTGGCGGCCTGCTATCGTGTGGGCATGAAAAAAGCGGTGTCATTGATTGCCTTCGGATGGGGTTTTCTCCTCATCCTGCTTTTTATATTTTTCGACCTGACCCAAGCGAAAAGCGTTCAGCAAGCAGATTATCTAGAGACCTATCATACGGCCGGGACACTGGTGCGCGAAGGCAAAACGGCGCAGCTCTATCCGCCTGCAGGCGCGACTTCTTTCATGGACACCGAGTTTGACAAGGCCGCGCACCGAGTGCTGCCGGAATTGCCCGCTACATCGCTTGCAGAATACATGTATATGCCGCTCGTAGCAGCGCTTTTCGTGCCGTTTAGTTTTTTGCCGCCTCAGTATTCAATATTGGCATGGCAAACAATAAGCCTTGTAGCTCTGGCTTATTGCGCGTTCCTCATGTCCAAGCATGCATCGCAAACTGACGAATCGACCGAATTGGACGTATCGGCAGGCTGGATCGCTCTTACATTTCTTCCTGTGGCCCTTTCCATCTGGATCGGCCAGATCAGTGTTGTTTACGGACTATTGCCGTTAATGGGCGGACTGTATTTTGCCTTCAAAGGCAAGGATCTTCATTGCGGGTTAATCTGGTCTCTGGCAGTCATCAAACCGCAGTTCTTCATTCCGGCTCTGATGCTGGCAATTGCCCTCGCCACCGCCAGAAGATTCAAACCGCTCGGTGGTATCATATGCGGTGCGGCTGTCATATTAGTCTTAAATCTGGTCGCGTTTTCTCCGCAGCTTTTCAATGAATGGCTGGCAACGCTCAAATTGGCTGATGCAGTCTATTCCGATGTCAAATTCGGAGTCAACCAGCCATTAGCCACCAGCCTGCCGCGGGCGATTATTTTGATGGTGCCGGTCGCTCAGCACGCCACAGTCAAACCTATTGTTTATGCCCTTTCAGCGGTTATCGGCGGCATCGCGCTGTTTTTCGCCAGCCGACTGGTGCGTTCATCATTGCCCGATTCTTATAAGATCGCGCTGGCTGCAATCGTCTGCATTTTTGCAACGCCGATGGTTGTGCCGCACGTCTTTTTCTATGATTTGACAATATTTGCAGGCGCTGGATTTATCGCCGCCGCTTTTGCCTGGCCGGAGTATCTGGACTGGCGCATACGCTCTTTGGCTGTCGCTACATGGGCAATTGCCAACATTTATGGTGTTCTGGTCATGACCAAGGTATTGGCGATTCCGATCGTCTTCGTTCTGATAATGCTGGAGCTTTTCAGACGCACATTGACGACGGCGAATGCCGCATTGAAATACGGGACGGCAGCCACTCCGTCATCAACCGCCCAGTAACGCCCCAAAAGGCTTGCCGGCCCATCATTTCAAAAAATTTTCCCATCTCACTCTCGTGAGGGGTATGCGACCGGCGCTCAGGAAGTAAATTGAAATCAGCCAGAGGTCAATCGAACGGCCCCCCGCAAAGATTCGCCGCAAGATAGGGCGCGAGACTCATCTCTCGCGCTTATATCTAGCGAACCCACTGGCCGCCCTTTTATGGGTTGGGATTTGAAAAAAAAGGATTCTCGGAGATTGGCATTTTTTATGCCACGCGAGGTCACCGAGATTCCAAAGACAACGCGTGTCACGAAGAGAGATGCCCACCTCGCTTCGTGACCGCGTTTTTATATGCAGTTTTCTCCCGTCTTTTGCCGGCTGAGCGTCTATTATTGATTTGTGAGCAAGTGCTTTTGGCAGCATCGATTCCTGGCTGAACGTGACCGAATCATCCGATATCAATAAGCTTATCCAGACGAAAGCCGGAGCACGCAAGAAGGCTGCCAGCGACGCCTTTCACCCGGCAATTGCGACGCCGCTGTCTGTCGAGGCCATTCTTTCGGCTGGTCTTGTGGTGGCCCTTTTGTGCGTGATATTCGCTTCTGTATCCGCATATCACAATTCGTTTCAAGCAATCGAAAGCGAGCGCGCGGCGGAACGTTCGCTGGAGCTTTTAGCCACGCTAGAGTCGCTGTTCCTGGTGGTGAAAGACGCGCAAACTCAAGCGGTCGATTATTTGAAAAGACCCAATTCCGACTCGCTGGAAAAATACAAACGCGCCACCAGGCAATTGGCGCCTCACATGCGCAATGCCAAGAACCTGACCGACAATGATAATCGGCGCGCTCGCCACGCGATGTATCTTGAATGGTTGATTTCCACCCTCGAGCGGCACTATGACACGGCCATCGAAAGTCGCGGCAAAGGCGAGCTCGATGACCAGGCGGCGAAAACGGCGGCGCGCAAAGGTTTTGAAGTAACAGAGCAAATTCGCAACCGCGTCATTTATATCGAGCGAGAGCAGCAAAAACTGGTGAAAAGCCGTGCTCTCAAGTCCGAAAGCGATGCGAAATCGGCTGGCGATGTTTTCGTTGCGCTGGGCGTGTTTCTCGCCGTTCTTTTCCTGCTTTTGATCTTTATCATTCGCCGCCACATCAGACTCGTGCAGGCATCGGCAGAGTCGGCAAAACGCATCAGCCGCGAAATCGCGGAGAATGCGCCGGTCGGCATTATCTTGCTGGACGAGAATTTGCATATCGTCAATGCCAATCCGATGATCAGCGACTTTCTCATGCTCAAAGGCTCAGACCTGCTGGGACGGAGTATTAATGAGCTTCTTCCTGAGCTGGGAGAGGTTGCGATCAAACAAGCAGACGAATCGGGCGCGCCGAAAAAGCGCACCGCCCTCAATATCAAACGTCCATCTACAAAAGAAGAGCATTTGTTCGACACGACCAGTTGGGGAGTGACGGAAGGCAGTCAACTCAAGGGTTTTATTCTCCTGCTCCGGGACGTTACTGATGAAATTCGGCTCTCCAGACAAAAGGAGCTTTTGCTGGAAACTATCGCGCATGATTTGAAAACACCGCTAATTGCCTGCAATTACACATTAGAAGCGCTGCTCGTCGAGGCTGAGAACAAAGAGAGCCAGGACGAAGAGATGCTTGAGGAAATTCGTGAAAGCATTGAAGACGTGCTGGTCATGGTGAAACAGCTCCTCGAATTTTCAAGATATGACGACGGCGTGGAAGTTCTCAGTTTTGAAAATGTGGAACTAGCTCCTGCCGTCAAAGAAAGCTTAGATGTCGTCAAGCCGCTGGCACAGCACCATGACGTCGAGCTGGTAAATGAGCTGAACGCAGACGGCATCTCGGTAAGAGCAGACAGAACAGCGGTGGTTCACCTCGTTTCCAATTTATGCACGAATGCCGTCAAGATCTCGCCCGCCCAATCAAAAGTCACTGTCAGAGCCAGTGTAAGTGACGATTTCGTCAGTGTCAGCGTCTCCGATCAAGGGCCTGGACTCACCGAAGAAGAACGCGAAAAGATCTTCCGCCGTTTTGTAAAAGGCGAACGCACGCGCGCAAGCTACGGCAGCAGCGGGCTCGGGCTGTATCTCTGCAATGAGATTGTCAGACTTCTGGACGGCGAGCTTCTTCTTGAAACAGAAGTCGGCAAAGGCAGTTCGTTCATAATCAGGCTGCCGGCCAATAACAAATAAACTAAACAATCCCGGCGCGAAGGGCTTTAATAGCTGCTTGCGTGCGATCGCTGACAGCCAGTTTTCCAAGAATACTCTTGATGTGAGTCTTCACCGTCTCAATGCCGATGCCCATGCGCGCCGCGATGTCTGAATTGGACAGCCCGTCGACGAGCAATTCGAGAACCTCCACTTCCCGTTTGGAAAGCGGCTCGTAGACGATTTGCTGCTCGGCCGGCAGCTTTTGCGAAATCAGCGTGGAAGCGGTTGTGGGCAAGATTTTCAAAACTTTGGCGGCGATGACGGCATCGAGCCAGAGGTCACCGCCTTTAACTGTTTGAACTATCTGGGGAAACTTCCTGAAGTCGCTGTCTTTCAGGCAATAGCCGTTGGCGCCGGCGGCCAGTGAGGCAAAAATATCTCTCTCGTTATTGTGCGAAGTGAGCATGATGATTTTTGCGGAAGGTTCTTTCTCACGCATCAATCGACAGGCCTCAATGCCGTCTATGACCGGCAAGCCAACGTCGAGCAAGACCACGTCCGGCTTCAGCTTCACGCACATTTCGACGCCTTCGCGCCCGTCGCATGCTTCACCGATAATCTCGATGCCCTTGTCGCTTTCGAGCAAACGCCTGAGCGATTTGCGCATGTGCGCATGATCTTCGACTAGCAAGACTCTGACTTTCTCGTCCATAAAAACTCGAACTAAGCCTCTTCATCCGGCAATTCTTGGCATGGCAAGCCGCGCACTGGATACACTAGCACATCGATTCGATACTAACCTGGAAAGGAGAGCAGAGCAGTGAAGAGCTGCTCTGCCTGTTTGTTCGTTGAAAGTTTCGCGAACCGAATTGGCTTGTCGCATGTAGGTTTATGGCCCCGAACCGGCACCGTTTTCCAAAATCTTGTAGCGCGGACCAGCCAGCACTGTAAGCGGCGGCGGCGCTGCAAGTATCGGAATTTGCTTGCGGAATCTGACATCTACTACCGTTCCATTGGTCGTGTAGGTCGGGCGCTGAGCGCCGCCTGCCGGACCATTCGTAAAAGAGATGAAGGGAGCAGCCGGGATCACTCCCTGTCCGAAGTCATTGTTTGGACCAACGACCCAATTGGGAGTCGTCGGGGGATAGACGAGGGTAATCAAGCTGTATGGTCCGAGGATGGCAATTCCGGATGGAATGACACCCAGCAGTCCGCCGCTCCACGGATTGCCCTGAATACCCAGAATGCCCAGAAGACTAGCTCCGGTCGGCGTCCAGGTGACGGTGCCGCCGAACGCCCCGCCGGCACCGGCCGTTCCGGCTGCCAGACCGGCCGCATAAACCGGGTTATCGAGCGGTTCTCCGCCGTGTCTTCCGCCGCCTATGCGCCCGCGCCGGTTGCCCTGATCGCGGACAATGACGTCGTACTTAACAGGCTCGCTGCTCACCAATGCTTCTTTCGTCACGGCAAGGAATTGATTCTCACCGACTTGCATGTACGGCATAGGTTGAATTGCGACCTGACCACTGCGAATGGTGCCGTCCGGATTGAATCCGAAAACGTTGGACTGCCCCCCGCTGGGCGGGATAGCGCCGAGGAACGGCGAGGCAACAGCGGCTTTCAGAGAATTGATGTCGACTTTCGTGCCGCCTCTTCTGAGCCAGTCATAGAAAGAACTGCTCCAGATAACCGTGACCGGTGTGGTGCCGGATGCGCCGCCGCCGCTGGCACCCCATGGATTGGGAGCGAGAATTCCGCCGCCGCCGGGATAATCACCGCCCAGGGGCGTGAGAACATCAGTTCCTTTCGATGGCGACATCAATTGCGGCTCGTTCCACATATTGCCGAGACTGGCTATTTCAGGCGGTCTTCCATCGGGGAAACTGAGCGAGAGAATACCGGGAGCCGGCTTGGGGTCGTAAACATTGAACGGTTGCGCGCAGGCGGCCGCATGCTGAACGCCTTTGTGGATGTTGGTGCCGTCGGTTGTGGAAACCATTTGATCGGCTTCAGCTCTTACGATCGACGGAATGAAGTAAGGCAATGTATCGATTGTTTTTGCGAATTTGTTGTTGTCTACGATCGTTGCGCCTTCGGCGATGCCCGCAAACACGAAGTCTTTGTCGCCATAAGGAGTGTTCACATACGATCTGTAGAAGTTGCCGATGCGCTGATCGGGTCCGACGCTGCTGAGCGTTTGAGGCTTCGGCAAAGGAATGTTTGTAGTACCGCCGCCAACGATGCAGCCGAGAGACAGTTTGAGCGAACCTTCTACGAATTTGGAATTGCCTGTCTGGCGAATAACGTTTGTCTTATAGGCTTTTACAGCCGTGTCGTAAGGATCGACTAGATTGCCGTCTTTGTCTTTCGGCTCAGAACCGCTGCCGCCGCCCACTCCGGACACCGCCGATTCGAGAGCGGCCACCAGACGATTCTTCGCCTGCATGGCATTTTCATAGTCGCGGTCGATAAACTCTTTCATGATAGGGTCGTTGAGCTGATCGGCAACGATCAAATCAAGACGGATGGTGCCGAGCAAAGTATTGATGCCGTGCACCGGCAAGTAGAACCTGTCTCCGGCAGTCGTATTGGTGCCGACCGGCGCCGCGTCGGAAAGAGAAATAAAACCGAAATTGGGATCTTCGACGACGATGCGTCCCAGGTCTTTGGCAGCGGCCAGAGCGGCGCTCTCTATGGCGGTTCGCTGCTCGTTATGCGAGCCCAAAATGCGAATGTAGCCGAGCATAAAGAGGATGATGGTGACCACCAGCCCCGCTAATATGGCGACGACCAGCACGATCATATTGCCATTCTGGCGGGCGCGCGGGCTGAGTCGGTGCTTTCTTTGTTTGGTCTGCCGTTGCATAAATCGTCCCTTTGTAGTCAAGCGGAGCTGGCGCGAGCTTCCGGGCTACCCCTATTAATAGGACAATTCATCCTTTCATGATTCCCTCGAATGAGGGAAACGGCAAAATTTCAGGCTTTTTAGCGGGAAAATCGCTCTACGGCGGTCTTGATTTCGCGATTTTCCGGGTCTTGACTGAGCGCAGTCTGCAATTCGGACTCTCCTTCCTTGCGCGCTCCCAGTTTTTCAATCAGCAACATCCCCAGGCGAAAGTGCGCTTGCGAATCGCTCAGATTAGCTTGCAGCGCTTCTCTCAGCAATTTCTCGGCAGTCTTGAACTGCTTATAGTGAGAAATCTGCAAATACGCAAGAGCGGTTTTAAAACTCGACTCTTTGCCGTTGAGGTCAATGGCAGTGCTGAGAAGCTTGCTTGCCTGGTCTAAGTCTTTGCCTTGCGAGATCAGCAGTTGAGCACAGTGAAACATGGCATACGCATGCTTAGGATCGGCGGCGATTGCCTTGTCGAAAGCCACTTTCGCTTCACTGAAACGATTCATTTTAGTGGCAAGAAGCACCCCTAAAACGTCGTATGCATCGGCAAAATTCGGGTCGATCGCCAGCGCTTTCTTCAACTCGGCCTCGGCGGCAGGATAATTCTTGTACAAATCCTTTTGTATGCGAGCCAATCCGAGATATGCTTTGGCGTTTCTTTGATTGATCTTGAGCGCTTCTTTGAACTGGTCGTGCGATTGATCGAAAATTTGTTTGCGCTCCAAAAGGAGATTGCCAAAACCCACGCGCGCGGCGTCCAAGGACGGCTCCAGCCCAATTGCCTGGCGATATTCTTTCTCTGCTTCATCAACTCGGTCCGTTTTCAAGGCAAGAAATTCAGCAAGCTTAAAGTGCGCCATGCCTGACTTTGGAGAAAGCTCAATGCCCTTGCGAAACTCGTTTTCGCTGGCGGCCAGCTCTTCGGGATTGTCGGACATCATCTCTGCAAGCTGTGAGTGCAGGTGAGAATTTGCCGGATCCAACTCAATCGCTTTGCGCAATTCTTTAGTGCCGGCAGCTTTATTCCCTTTGATATAGAAGAGGAAATATCCAAGGCTCATGCGCGCCTGCCAGTCATCGGCATCCGCTTCGAGAGCTTTTCTGAACAGCTTTTCGGCCTCATCGGTCGTCTTGGGATCGCGTTGCAAAAGCAATCCAAGATTGACCATAGCATCAGCGTTCAAAGGATCGAGCTCGATTGCCTTTCTGTAATTTTGTTGGGCCTCGTCAATTCTCTGCAGATCATTTTGATTGATAAAACCGAGCCAGTTATAAGCCATCGCATTTGTCGGATCGAGACTGAGAGCCAGTCTTACCTGGCGGAGGGCTTCATCCTTACTGCCCAGGCGCAAGTTGGCGCGACCAAGTCTAAAGTGAGCTTCAGAAGAGTTGTCCGCGTTTAAAACAGCCTTCTTCGCCGCCTCAAGCGCTTCTTGATACCGCCCCTGCTCGTCTAGAATATCCGCAGCCTGCATAAAAGCTTCGATTGATCCCGGATTGATTTTCTGCGCGGCTTGCAGCTCGTGAATGGCATCCCAGTTTTTATGGGCGTTTCGAAAATTGTAGGCATTGCGCATGCGAGTTGCGTAATCCGAAAGATCGATGGCGGCAGAACCTCTGGACGAGTCCATAATTCCTGAAGTAGAACCGCTTTCAGGCGCCGCGAAAGCAACAACCGGCGCCGAGCGACGCACCGCCGGCAGTGCTCCTATGGCAAGACCGCGCGCACTGGAAGCGCCACCCATCACGGGAGTTTGAACTGCACCTTTATCCCTCAAAACAGCCGATTGAACACGATCCTTCATGCTATTGAAAGCGCGCTCGAGATCGTTTCCTACACTTGGATCGCGCAATGACTCAATCAAATACTTAGTAAAGTAGCTGTTCTTGATCGACTCCGATTCCCAGGCCTGCTGGTCCGGCGAACTTGACGAAATGACGACGCTGCCCGAGGCGTTAGCCAGAGATTGAGTGTCGACATTCTGACGGACCAGCCCCTTGTGCGAACCTTCGCAGCCCGCGCCGCTGTAACAAGTGTCGAGAATGAGCAGCACTTTATTGGAATGGACGCGCTCCCTTACTGTGCGCAGCAGTTGGCGCATTTCGATGCCGGTGGCGAACAGCTTATTAACTCGCGAATCGTGCGCGATTACATAATTGACGCCGCGAATGTCTGCGCCGGCAGGCGAGCCGTGCGTGGACAAGTATATTACGACGAGATCACCGGGAGCCGCGGCGTGCGGCAAGAAAGAGTCGCCTATAACATCCATGACGTTGACCTTGGTCGCATCCTCATTGACCAGAAGCCGGACGTGATCTTTCTGAAAGCGCCCTTGATTAGGGTCGGTCAGAAAGTCGTAGAAATCCTGCGCATCCTTAGCCGAATATCTGAGGGCAGGCACGCTGCCGTCGGCAAAGCGGCTGACGCCAATTACCACCGCCCATTTGTCGCCCTTGAAATTGGCTATCGATTGCTGCACTTTTGCGGCATTGGCAGTCTGATTCTGTGCACTGGGGACGGGTAAAGTGCCTTTTGCGCCGGCGACTGCGCGGGCTTTGCCCACAGGCTTGCCGGCCGCCATAACCGCCGGTGCGCCGGTTGGCAAACTCAAACAGAGCGCCAGCAACACAGGCAAAGACTTATGGTGATGGGTCACAATGCTTCCTCTCAGAACTGCATTTATCTTAAATACCCAAATTACTCCGGCAACTCGCGGCGCATGGTAAACCAGAAGTTGCATCCTTGCCCGGGCTCGCTTTCCACGCCGATTGTTCCGCCCTGCTCTTCCACAATCGCCTTGGAGATTGCCAGCCCCAGACCGCTTCCGCCTTCCACACGCGAATCGGAAAGCCTGGCTTGTTCAAAGCGATTGAAAAGCCGCGATTGAAATTCTTTCGGTATTCCTCTTCCCTTATCGCTTACCATGAGCCGCACAAACTCATTGTTGGCATCAGCGAGCACAGTCACAGTACCGCCCTTGGATGAAAACTTGATGGCGTTGGAAAGCAAGTTGACGAGCACTTGAACAGTATAATTTTCGTCGGCGCTGACCAGCATTTCCTGTGGCGGATACCTTACATCAAGAGAAACAGAGCGTGATTCGGCGTATGAAAGGACTGATTCGACCGATTGATTGATCACTGAACTCACCTCGACCAGCTCCACTGAAAGCTGCAAACGGCCTGATTCGAGCTTATGCAAATTGAGCATGCTCGTGATCATATTGATCAAGCGGCCGGTGTCGTTGCCTATGCTCTTCGAGCGCCTCTTGAGCTCATCCGGGCGCGTTTCATAAACGCCCTCGACTATCAATTCTAAAAAGCATTTGATCGATGTGAGAGGCGTGCGCAGGTCGTGAGTCATCATGGACAGGAACTCTTGTTTCATCTGCTCGAGCTCGTGCTTGGCAGTGACGTCTTCGACGACTATCAGCAAACCAGGGCTCGTGCCGGCAAAAGAACCTACTCTTATTGATGCTGGAAACTGGCTGCCGTCACGGCGCCGCGCCATCACATCGCGAGCCTGATCGCTGACCAGACAGCAGAGATCTTGCGCTGCCGATTCATCAAAGACAAACAAATCTCTAACGTTGCGCGCGTGCAAATCACTGTATGTGCAGCCGAAGAAATTGAGGCAAGCCGGGCTTGCCGACTCGATTGCGCCTTCAGTCGTGGTAATCAGAAGACCGAGCGGAATCGTCTCAACAAGAGTGCGAATTCGTGCCTCGCTGTTGCGAATCCGCTCATTGCTTTTTTCAATTAAGGCTTCCAAATCCTCGGCGCTCTGCCGATTTCGCTCGTCGAATTTGGGTTTGTTCTTCTCTATGGTTGTTGCCTCTGGTCGCAATCCGTTTCCCAAATCGCAGTTATTATCTGCGCACTTTTATGGAACCGAGCATCTTTTGATATATGCTGGCCACATCACCTTCATTCATTCCATGCGATAGCATGATCAATGAAAAACAGTGCGTATCTTTGAGGAAGATTTGGCAGCGCTCCGTTGTCTCCGCTCCGGAGTGATTTCTCGAGCGGCATTCCAGAAATAAACCGGGATAGCCGTTGCAGTCTTGATTACGACGAGTCACTCGCGTGTAATTAGACGACTTGCTGCGAATTTCAGCTTCGTGCGTGTCCATCCATTCACTAAGCGAAGGCGCTGTTGGAAAAATCACTCGATAGAGAGTAACCTCCACAAATCCACCCGAAAGCTTGACCGTGCCTGTTTTCATCAAGTAAGAACCGACTTCGGGCGTCGTGATCCAGTCGCGTGGTCGCCATATCGAAACTTCACCGTCGCGGCTGCAAAATGTGTCCTCATTTGCACCATCGACGCTGGAAAAACCTCCCCCTCGCCCCGATGCGGCTCTTGCAGATGTGCCGCGCCCCCCGGCCGATTGGCCGTGCCGCGCATAACTGCCGTTGCTTACGCTGATGCGCGCCAGCACTTCCGGCACCGGTCTTCCCGCATCTATAAGATGCACGTCACTTTCGGAAATTGTGACTTCTCTGTATTGGCTGGGATTGGCAGGATCGAAAAACAGAACGCGGCTGCGACGAATGTTTCTGTAATGTTGCCGAAGCTCTTTCATCATAAGCAACGCCGTGATTTTGCAATCCTGATCTTTGGCGCGAGGATGCGAAAAAGTGGAGATGCTCACCTGTCCTTTCGCTAGTGTTGCATTCACTTCCCGCCCGGTATCAACAAGTTTCGAACTTCTCAGAAGGCGGCTTATCTCCGCCGGCGACTGCGCAAAACAACTCTGCATCGAGGCGGAAATTGCCGCCAGCACTATTGCAGAGGTGACCAGTTGCCTTATTCTTGTCATTTACGTGTCATTTGAAATTGCGGAGATCTTTCAGTTGTGCCCAATTGGAAACAGAGGATGATGCGCGAGTCTTGGCAGGTCGAGAGGACCGGGAAGAGGAAACCGTCCGGCGAGATGGTGGTGTCGCATGTGGTGCAGGAGCAGTGCCGTGCGATTTTGACTGTTCCACCTTTTGTACTCGCGATACCTCTGGCTGGACAGATTTCTCGGATTTCTCGGATTTCTCGGATTTCTCAATTTTCTTAATCCCCTGAGACTGGAGATCTGCTGCTGGACCAGCTTTCGAATCGGCAGCAGGACGAGTGACCGCCGTATTTTTGTCGGTTTTTTGCTGCAAAACCAACCAGACAATGCCGCCGGTCATGCCGCCGACAAGCACCGCCGCCAGGAGCACCCAGGCTATAAGAACCGCTACTCTCTGTTGATAAATGCTCTCGGTGCCGCGCAATGCCTGGCTGTCCACCGGCTGCACTTCCGGCTT
>Ga0268299_1003036_pt1 | contig 16994 bp, 8 predicted proteins | sample NOBtaG_FD_193484 | JGI IMG/M metagenome (GOLD analysis project Ga0268299, IMG submission 193484) | Activated sludge microbial communities from bioreactor in Nijmegen, Gelderland, Netherland - NOB reactor | ecosystem: Engineered > Bioreactor > Aerobic > Activated sludge | place: Netherlands...
TCTCCCTTGCCGCCCGTGGTGTCGATGCTGATGGGGACGTGCGGAGCGCCGGGCGGTTCGGTCTTCTTCCGGAGCTTGATGACGTTGCCGGAGAGTTCCGGCACGACGTCGTAGAGGTCGATGGTGGTGCAGAGCTCGAGGTCCTTCGCGCACCCGATCTCCGCGAGGTACTTCCCGTGATCGCAGCTCTTCGCCATCTTGAGGAGGTTCTTGCTGAAGCTCTTGAACAGCGCCACGGCGGCGACCGCGGAATCGTTGAACTCGGTCTCGGTCTCCTCGTCGTCGATGAGCAGCTTGGTGACCATGCCGGCGCACACCGCGTCCTCGATGCAGAACTGCGTCTGCTTCCCGGCGCAGAGGATGTAGACGTCCTCCTTCAACTCCTTGATGCGCTCCACCACCGCGGTCACGTTCACGAATCCGGCGACGAGCAGGTTCTTCGCATACCGCGCCTTCCACATCGCCGGCGCTCCGTTGGTGGTGGAGAAGATGATGGACTTCCCCTTCACCGCATCGGCCGTGTACTCCGCCGGCGAATTGCCGAGATTGAACCCTTCGATGATGCGCCCGTTGCGTTCTCCGCCGCGGAGCACCACGTCGCCGAACAGGTTGCCGGACACCTTCACCGCCGATTCGATGGTGTTCACCGGAATGATCTCCCGAGCGCCGTTGGACAGCGCGGCGATCACCGTCGAGCTCGCGCGGAGCACGTCGATGACCACGACGTTCTTGTCCCGAAGGAACAGGTCGTCGATCTGAGACAGTGAAAAGAATACTTCGATCTTCATGGTTCTCCCCCCGCGTGGAGCGGTCTCACGTTTTCTTCAGGAACGGCAGCGGAACGACCTCCGCCTCCGCATGTTTCCCCCGCACGTCGATGTGCACCGTCGTCCCCGGCTCCGCCGCGGACACGGGCACGTAACCCAAGGCGATCCCCTTCTCGAGCGAGGGGGAGAACGTACCGCTCGTGACGGCACCGGCCGGGGTTCCGCCCACGACGATGGAATATCCGTGCCGCGGCACCGCCTTCTCTTTCAGCACCATCCCCACGAGCTTGCGTTTGAGCCCCTCCGCTTTCGCCTTCTCCAGGACGCTCCGCCCGACGAAGTCACCCTTGCCGAGCTTCGTGATCCATCCCAGGCCCGCCTCAAGCGGGTGCGTGGTGTCGTCGATGTCGTTGCCGTACAGGCAGTAGCCCATTTCGAGCCGCAGCGTGTCCCGTGCGCCGAGTCCGATGGGCTGGATGCCGTGCGGAGCACCGGAGGAGAAGATCGCCTCCCATACGGCACCGGCCGCCGCCGGATCGAAGGCGAGTTCGAAACCGGGTTCGCCCGTGTATCCGGTCCGCGAGATGATCATCGGCGTGCCGGCGAGCGTTCCGCGGACAAAATGGTAGTACGGGATGGAGGCGAGGTCGGTCCCCGTCAGCGGCTGCAGCACGGCAAGGGACGAGGGGCCCTGCACCGCCAGCAGCGCGGTCTCGTCGCTGCGGTCCGTGAACGTGACGCCGTCGGGCCGGTGTTTCGACATCCACTCCCAGTCCTTCGCGATGTTCGCGGCGTTCACCACCACCATGTACGACCGCTCCGCCAGCATGTACACGATCAGGTCGTCCACGATGCCGCCGTGCTCGTAGCAGAGGGCCGAGTACTGCGCCTTCCCGGGCGTCAGTTTCGACACGTCGTTCACGGTGACGCTCTGGAGGAACGCCAGGGCGTTCGGCCCTTCGGCGTAGAATTCTCCCATGTGCGATACGTCGAACACACCGGCGGCCGTGCGGACGGCCCGGTGCTCGTCGATGATGCCCGCGTACTGCACCGGCATCTCGTACCCGGCGAACGGGACGAGCTTCGCCCCGGCGCGCTGATGGAGGGAATGGAACGGCGTCCGTTTCATGACTTCTTCACCTTCTTCCAGTCCTCGAGGAAGCGTTCGAGACCGAGGTCGGTGAGCGGATGCTTGATGAGCTGGTCGATCACCTTGAACGGCATCGTGCAGACGTGCGCCCCCATCAGTCCCGCCTGCACCACGTGCAGCGGATGCCGGACGCTCGCCACCAGCACCTCCGTCTCGTACCCGTAATTATTATAGATGGTCACGATCTGTTCGATGAGCTGCATGCCGTCCGTGCTCACGTCGTCCAGCCGGCCGACGAACGGGCTGATGTAGCTCGCCCCCGCCTTGGCCGCCAGGAGGGCCTGCGTCGGCGAGAAACAGAGCGTGACGTTGGTGCGGATCCCCTCGCCGTGCAGCGCCTTCACCGCCTTCAGCCCCTCTTTGATGAGCGGGACCTTGATGACGATGTTGCTGTGGATCTTCGCCAGGGTGTGCGCCTCCGCCATCATCCCGGCGAGGTCGGTCGAAACCACCTCGGCGGAGATGGGGCCGTCCACCACCGCGCAGATCTCCTTCAGCAGCGGGATGAACTCCTTCCCCTCCTTCGCCACGAGGGAGGGGTTCGTGGTGACGCCGTCCAGCACGCCGAGGGCGTTCGCCTCGGTGATCTCGGCAAGGTTCGCGGTGTCGATGAAGAACTTCATGATGGCTCCGTCGGGAGCGCGTCCCTCCCCGGCCGGGGCCGGGACGCGCGCCGGTTCAGGTGGTGAATTCCGATGTGATGTCCTTGTCCTGCTTCACCGAGACGAACTGGAACTCGTCGATGGGAAGCGACTTGTCCGGTTCGATGGTGAGCAGCGTGCGGAAACGGAACGCGAGACGGTTCTTCCGGTTGAAGAACCGGCCGTCGGACATGTACTCCGCCATGGTGGGCGAGAGACGGAGTCGCAGCCGGCGCTCTCCCGACTCGGCCCGGAACCGCTGCATCCACCGCTCGATGTTGCTCAGGATGGTGGTCTTGGACTGGATGTTGCCGCTGCCGCCGCACGTGGGACACGGTTCGGTGAAGCTGTGGATGATGCTCTGCCGCTGGCGCTGCCGGGTGATCTGCATCAGGCAGAACTCGGTCAGCGGAAGGATGGTGTGCTTCGCCCGGTCCCGCTTGAACTCCTTCTTCACCTCGTCATACACCTTCTTCCGGTTCCGCTCGTCGGACATGTCGATGAAGTCGATGACGATGATGCCGCCGAGGTCCCGCAGCCGGATCTGCCGGCAGATCTCCCGCGCGGCCTCCAGATTGGTCCGCAGCGAGTTCTCCTCCTGCTCCTTGTTCGCCGCGTACCGGCCGCTGTTCACGTCCACCACCACCATCGCTTCGGTCTGCTCCACGATGATGTACCCGCCGTGTTTCAGCCACACCTTGCGGGTGAGCAGCGTCGCGATCTCCTTCTCGATGCCGAACGAATCGAAGATGGGCTGCCGCTTCCCGTACTGCTCGATGCGGTCCTCCATCTCCGGCGACACCGTCTTGACGTAGGACTTGATCTCGCGGTAGAGCTTCTTGTCGTCGATGACCACATGCTCCACCTGCTCGCTGAACAGGTCGCGGATGACGCTGGAGGTGGTGGCCATGTCCTTGTAGAGGAGCGCGGGGGGACGTTCGTTCTTCGCCGTGGCCTCGATGTCGTGCCAGGTCTTCAGGAGCGATTCCAGGTCCTGCAGGAAGAGGGTCTCATCCTGGTTCTCCGCGTTCGTGCGGACGATGACGCCGAATCCCTGCGGAAGGATGGTCCTCACGAGCCGACGGAGCCGGCGGCGTTCCTTGAAACTGACGATCTTCTTCGAGATACCGACCTTGCCGTCGAACGGCAGCAACACCAGGAACCGTCCGGGGAGCGAGACCTGCGAGGTGACCCGCACCCCCTTCTTTCCGACCGGTTCCTTGGTGACCTGGACGATGATCTCCTGCCCCTTTTGGAGGTTCACTTCGCGGCGCCGGTCCTCGCGGGGACGCTTCGGGGCCGGCTTCGGCCGCGCCGGAGCGCCGTTCCCCTCGCCCTCGTCGGTGCCGTCGTCATCATCATCGTCGTCGTCCAACATGGTGTTGAACTCGTCCTGATAACTGCTGATGTCGGAGAAATGGAGGAATCCGTCCTGCTGCATTCCGATGTCGATGAACGCTGCCTGAATCCCCGGCATCACTTTGGCGACCTTCCCGAAGTATATGTCACCCACCATCCGCTCTTTCTCGGGGGTCTCCACGAACAATTCTGCCAGCCGCCCGTCCTCCGTGATCGCAATCCTGATCTCGTTCCCGACAGAATTGATGAGGATCTCTTTCTTCATTACATCCTTTCTGTTTTGGTCCACTCCCTGCCGCCGTTCCAGCCTTTGGAACGCGTCTTCTTGTTTAGAGTCGGTGGTGTGCAGGGTGCCGACTGCCTCTCGATTGTGACCCAACGGATACACCCCTTCTGTCCGGCGCAACACATCGAAAAATCAACGACCTGCCGGAATTTTTTCACAATTTGCTTGAAATTTACGAAATGTCTGCGAGGTGTGCAAGGTGAGAATGGAAGGGGGAGGAGATAAAAAAAGCCAAGCTTACTGCATCACACTTTTGTTTGGAGGCTGTTGCTTCCTTCCGGACCTGGCAGGGTTGTCCAACAAGAAGTTGCACAGGGCTTGGCTATGAACCAAGGGAAAGGCCAAAGGATCCGGCATCTTTCCTCATCGTATCGTGGAGCTGAGCGGGATCGAACCGCCGACCTATTCGTTGCGAACGAATCGCTCTCCCAAACTGAGCTACAGCCCCAATATGTACGAAGAACAGATCACAAGGCAAAAATCCCAAAAACTTCGAGAGCTCCGTTGCCCCCTGGGAAATTGACCTATATTCTGGGACTGAGTTGAGTGCCGTTGTTCGGCACGAAATCCCGACGCTTTTTGTCGGGACTACAGCCCCAGAACTATCAAGAACATCTCTCACTTCCCGAAGAACCCTGGACGGAGGTCATTGCCCCCACCGTCTCACGGCGTTCACCGCCGATCCTTCAGGCCCGTTGAACCGAAAAATCCGTCAACTGATTCAAATATAGCAAAAAGCGGAGGAAGATTCAACTGGAATTTTGGTCATTCTTTGCCCGGACCATGCTCCCGGTACCACCGGATGGTCTGCTGCACCCCCTCCTTCAATCCCATCTTCGCTTTCCAGCCGAGGGAGGTGAGGCGGGAGACGTCCAGCAGTTTCTGCGGCGTTCCGTCCGGTTTGGAGGGGTCGAACTCCAGCGCTCCCCGGTATCCCACCGCCTCCTTGATCATCCCGGCCAGTTCGAGGATGGTGATATCGGTGCCGGTGCCGATGTTCACGAAATCATCCCCGTCGTAGGTGTTCATCAGGAAGATGCAGGCGTCCGCCATGTCCTCCACGTACAGGAACTCCCGCCTCGGCCTCCCGCTTCCCCACAGGGTAACGGACGGGGCGCCGCTCTTCTCCGCATCGACGAACTTCCGGATGAGCGCCGGCAGCACGTGCGAGTTCTGCAGGTCGAAGTTGTCGTTCGGACCGTACAGGTTCGTCGGCATCACCGAGATGTACCGTGTGCCGTACTGCCGGTTGTAGGAGCGCACCATCTCGATGCCGGCGATCTTCGCCAGGGCGTACGGCTGATTGGTCGGTTCCAGCGTGCCGGTGAGGAGGTACTCCTCCTTCATCGGCTGCGGTGCGTGCTTCGGATAGATGCACGAACTGCCGAGGAAGCAGAGCTTCGTCACGCCGTGGCGGTACGATGCGTGGATGACATTGTTCTGCACCGCGAGGTTCTGGTAGATGAACTCCGCGGGGTAGGTGTTGTTGGCGTGGATCCCCCCCACCTTCGCCGCCGCCAGAAAGACGTACTCCGGCCGCTCGGCGGCGAAGAAACGCTCCACTGCGATCTGGTCGGTCAGGTCCAGTTCCGCGTGCGTGCGGTGGACCAGGTTCGCATACCCCTGCGCCTGCAGCAGCCGCAGGATGGCCGAACCGACGAGACCGCGGTGTCCCGCGACGTAGATCTTCGACTGCTTCTCCACGGTCAGTATCCCCTCTTCTTCACCAGTTCGTAGTCGGCCTTCGCCATCAGCCGCGCGAGGTCGGCGAACTTCGTCGCCGCTTCCCAGCCGAGTTTCTGTTTGGCCTTCGCCGGATTGCCGATGAGCAATTCCACTTCGGTGGGTCGGTAGTACTTCGGGTCCACTTCCACCACGACGCGGCCGTCCAAGAGACCCCTCTCGGACTCCCCTTCCCCCTCCCAGCGCAGCGACATCCCGAGCTCCGCGAAGGCCGCCTGCACGAACTCACGCACCTCGCGCGTCTCGCCGGTGGCCAGGACGAAGTCATCGGGCTGTTCCTGCTGCAGCATCCGCCACATCCCTTCCACGTACTCCGGCGCGTATCCCCAGTCCCGTTTCGCGTTCAGGTTCCCCAGCGACAGGCTCTTCTGCATCCCCAGTTTGATGCGCGCCGCCGCCATCGTGATCTTGCGCGTCACGAACGTTTCGCCGCGCCGCGGAGACTCGTGGTTGAACAGGATGCCGTTGCAGGCATAGAGTCCGTACGCTTCGCGGTAGTTCACGATGATCCAGTAGCCGTACAGCTTCGCCACGCCGTACGGACTGCGGGGATAGAAGGGGGTCGACTCGTCCTGCGGCACCGCCTGCACCTTGCCGTAGAGCTCGCTGGTGGAGGCCTGGTAGAACTTCGTCCGGATGCCGGTCTCGCGGATGGCGTCCAGGAACCGCAGCGTCCCCACCGCGTCCACCTCGGCGGTGTACTCCGGAACTTCGAACGACACCTTCACGTGGCTCTGCGCCGCGAGGTTGTAGATCTCGTCGGGCCGGACCTTTTCCAGCAGACGGTTGATGTTGCTCGTGTCCGTGATATCGCCGTAGTGCAGGAAGAACCGGCTTCCGCTGTACTTCGGGTCGTTGAACAGATGATCGATGCGGCCGGTGTTGAACGAGCTGCTCCGGCGGATCATGCCGTGCACTTCGTATCCCTTCTCCAGCAGCAGTTCCGCCAGGTACGATCCGTCCTGACCGGTGATGCCCGTGATGAGCGCGATGCGTGCCATGTCACAATTCCTTGTTGGTCCAGTAGTCGATGAGGTCCGTCAGCGTCGTCCGGAACGGGATGTCCGCCCTCCAGCCGACCGAGTGTCCGATGGCGCTCGGATTGCCGGCCAGGAGCTGGATGTCGTATCCGCGGAGCCGCTTGGCGTCGACGTTCAGTTCGTACGTCTCGCCGGTGATGTCCTGATACAGGTCGATGATCTCGCGGATGGAGAAGATGCGGCCGGAACAGAGGTTGAAGATGTAGTTGGTGCGGTTGTCGATCTGCGAGAGCATCCAGTAGCCGCGCACGATGTCGCGGACGTCCGTGAAGTCCCTCCGGGCGGCGACGTTGCCGACCCGCAGGACGCGCGGGGCGCCGGTGCGTCGGATGTCGACGATCTGCTTCGCCAGGGAGGAGCAGACGAAGTTCGGTTTCTGTCGCGGGCCGGTATGGTTGAACGGCCGCGCGATGACGATGTTGAGTCCCTCGTACTTCTTGTACGTCTGGGCGATGTAGTCCACGCTCGTCTTGCTCGCGGCGTACGGGTTGACGGGCTGAGGGATGGACTGTTCGGTGTGGAGCTGCGGGAGGCCGAAGGTCTCGCCGTACACCTCGCCGGAGGTGACGACGATGATGCGCGGGGAGATCTCGCACGCCTTCACCGCTTCGAAGATGTTGATGGTGCCGATGACGTTGGTACGGAAGGTCTCGGCGGCGAACTCGAACGAGCTCGGCACGAAGGCCTGGCCGGCGACATGGAAGATGATGTCCGGCTTCACCTCTTTGATGACCTTGAACACCGGCTGGAACTCGCCGATCTCGCAGTGGAAGAGGGTGACGTCATCGCCGTGCGCGCGGATGTTGTCCGCCTTCTCCAGGTCCCGAAGGATGCCGAAGATCTGCGCCGTCGTGTTCGCCCGGATGTAATCGGCGAGATGGCTGCCGGCGAAACCGCCGATGCCGGTGATGAGCACTTTCATAGGATGCCGTTGACGTTTGGAAGGACGGAGGAAGATACGAAAAAAAGGAGAACGGAAACAGAGCGGAAGGAAGTAATGAACGGTGATCGGTTCAATGATTCAATGAGTCAATGATTCAATGAATCAATCCATTCCATTTAAAAAACAAAGTCCCGTCAAACTCTCGTTCAACGGGACTGGAAAAAAAAATCAGGCGTCGACCTACTCTCCCATACAGTTACCCATATAGTACCATCGGCTCTGCGGGGCTTAACTTCTCTGTTCGGAATGGGAAGAGGTGTAACACCCGCGATAAAGACACCTGAAAGTTCTGACGATCAGGATGCTGCATATGATCTTCCAAGTTTATTGATGCACGCGATATGCATTCAATAAAAAAATTGGCAAGTCGCACGGATTATTAGTACTGCTCGACTCACACATTACTGTGTTTATATCTGCAGCCTATCAACCAAGTCATCTCCTTGGATCCTTTAGGGGTTGCCCCGGGAAACCTAATCTTGGAGCGGGTTTCGCACTTAGATGCTTTCAGTGCTTATCCCATCCGGACATGGCTACTCTGCTATGCCACTGGCGTGACAACAGATACACCGTCGGTCCGTTCATTCCGGTCCTCTCGTACTAAGAACGAGACTCCTCAAGTTTCCTGCGCCCGCATAGGATAGGGACCGAACTGTCTCACGACGTTCTGAACCCAGTTCACGTACCGCTTTAATTGGCGAACAGCCAAACCCTTGGGACCTTCTCCAGCCCCAGGATGCGATGAACCGACATCGAGGTGCCAAACCTTGCCGTCGATATGAACTCTTGGGCAAGATCAGCCTGTTATCCCTAGCGTACCTTTTATCCTTTGAGCGATGGCCCTTCCACGCGGAACCATCGGATCACTAAATCCTACTTTCGTACCTGCTCGACTTGTCCGTCTCACAGTCAAGCTCCCTTGTGCTTTTACACTCGCCGCATGATTACCAACCATGCTGAGGGAACCATTGAGAGCCTCCGTTACATTTTAGGAGGCGACCGCCCCAGTCAAACTACCCGCCTATCACTGTTCCTGTGCCGGCTTACGGCACGAGGTTAGAATTCCAACAATACAAGGGTGGTATTTCACTGTTGACTCCACCGAAGCTAGCGCCCCGGTTTCACAGTCTCCCACCTATGCTACACATGCATTGTCCGAACCCAATAATAGGGTGCAGTAAAGGTGCATAGGGTCTTTCCGTCCATATGCGGGTAACCGGCGTCTTCACCGGTACCACAAGTTCACCGAGCCCGTGGTTGAGACAGTGACCAAGTCGTTACACCATTCGTGCAGGTCGGAACTTACCCGACAAGGAATTTCGCTACCTTAGGACCGTTATAGTTACGGCCGCCGTTTACTGGGGCTTCGGTCGAGAGCGTTGCTTGCGCTAACCCCCTTCCTTAACCTTCCAGCACCGGGCAGGTGTCAGTCCCTATACGTCGACATAAAGTCTTAGCAGAGACATGTGTTTTTGTTAAACAGTCGCTTGGCCCGTTTCACTGCGACCCCATTCTGCAACCGTTGTACACGGCCACATACTAGGGGCACCGCTTATCCCGAAGTTACGCGGTCAGTTTGCCGAGTTCCTTAACCACGGCTCACTCGAGCACCTTAGTATATTCAACCCATCTACCTGTGTCGGTTTGCGGTACGGTTCGCCTGCAATCTCCCATACGAAGTTTTTCTTGGCAGTCTGATTAAGCCCAGTTGTGGCCCTTGCGGGCACCCTATTCCCGTCTCGGTTTAACGGATGTGCGGATTTGCCTACACACCCACCCTACGCGGTTAAACCACCATCCATTCGGTGGCTGGACGTCACTTCTGCGTCACTCCTTATGGTCAAACGATTGCAAACAAGCACAGGAATATTAACCTGTTTTCCATCGACTACGCCTTTCGGCCTCATCTTAGGATCCGGCTGACCCTGAGTCGATTAACGTTGCTCAGGAAACCTTAGACTTTCGGTGGAAATATTTTTCGTATTTCTTATCGTTACTTATGCCTACATCTGCGTTTCCATGCGCTCCAGCATCGGTCACCCGACACCTTCGATGCACATGGAATGCTCCCCTACCACATTCGCACAAGGCGAAGTCCGCAGCTTCGGTACGACGTTTGAGTCCCGAGAATTGTCGGCGCTAAGTCGCTTGACTAGTGAGCTATTACGCACTCTTTAAATGATTGCTGCTTCTAAGCAAACATCCTAGTTGTCTGAGCAACTCAACATCCTTTCTCTGTTAACGTCGATTTCGGGACCTTAGCTGGCGGTCTGGGTTGTTTCCCTTTTGGCGTCGAAGCTTATCCCTCGTCGCCTGACTCCCAAGAAACATATTAGCGCAATTCGGAGTTTGTCTGGGTTTGGTACTGTTGTGACAGCCCTAGCCCAATCAGTGCTCTACCTGCGCAATACTATAACTTGAGGCTAGCCCTAGAGCTATTTCGGGGAGTACGAGCTATCTCCGAGTTTGATTGGTCTTTCGCTCCTACCCTCAGTTCATCCGAGCGGTTTTCAACCCACATCAGTTCGGGCCTCCATGAGGTTTTACCCCCACTTCACCCTGACCAAGGGTAGATCACACGGGTTCGCGTCTGCCGCACGATACTCAAGCGCCCAGTTAGGACTTGCTTTCGCTACGGATTCGTCTCTGAGAGACTTATCCTTGCATCGTACGAGCAACTCGTAGGCTCATTAAGCAAAAGGCACGCAGTCAGTCCTCCCGTGGCCGAAGCCACAGGACTTCCTACTACCGTTTGTAAGCATGCGGTTTCAGGTACTATTTCACTCCCTTCTGAAGGGTTCTTTTCACCTTTCCCTCACGGTACTGGTTCACTATCGGTCACGAGAGAGTATTTAGCCTTACGAGATGGTTCTCGCAGATTCGCACAGAATTTCACTTACTCCGTGCTACTCGGGATACTTTCAAGAGTCATCATACTTTCGCCTACAGGGCTATCACCTTCTATGGCTCAACTTTCCAGAAGCTTCAGCTAGCATGATGATTTGTCACTCTTCGGCCGACGTGCAATACGGCCTGAAAGTCCCACAACACCGAGTGTACAACGGTTGCACCCTTACGTACACAGCGGTTTAGGCTGATTCCTGTTCGCTCGCCGCTACTAAGGAAATCGAGTTTCTTTTTCTTCCTTGGGTTACTGAGATGTTTCACTTCTCCCAGTTTGCTCTGCCGCGACTATGTATTCATCGCGGAGTACGTGGCCATGACGCCACGTGGGTTGCCCCATTCGGAGATCGTCGGGTCAAAGGCTGCTTCCGCCTCACCGACGCTTATCGCAGGTAACCGCGTCCTTCATCGCCTTCTCGTGCCAAGGCATCCACCGCACGCTCTTAGTAACTTAACCAAAAATCTTTATTGAAGACATATACGTCAGTGCATCAATAAACTTGTTAAGAGCATATGCAATTTACTACAATCTGCCTACTGCAGGACCGTTTGCCCGCTCGCGCGGACGACTGAGTCCCATTCGACAGATTCATCCTGATTGTCAAAGAACAAAAAACTTGTGGAGCTAAGCGGGATCGAACCGCTAACCTCCTGCGTGCAAGGCAGGCGCTCTCCCAATTGAGCTATAGCCCCATAGCCTCGTCAGTAGAACCTCCTGCTTGACAACGTGGGCCTAAGTAGATTTGAACTACTGACCTCACGCTTATCAGGCGTGCGCTCTAACCAACTGAGCTATAGGCCCGGGAAACCGAAGATGGTACTTAAAAAATTTGTGTGCACGGAACAATCAAGCCAGTGGTCTTATCTCGTTGAATTCAACGATGCTTTCGCATCATTGTCTCCATAAGAAAGGAGGTGATCCAGCCGCACCTTCCGATACGGCTACCTTGTTACGACTTAGCCCCAGTCACTGATTTTACCTTAGGCGTCTGCCCCCTTGCGGTTAGCGCGACGATTTCGGGTACCCTCAGCTTCCATGGCTTGACGGGCGGTGTGTACAAGGCCCGGGAACGTATTCACCGCGGCGTGCTGATCCGCGATTACTAGCAATTCCAGCTTCATGTGGGCGAGTTGCAGCCCACAATCTGAACTGAGACCACTTTTATGGGATTAGCTCCAGCTTGCGCTTTGGCAACCCTTTGTAGTGGCCATTGTAGCACGTGTGTGGCCCTGGGCGTAAGGGCCATGAGGACTTGACGTCATCCCCACCTTCCTCTCTACTTGCGTAGGCAGTCCACTTAGAGTGCCCAGCATAACCTGATGGCAACTAAGTGTAGGGGTTGCGCTCGTTGCAGGACTTAACCTAACACCTCACGGCACGAGCTGACGACAGCCATGCAGCACCTGTATTGGACCCCTTGCGGGTAATCCTCTTTCAAGGACTAAAATCCAACCTTTCAAGCCCAGGTAAGGTTCTTCGCGTTGCATCGAATTAAACCACATGCTCCACTGCTTGTGCGGGCCCCCGTCAATTCCTTTGAGTTTCAACCTTGCGATCGTACTTCCCAGGTGGAATACTTAATGCGTTAGCTTAGGCGCTGATCCTTGCGGACCAACACCGAGTATTCATCGTTTAGGGCGTGGACTACCAGGGTATCTAATCCTGTTTGCTCCCCACGCTTTCGAGCATGAGCGTCAGTAATGGACCAGGTGGCCGCCTTCGCGACCGGTATTCTTCATGATATCTACGCATTTCACCGCTACACCATGAATTCTGCCACCCTCTTCCACACTCAAGACAAGCAGTATCGACGGCAGTTTTACGGTTGAGCCGTAAGATTTCACCATCGACTTGCAAGTCCGCCTGCGCTCCCTTTACACCCAGTGATTCCGGACAACGCTCGGGTCCTACGTATTACCGCGGCTGCTGGCACGTAGTTAGCCGACCCTTACTTTAGTGGTACCGTCAATCCGCAAGAAGCGGAAATTCTTCCCACTCTACAGAAGTTTACAACCCAGAGGGCCTTCATCCTTCACGCGGCGTCGCTGCGTCAGAGTTTCCTCCATTGCGCAATATTCCTCACTGCTGCCTCCCGTAGGAGTCTGGACCGTGTCTCAGTTCCAGTGTGGCTGATCATCCTCTCAGATCAGCTACCCATCGTAGACTTGGTGAGCCGTTACCTCGCCAACTATCTAATGGGATGCAGGCCAATCTCTTGATGCCGAAGCTTTAACAACATCTCCATGCGGAGCCGCTGCATCATTCGGTATTAGCCCCGCTTTCGCGGGGTTATTCCAAGTCAAGAGGTATGTTACCTACATATTACTCACCCGTGCGCCGGTTTACTATGGATATTGCTACCCAATTCTCCCAGACTTGCATGTGTTAGGCACGCCGCCAGCGTTCGTCCTGAGCCAGGATCAAACTCTCCATTGTAATAAATAACTTTATTTCAACGGAGAATAAGATCTGTTTTTTGAAACAATAGGCTTGATTAGAAGCCGTGCACACAAATTTTCAAAGAACGAATCCGTTGAGTTGCGTTTCAAACGGGTCTCTAATATAGCAAGCAAAACAGCCGGAGTCAACAACTATTTTACTTTTTTCTCCACTTTTGTTTCAGAGGAGTTCCTAATATAAACTTTTTATTCCCTGTTGTCAAGTTTTTTTCTCTTTTTATTATTCCACAAATCCCTCGGTTCTCCTATGTTTTTTGTATCGGACATGACACTCCGCATTGTCCCCGTAACGCTCGTTGCACTCTCACCGAGGGATGGCTATATTGTGGCAAGCGATAGAACCGTATGACCGTCACCAGAGCACTCTACTCCCTCATCATCCTTCCCCTGCTCTACCTCCTGTTCCACGTCGGAAAATTCGTCAACGCGAAGGTCCGCCGCGGCGTCGAAGGGCGGGCGGGACTCTTCACGCGCCTGCCGGAACAGGCCGCGAAGCTCTCCGGCACGCAGCGGCTCTGGTTCCACGCCTCCTCTCTCGGGGAGTTCGAGCAGGCGAAACCGATTATCGCCGCCGTGAAGGAACGCCACCCGTCCGTCGAGATCATCGCCACCTTCTTCTCTCCGTCGGGCTACGACAACTCGAAGAACTACAAGCTCGCGTCGCTCATCAGCTATCTGCCGTTCGACACCGCGGCGAACATGCAGCGCTTCGTCGACATCACCCGTCCCACCGCCGCCATCATCCTCCGCTATGACGTCTGGCCGAACATGGTGTGGACGCTGCACGACCGCAGCATCCCGGTCCTCATCGTCAACGCGACGATGACCGCGCGCTCCCCCCGGCTCTCCGCGGTCGCCCGCGGGTTCCACCGCCGTCTCTACGACCTGTTCTCCGCCATCCTCACCGTCTCGGCCGCGGACGCGGCGGCGTTCGCCCTCTTCGGAACCTCAACGCCGCTCATCGCCCCCGTCGGCGACACGCGCTTCGACCAGGTGAAACGGCGGAGCGACGACGCGCGCATGAAACAGATCCTCCCTCCCGCCGTCACCGCGGGACGGAAGGTGTTCATCGTGGGACAGAGCTGGGGAGAGGACGAATCGGTGCTGCTGCCGGTGCTCTTCAAGCTGCAGACGGAGGAACCGTCGCTCATCACCATCATCGTCCCGCACGAACCGACGGTGGAACATCTCGACGAGCTGGAGAGCGCACTGGAGGGACGATGCCGGAGCATACGCTTCTCCGAGATGAGCCGCTACGCCGGCGAACCGGTGATCCTCATCGACAGCATCGGCATCCTCGTGGCGCTCTATCAGTACGCGCACGTCGTGTACGTGGGCGGAAGCTTCCGTCAGGGTGTCCATAACGTGCTCGAACCGGCGGTGTTCGGCGTTCCGGTCCTCTTCGGTCCCCGGCACACCAACTCGCAGGAGGCGGTCGAGCTCGCACGGCTCGGCGGCGCCTTCGTGGTCACCGGCGAGCGTTCGGCGTACCGGACGCTCCGCACCCTGCTCGACGACGCACCGCAGCGCGCAAAGGCCGGCGAGACCGCCCGGACGTTCGTCGCGGCCAATTGCGGCGCCACCGACCGCTTCCTCCTCCATCTCCAGCCGCTGCTCGAGCGATGACCGACCACCTGGTCACCGTCGCGCTGCCGGTGCCGCTTCCGCAGCTCTTCACGTACATCGTTCCGGAACCGCTCCGCTCGTCCGCCGTTCCCGGCGCGGCCGCCGTCGTTCCGTTCGGACGCAAAGTGCTCACCGGCGTCATCACGGGCCGGACCACCGAACGGCCGGACGCGACGCTGAAGAACGTCATCGACATCCTCGCGCCGGACACGTCCCTCTCCCCCGATGCGATGGCGACCGCACAGTGGATGTCCGACTACTACAGCGCCCCCGTCGGCGAATGCTACCGTCTCTTCCTTCCCGTCGCGCTCTCGCGCACGAGCGATACGGTCGTGGATCTCGCCGCGGAAGCGCCCGCACTTCCGGACCGCACCGAACCGTACCGGCAGCGCCAATGGAAGCAGCTCGCCGCCGCGCTCGCCGCCGGACCGATGACGGTCGCACAGCTCCAGCGTTCCACCGCGGTGAAGGCCATCCATGCCGCCGTGCAGTACTTCCGGCGCGCCGGTCTGCTCACGCTCTCGGAACGTGCATCGTCCGGACCGGAAGCGCGAACGGAATGGCATCTGCTTGGTTCGGTCTCGGACGCGTCCGGCGCGAAGAACGAGCGGCAGCGCGCCGTCCTGGACCTTCTCGCCGGCGCGGGAACGGAGGGAATGCCGGCGAAAGAGGCGATGCAGCGGACGGGAGCGTCGATGACCGTCCTGCGGACGCTGCACAAGAACGGACTCGCCGTGCTCGAGCAGCGCGAACGCTCCCGCGCCGCCGGAGCGACCGGGACCGACGAGCAAGCGCAGCGGTCGCTCACCATCACGCTCAATCCCGACCAGCGGCGGGCGGTGGAGGCCGTGACGGCGGCATCGGACGAGGGGACGCCGGCGACCTTTCTATTGTATGGCGTGACCGGGAGCGGCAAAACACAGGTGTACATCGAGTCCATCCGCCATGTCCGGGCGAAGGGGGGCAGCGCCATCGTGCTGGTGCCCGAGATCTCGCTCACACCGCAGACGGTGCGTCGTTTCCAGGCGCACTTCGGGAACGACGTCGTGTGGATGCACAGCCGGATGTCCGACGGAGAACGTCACGACGCCTGGCGGTTCGCGAAGGACGGGACGCACCGCATCGTGATCGGGCCCCGCTCCGCCCTCTTCGCCCCGCTGCCGGAGGTGAAGCTCATCATCGTGGACGAAGAGCACGAGGCGTCGTACAAGCAGTTCGACGCCATGCCGCGGTACCACGCGCGGGACGCCGCCATCGTCCGGGGACAGCATTTGTCCGCCGTGGTGCTGCTCGGTTCCGCCACCCCCTCCATCGAATCGTACACGAACGCGCTCGAAGGGAAGTACCGGCTGCTGGAACTTCCGGTCCGGGCGGACGGAGCGGTGCTGCCGCCCGTGGAGGTGGTGAACATGGTGGAGGAACGGAAGCGGCGATTCGCCGAGATGAAGGTGAAGGCGAAAGAGATCGGGAAGAAGGCGTTCGAGGACGCCGCTCGGAGCGTCTCGCTCCTGCTCGAGGAACGCATCCGCGAACGGCTCGAGCGCCGGGAAGGGATCATCCTCCTGCAGAACCGGCGGGGATTCGCGCCGTTCATCGAATGCACCGGGTGCGGGCATGTGGAGCGGTGCACGCGGTGCGACGTGACGATGACGTACCATGCGGCGCAAAAGCACCTGCGGTGCCACTACTGCGGTTCCGTCACCGCGCCGCCGACGGTGTGTCCCGAATGCGGCGGCTTCGATTTCGCCCTGCGCGGTTTCGGCACGCAGCGCGTGGAGGAGGAACTGCGCTCCCTCTTCCCCGCCGCGCGCATCCTGCGGATGGACCTCGACACGACGCAGCGCAAGCATTCGCACGACACGATGCTGCGGGCGTTCGGCGACGGCGAGGCGGACATCCTGCTCGGCACCCAGATGGTGGCGAAGGGACTCGACTTCGCCCGGGTGACGCTGGTGGGGGTGATCTCGGCGGACACGCAGATGATGCTGCCGGACTTCCGTTCCGCCGAACGGACGTTCCAGCTGCTGACGCAGGTGGCGGGACGGGCGGGACGGAGCACGCTGCGCGGCGAGGTG
>Ga0268299_1003037_pt1 | contig 16969 bp, 15 predicted proteins | sample NOBtaG_FD_193484 | JGI IMG/M metagenome (GOLD analysis project Ga0268299, IMG submission 193484) | Activated sludge microbial communities from bioreactor in Nijmegen, Gelderland, Netherland - NOB reactor | ecosystem: Engineered > Bioreactor > Aerobic > Activated sludge | place: Netherlands...
CGCGATCCGCGTTTAAGTCAGAGATTTGCAGTTTCATGCGGTCACGCTAACGGCTTGAGCCGAAATCTGCAAATCTCTGTCCGGCAACAGCTTGGGGAGATTTACCCTATCGCAACAACTCTATTTTGTGTTTCTGATCGGCGCGGCGTTTCTGGATGATTTGTACGACGCGACTTACGTCAAACGGCAGCAGGCCAGACATGGCGCGCGGTTACTGAGACATGTTGCAGGCATCAAACGCGCTGCTTTGCAGGATGCGCACAAAATCGAAAATAACTTCAAATGGGCGCGTGCTTTCATCAAATTGAATAAACCTGAAGCTGCCGTGGACATTGATCGTCTTGAGGCCAATTCAAAATTTTTTCGCAGCCTGACTGTTGTTGCGGGAGCGGGCTGGATTCTGATTGGCTATTACACTCAGACGTTTGCGGCTTTGCTGTTATCAACCAGTGTAATTTTGCTGTGGGAAATTCGACTGTTTATTCCAAAGCCAAAATGGAAAAAGAAACATCCTCGGCTTCAGGCTTGGCGGCGAGCATTCAAACGGTTGAAAAGGTCAAGGCTCATTTCAATTTATCTATTCCTGGCGATTCTGGCCTTGATTTTAGGAGCGATTCCTTCGGCGGAAAATTGGCGGCTGACGATTGGGTGTTTTGTCGTTATGTGTTTGTCTTCATGGCGATTTGCCGATCAGCGATGGAAGATGACTCAAACGACATATTTATACTTCGCCCTGCTCAACCAGCCGGAAAAAGCTGCTCCGGCGCGACCTGCAATTCAGCAATTTGAAGTTTGAAAATTCCGAACAGACTCTTGTTCAACACAAAAGGAGAAACCTGACGATGCCAGCCAAAAAAGCTGCACCTGCAAAAGCTGCAAAAGCTGCAAAACCGGCGAAAGCGACTAAAGCCGCTGCAACAACTGCACAAGAATCCAAGTTGCTAAAAATCGGCGCGAAAGCTCCGGCCTTCAGTTTGAAAAATACCGAAGGCAAAACCGTCAAGCTCAGCGACCTGAAAGGCAAAAAAGTCGTGTTGTACTTTTACCCGAAGGACATGACTCCGGGCTGTACGGTCGAGGCCTGCGGTTTCCGCGACGATTATGCGCAACTGAAAAAACGCGGCGTCGAGATTTTGGGTGTCAGCGGCGACGATCAGAAATCCCACCAGAAATTCACCGAAAAGTATTCGCTGCCGTTCACGCTGCTGTCCGATCCGACGCACGAAATGATGGAAAAATATGGAGCGTGGGGCGAAAAAAGCTTGTACGGGCGCAAGTTCATGGGCGTGCTCCGCATCACCTACATCATTGATGAAGAAGGTCGCGTCGCGCATGCGTTTGGCAAAGTCAAAACCGACACGCACAGCAAAGACGTGATTGCGGCGATTGATTCGATGTGATGGCCATCGTTGTGTTTTTCCATTCAATCCTCAGCTTTGAAATCGCGTCGCCGATTTACAGTCGCTGGTGGTTTATTGCTTTGATTGTGGCTGCTGTCGCGGCGCTCGGATATTACGCCTATCGCCAGCGAGTCCGCCGGTTGCTGGAAATTGAACGAGTCCGCACGCGCATCGCCACTGATTTGCACGACGACATCGGAGCCAGTTTGTCCCGCATGGCGATCCTGATCGAAGTCGTCAAACAGGAAGGCAGGCAAAGCGGTTACCTGAAAGGGCCTGGAGCGCGTTCGGCGGAGATGCTGACGGAAATCGCCGATTCGGCGCGCGCGCTTGTGGATTCGATGAGCGACATCGTCTGGTCCATTGACCCAGGCCGTGACGAACTTGGCCAGGTAGTCACGCGCACGCGGCAATTCGCCGCCGACGTGCTCGACGCGCAAGGCATCGAATGGCAATTCATAGCCTCAGCCGAAATCGAGAAGGTAAAACTCGACCCCGAACAACGCCGCCATCTTTTTTTGATCTTCAAGGAAGCTCTCAACAACATCGCTCGCCACGCCGGAGCGAAAACCGTTTCAATGAGTTTGACCATCAACAGAAATCAGTTGTTGGCGGAAATTGCAGATGATGGCTGCGGCTTCACGCCTCGCTCGACGGAAACCGTTGTCGCCGTTGTGCCCAAAAGCCGTGGCGGAAACGGACTTGGCAACATGCAAGCCCGCGCGGCGGAATTGAACGGAACTCTGGCGATTGATTCCTCACCGGGCAAGGGAACTCGGCTGATTCTCAGTCTGCCATTGAAACGTTGATTTCCGTCCGCACCGGAATTCAATCCTGCACAATTTTTTTTCGATGTGAGCGATTTGCCCGACGGTTTTCGCTTTAGTGTGTTGAGAACCGATATGCAATTTTCACGTCACATTCACAGACGAGTCGGCCAATTGATTGACTCGGTTTGCGCCCGCTGGCTAATCTCTGCGGCGTCCTTGCCGAATTCTGCAATTCCGCCCGGAGAATCGCTGGAAAAAAACATGACCGAATCCACTCCGCACGACGTGACGCAGCTATTAATGGATTGGCGCAACGGCGACCAGCGAGCGTTGGAACAATTGATGCCGCTGGTTTACGACGAACTGCGCCTACTGGCCGCGCTATACCTTCGCCGCGAACGCGATGGCCATACGTTGCAAACCACTGCGCTGGTCAACGAAGCCTATTTGCAATTGATTGGTCAGCAACATCGGGATTGGCAAAACCGCGCGCACTTTCTGGGGATTGCGGCGCACCTGATGCGAAACATTCTGGTTGACCACGCGCGCGCTCACGCGGCAGCCAAACGCGGAGGCGGCGAGCAAGCCTTGCCGCTGAACGAAGCTGTCAAGGTTCCCAGCAAATCCGCGCCTGATGTTCTAGCGCTCAACGACGCGCTGAACGATTTGGCCAAACACGACGAACGCAAAAGCAAAATTATCGAACTGCGATACTTCGGCGGATTGAGCATGGAAGAAGTCGCCGAAGTCACTGGCCTTTCCGAGGCCACACTCCGCCGGGAATTGCGGATGGCCGAAGCCTGGCTGGGAAGGCAAATTCAGAAGCAGTGAGTTTATGGAGTGCGGCGGCTCGACGCCGCTTTTTGTTCTTCGCCAAAAGTATCCGGGAAAGAGAATGCCCGGATTGCGAAAGCAAAAGCTGCGTCGAGCCGCAGCACTCCAAAATAGGAGCAACGATTATGACTCCCGAACGCTGGCAACACGTCAAAAATCTGGTCAACTCGGCGTTGGAACAAAGCGCCGAACAACGTGCCGTTGTCTTGCAGCAATCCTGCGCCGAAGACGTTTCGTTGCGCCGAGGGGCTGAAGCATTGCTGTCGTTTCACGAACAAGCGACGCGCAACCTGGCTTCCCCCGCCAAGCTCAGTTCCGCAGGTACGATGTCGCCCGAACGCTGGCAGCAGGTCGAGCAAGTCTTTCAATCCGCCTTGGAGCTTCAACCCGCCGAACGCGCGGCGTTCCTGGCCAAGGCTTGCGGCGACGATGCGGAATTGAAACACGAAGTCGAAGCCTTGCTGGTCTTTCAAACCGGGATGAGCGGCGTCATTCAAGGCGCGGTTCACGAAGCCGCAGGCTTGCTGGCCAACACGAATGAAAAAGCGCGATTCGCTCCGGGCACGACGCTCAACAAGCGCTATCGCATCGTCGGCCAACTTGGCAAAGGCGGGATGGGTGAAGTTTATCGAGCCGACGATTTGAAGCTCGGCCATCCGGTCGCGCTGAAATTCCTTACCGAAAAGCTCTCCAACGACAAAGCGATGCTGGCGCGTTTTCACAGCGAAGTCGCCATGGCGCACCGAGTCACGCATCCGAACGTCTGCCGCGTCCACGACATCGGCGAAGTGGCGACTTCATCGGGCAAGCTCCACTTTCTTTCGATGGAATACGTGGACGGCGAAGACCTGTCTTCGCTGCTGCGTCGTATCGGGCGTTTGCCCGCCGACAAAGCCGTCGAAATCGCCAACCAGCTTTGCGCCGGAATCGCAGCCGCGCACGAAGCGGGCGTGCTGCATCGAGACTTGAAACCGGCGAACGTCATGCTGGATGGCAAAGGCCGCGTCCGCATCACCGATTTTGGCCTGGCCGGATTCGCCGAACAGATCAAAGGCAGCGAAGTGATGGCGGGCACGCCGGCTTACATGTCGCCCGAACAATTCGCGGGCAAAGAGGTGACGACGAAGAGCGACATCTACGCGCTGGGCTTGGTGCTCTATGAAATCTTCACCGGCAAGCGCGTGTTTGAAGCCGGATCGCTGGATGAACTGCGGCGCCTGCACGAAAGCAGTTCGCCGACCAATCCCTCGAACTGGGTGAAAGACATTGATCCACTGGTCGAGCGCGTGATCCTTCGCTGTCTGGAAAAAGACCCAAGCAAAAGATTGGCTTCGGCGAAACAGGTGGCGGATGCGTTGCCGGGCGGCGATCCATTGGCAGCGGCGTTGGCGATGGGCGAAACGCCTTCGCCAGAGATGGTGGCTGCTGCACCTCTGGAAGGCAGATTGCGACCCGCGGTGGCGGTGGCTTGTCTGGCAGCGACAGTGATCGGGCTTCTTCTGTTTGTCCTACTTTCTGGGACCAGGCGGATGGCGCGCAACGGGCCATTGGAGAAGTCGCCCGAAGTGCTCAACGAACGCGCGAGCGAAATTGCCAGGAAGCTCGGTTATACGGAACCGCCCGTAGACAAGGTGTATGGGTTTGACCGCAACGAGAATTATTTGCAGTACATTCAGGAACACGAGTCATCGGTTAATCGCTGGGATAAGGTCGCAGCAGGTGAACCAGCAGCAGTCTATTTCTGGTATCGCCAAAGCCCGCGCTACTTGGTTCCATATAGCCGCGAGTTCTTAACTCCCAATGATCCACCATTGTTGGTTTCCGGCGCTGTGGATCTGACCCTCGACCCACGCGGGCGACTGCGCAGCTTCCAGGCTGTGCCGCCTCAGGTTGATGAGGCGACAGGCCCTGCGCCTGCGCCTGATTGGTCGGCGCTCTTTGTCGAAGCGGGCCTGGACATCACCAAATTCACTCCGACCACCTCCAAGTGGCTCCCGCCAGTCAACAGTGACAGCCGCGCGGCCTGGGAAGGCGTCTATCCCTATCCATCTCAATTTCCGTTGCGGATTGAAGCGGCGGCTTATCGCGGACGGCCAGTCTATTTTGAATTGATTGGCCCCTGGGATAAACCCGCGCGTCTGGGAACAAGCCCGCCAAGTACCAACAGCCTTTCCGCCATCGTCCTCTACTTGGCGTTACTATGCGTAAGCGCATGGTTGGTCCGACGGAATCTGCGCCTTGGGCGGGGTGATCGGAAAGGCGCTATGCGGCTGGCCATCTACTGGGTTTCCACCTTTTTCTTGTTCTGGGTCTTGCGCGCTCATCACGTTCCTACGGCTGCTGAATTCGATCTCTTCAATATTGCTTTGGCACATGCTATCGCTGACGCTTGCATCATGTGGTTACTTTACCTGGCGCTCGAACCTTATGTGCGCCGCCGCTGGCCGCACCGGATTATTGCCTGGAGCCGGCTGTTGGCCGGGAATTTTCGTGACCCGCTGGTTGGGCGCGACCTGCTCATTGGCGGGTTATCTGCGATTAGTGTGTTTTGGGTTAGGGACGCTCTACTCATAATCGCGACTAGGCTTGGCTGGCCGCTTTCTAAGCTCTTCTCGATGGAGTGGGGGACCTTGTACGGGCTGCGCGGCCTCGTCAGCAACTTTATTGGCCAGCAGAGAGTGCAAATCCTTATTGCGTTCTCACTGCTATTCACGCTCTTCCTACTGACCCGCCACCTGCGCAAAGAATGGCTGGCCTTTGGCGTAGGTTGGCTCATCTTCACTTTTATCGTTGGTAATCTGGTCGGCTCTCAGTTGGCGATAAGCTGGGTTGTTGTCGGATTGCTAATCGCGTGCTGGATTCTCATCCTGGCGCGCTATGGGCTGCTGGCGTTAGTCTCTTTCCTTGTCTGTTGGGAGCTAATACTTAAGTTCCCCATCACGCCCGATTTTTCAGCCTGGTATGCGCAAGGCACAATCTTCATCCTCGTCGTCTATCTGGCGATCTGTGGTTATGGCTTTTACACGTCACTGGGCGGGCAGAAAGTGTTCAAAGGCAGCCTGCTGGAAGAGTGAGGCCGCAATGTATTGATGTTTGACAAAGCGATAACGCAAGCTTAGGCTGTGAATGGAAGCAGCAGCCGAATACCGACCGGATGGCGGGTTATCTCGAGAGATCGGGATGTAGGCTGCTCCAACCTTTCAAAGCTCGCGCAAGGCCGCGAGCTTTTCCTTCATAGCTCACGAAGGACGCCACTTTTCACAGCCTGTTCATAATGCTCGGCGGCGTAAGCCTGCCCTTCGATGAAATCGCGCACAAAACCGGCGACTGCATCGGCCAGCCTGATGATCGGCTCGGATTCATCGCGCACTCCGCGAACTTTGCGCGTATTGATTTGCCGCTGACGCAAGCTCTTTTTGAAGCGGTCAATGCTTTGGCCGGAAAGACCGTCAACCACGATGGTCGCGGGTTGCATCGGTGCCGCTTTGAATTGAATTGCGCGGGCCGTGGTCTCGACCGTCAATTCAAAATAGTCCTGGCTCTCGGTGTAGTGCGAAAAGAAGATGGCTCCGGTTAGCAATGGGTTGGCGATAATGGCTTGAATGTAGGCGAGGCGATACTTGAATCTGGCCTTGCGCCATTTGTCCAAGCGCTTGTTGCTACGCTGCTCAATCTCAATCAAAGCCTTGTTGATGCGCTCGTACTCCTCATCTGTGACCACAACGGAGACGATGAACATTTCGCCTTTTGTGTCCTGGCCGGTTTCGTCTACGAAGGCATAGATCGTTTGGCTGGGTTGAGGCACTGGCATGATTTATTCCTTTCAAGGGCGAAGCGATACGGCGAGGCAAGTATAAGGGCAGAAGCTGTTCGCGGGGAAGCTGCTGGAAGAGTGACGGCAAGCCATCCGAACATCTCGGCAGGCTGTAGTAGAATGCCGCCGCGACAAACTTTCCGGTAAGGAGACTGACAAGCGATGAATCTGGAGATCGTCAATTCGGTCAACGGCGTGCCGATTCGATTGACGGATGAAAGATGGTGGGATCACATCCTGGAAAAACGTCCTTACCTGAACCGCTACTACGACGAAGTGCTGGAAGCCGTAGAAAAACCGCTAGTGGTTTTGCGCGGCTACAAGGGAACGCTGATCGGAGTTTTGCCGGTCGGAAGAAAGCAATATCTCCACGTCGTTTACAAAGAGATGAGCCGTGATGATGGGTTCATCATCACGGCTACGATTGAAAGCGAATACAACAAAGGTTTAGTGATATGGCGAGCAGACCGACACTGAAAGTAAATCCGAATCAATTGATGCTGAGCGCAGTGAACCGGGTGAAAATCCCAAACCTGCCGTTTCGCGCTGAGTACGACGCGGAAGCGGACACATTATATTTGCGCTTCCACGATGATTTGAAAGCTACGCGCAGCAAAAGCGACACGGCCAACGGCGTGATTTACGATTACCACGAAAAGACGCTGGTGGGGATTGAAATTCTGGAAGCCTCGGCAGGCTGACCCCCCCCCCAAACCATTTCCAGGCAAGTAGACCCGTTATGGAAATTCATGAACTCGTGATTGAGATGAAGTTGTTGGAGCGCCGCTTGACTCTCTACGAAGAGAAATATGGCGTTCTCAGCGAAGACTTTTACGTCGCGCTGATGGCGGGCAAACTGTCCAGCTATGACGAATACGACGAGACCCGCGCCGATTTCAGCCGGTGGAAGGGGATTTACGAAACCTGGCGGCGGCGCAAACAGGCTTACACTGAGCAGCTTAGCCAGCGTGAATTTGCTGAGACGTTGCGTTTGCAACCTGCTTACTGAAGATGCCTGATAACCCGCTAAAATCAATCAACGCTTACAGCAGCTTCGTTGCTGAATTGCTAGATCGTTCAACTGTCATCAAATCCACTGTCGTCGTCTGGTCTGAAAGCCCGTACACCGTCGTGGCGGAAGGCGAAGTTCTTTTCGGCAAAGGATTCCGGCTGCGCCTGAGAGAGGAATTGGACTTTGCCGACCAACTCATTACGGCATACGGCTATGAAGTGCATCGCGGCGAAGAGCGACTGTATTGGTACGACGATTTTCCGCACCCCGACGATCCGGCACTTGCGGCCGCATACACATCACAAACACATCCCGCCCGACATCAAACGCAACCGCATTCCCGCGCCCGGCTTGAGTTTTTTACAGCCGAACCTGCCTTTTATCATTGCTGAGATTGAAGCGCAGATGAGCATGTGAGTCCCACATTGATGGACAAGGCAGAAGGTATTCGCGGGAAAGCTGCTGGAAGAGTAAGCCGCCCTTTACGTTGAGATGCGTCTCTACGTTTATTGTCACAGCTTCCAGCTTTGCGCGATTTGGTGGGCTTTCTCCGCTTGGCCGAGTTGCAACAACAGCGCGTGAAGCTCTGCCGCAGGAGCTTTTCTGGCTTGAGTGATGGTGGCAAATCGGGTTTCGTCTTTGCCAAGCTGGTTGCGAATGTCGTCCAGTAACTGAACAGTTAGTTGCAACGCTGCCAGCGTTTCCGGCGAAGTCGAATTTTGAGTGCTCAGGATTTGCGCTTTCGTCCAAACCGCGCGCCAGCGTTCGCCGGAATCGGCTTCTTCCAACAGGGCAATCGCGCGTTCGATGACGGATGAAGCTTCGTCAACCTGTCCCAACGCCAGCAAGGCGCGCGCGCGTTCGGTCAAAATCATTCCCAGCCAATCGCGGTTATTCAATTCTTCGGCAATGACGATGGCGTTGTCGGCAAAGTCCAGAGCCACTGAAGCATCGTTTTCCGCCAGTTCCAACCGTGCCAGATCGGTCATCACGCGAAATTCATCGTCGCGGTCACCGATTTCCAAAATCATCGCATAGGATTTTTCCAGCAACGTGCGCGCTTCGGCCAGTTTGCCACGTTCGCAATTGGCGCGCCCCAGCAACCAGAACGTTTCGGCTTCGCCGTGAGTCGCGCCGACGGCATGCATTTTTTGCTGCGCACGGTTGAGCATTTCCACCGCTTCGTCATACAACCCCTGAGCCAACCGCGCCTGACCGATTCCCATATCCATTTTGGCTTCGCTGTTGGCATCGCCCAACCGCTCGGCGTCTTCGCGCGCGCGCAGCGCCAGTTCGATGGCGGTTTCGTACCGGCCTCGACTGAGTTCCGCCCAATGGCTGCGCCTCAACAACAGCACACGGCGTTGAATATCGCCGACCGACGACAGGTAATCTACCGCGCGTTCCAGCAGCGGAGCGCCTTCGGTGAAATGGCCTTGCAGCGCGCGCGCCCATCCCAGCAACCCGAAGGCAATGGCGGCCACGTGGCTGTTCAACGGAACGTCGCGCAACGATTGCTGCGCCAGTTCAATTGCGGCATCGTAATTTCCTTGTCGGACTTCGACGCCGCCAATTTGCAGCAGCGCCAATCCCGCGCCGTCCTGATCATCCATCGCGCGATAAATTTCCAGCGCCTGTTCTGTGACGGCGATGGCTTCGCGGTACAGGCTCAAACTCATGCGGGTTTGGCCTTGCTGCAACAACGCCGTCGCCAATCCTGCGCGGTCGCCGATGGCGCGAGCCAGCGAAACGGCTTCGGCATACACTGCGTCGGATTCTTTGAGCTTGCCCACGGCGAAGAGGGTTTCACCCAGCGCGAACAGCAGCTTCAATTGATCAGTCGGGGCAATCTGGGTTCCGCTACCTTTCGCCAATTCGTCGGACGCGCGGCGAGCGCGTTTGATGCAGGCCATGGCCTCGCTCCACGACAAACGGCTGCTGGCCGCTTGCCAGGCGCGAATGCCCCAATCGAAAGCGCGTTCCCAATTTCCGCCGGATTCGTAATGCGCGCTGACGGCGTCAGCCACGCGGTCGGGTTCGAGCAGGTAAATGCCTTCGATGGCGCGCGCGGCAAACAGGTGCAGTCGTTTTCGCTGGCGAGGCGACAAGCCGTCATACAGCACCTGACGCAGCGTGTTGTGATAAAAGCGCAGATCGTTGTCGCCGGTCACGCCGTGTTCGGACAACACGCCGCGCCGCACTGCTTCCTGCAACAATTGTTCGATGTCGTCTTCGCTGCGACCGGACATTTTGGCCAGCGTCTCGACGCGAAACTCTTCGCCGAGCACGGCGGCCATTTCGGCCATCTTGCGGACTTCTTCCGACAGCCGATCCAGTTTGGCCTGCGCAGCCATGACAATCGTCACCGGCAGCGATAAATCCCTGATGCCGTTCCATTGCCAATGCGCTTCGGGTTGCGGATCGAAACTGACCACACGTTCCGCCGCCAGCAACCGCAACATCTCCGTCAAAAAGTAAGGATTGCCGCCCGTGATGCGATGCAGCGTCTGCAAGTCGGCAGCGGGGACTTCGATGGCGGAATTGAACACCGCTTCGATGGCTGCGCGGCATTGGATTTCGTCGAGCGGACGCAACGACAGTGTGGTGTAGCTGCGATAACCGGCCAGCCGTTTCAACCATTCGGCAAATGGGCTTTGGCGTTCGTTGACGGCTTCAGCGCGGGCCAGGCAGACCAGCATCAACGATTCGCGTTGCAGCATTCGCATCAGGTTGCCGATGACTTCGCGGCTGGCTTCGTCCGCCCATTGCACGTCATCCAGAATCAAAACCAGCGGACGTTGCTGGCTGGCACGCAAAAAACACTGGCTGATGGGCGCAACGGCTTTTGACACCGGGGCGGTCAATTTTCCAGTTGGACGCGGCAAGGTCAGCGAACCGGTGCGGGAGATGGTGGTTTCTTCCACCCGCAAGGCTCCGGTGTTGGTCGTCTGGCGAATCTGGCTGTTGAGCCTGCCGTCTGTGAACAACTCTTCGGGCAAGGAAATGCCGAAATGGTTTTTGACCATCGCTCGCAAATCGCATTCATCGCGGTTGGCGGCGGTGACGCCCAGCAGGTTGCGAAGCAAATCCAGGAAGATTTCATAAGGCGCAAGTCGGCTGGCCTGATAATCAAAAAATTGCGCGTAAAGATACGTCGCGCCTTGCGATTGCGCCAGTTTGGCGAACGCACGCGCAAGCTGGGTTTTGCCGACGCCGGATTCTCCAATCAGCAACACAGGTCTGCCGTTGCCATCCAGCGCGCGACGAAAATCGCCGAACAATTGAGTCATTTCAGTGTCGCGCCCGACCAGTTGGTTGTAATCTGGAATTCCGTTTGTGGCTGGTTGAGCAAGTGGTTTGGCGAATGGCAGCGGTTCAAGCGGCGCAGCGAGTTCAGTGGCTTCGCCGGAAGGCTCGCTCGTTTTGGCGGCTGGTTCTGCCTTTTCCAGTTCGACTTTGGCGATGAACCGGTAACCGCGTCCGTGATAGGTTTCGATGAATTTCGCTTCGTCGGCAACGTCGCCCAGCGCGCGCCGCGCCTGCGAAACGGCTCGTTTCAGCACGCCGTCGGTCGTGAACGTGTCAGGCCAGACGGCTTCCAGCAATTCATCTTTGCTGATGACGCGATCGTTGTTGGCTACCAGATACCGCAACACCTGAACGGCTCGGCGTTCCAGCGGGACGATTTTTTCTTCGCGGTAGAGCAGATCAACGTCGGCTGGAATTCGATAAGGCGTAAACAGCAAAGCAACTTGAGGTGTGTTGGGCATAAGCTTGACTGGAAAATTTCAGGAGATGATTCCGCTGCGTAGCGCTTTGCTGACGGCTTCGTTTTTGGAATGGACGTGGAGCTTTTCATAAATGCTGCGAATGTAATTTCGCACGGTGTTGACGCTGATGGTCAATTGCCCGGCGGCGCTCTGATAACTGTGCCCGTCGGCCAGCAATTGCAGGAGTTTGATTTCCTGCGAGGTCAATTGTTCTTCCAGCTTTTCCGGTTGTTTGGTGGTTTGAAACAGCGTGACGACTTTGCGTGCGATTTCCGGCGACATCGGCGCGCCGCCTTCATGAGCTTCGCGTATGGCGTCGAGCAGTTTTGCCGGAGGAGTTTTTTTCAGCAAATACCCGCAGGCTCCGTTGCAGATGGATTCAAAGATTTTGTCCTGCTCGGCGTAAATGGTCAGCATCAGCACCTGCATTGTCGGAAATCGTTCGCGGAACAGTTTGACGCCGTCCGATCCAAGCATTCCCGGCAAATGAATGTCGAGCAGCAGAATGTCCGGCGTGGTTTGACCGTCCGCGCCCAGATTGCGCAGCGCTTCTTCGACCGAACCGAACATCTGCGAACAGCCATATCCGGGAGTCGCGCTGATTAACAACCCCAACCCTTCACGCAACGAACGGTCGTCTTCGACAATGCCGACATGAATGATTTCATTGGTTGATTCCATAATTGTTGTCCGCATTCGGGGAATATCAGGTGTTCGTCAGAGATATTACTGCACTGGCCTGCTGCTGGGCAGCGCACAAATATGCGTCTGCTGATCGGGCAGTGCGTCACGAAAACATCACCAAAGCCTCATGAATGAACAGACTGTCTCGAATACACTGCACGGCGTTGATAACGGAACGATTGAGGCCGACGAGATTCTGTCTTGTCAGGCAAGGGTTATAACGATGTTCGCTCTCCGGTTCGTCCGGAGCGGCGGGCACTGAGTAGCGCCGAAGCGGCGGGGACTGGTCGGTTTGGTTTCTGAGGCGAGAGGCCGAACTGAATTTTTCCGCCGCTTCGCGCTTTCGGCCTTATCAAAGCCAGATAACGCAACACGATCTTTCATAAAACATTCGCTTTTCATGGTTCCGATCACGAAAAGCGGTTTCACGGAATGGAAGCATTCAGCACGAAGTTTGAGTTCCTTTGTGCTGAAACAGATGGTCTGAATTGATTCAAGGTCAGGGGCGACAGTGACAATTCATACCATCTCGCTTCCAACAAGTGGCTGGCGGCGCGTCGAATCCGACCCCACAGGCGACAGATGCATCCCGGTGCATCCCATAATTCTGTCGCCGAACAGGACAAAGATTTGTGAGCGCCGCTGGCTGCTGCTGTATTCCTACCGGACAAAACACCCTGATTTTAATGATTCATGGACTTCCATGCTCGGCTGTTCCATTGTATAAACAACCCGCCCGATACTTCCTCCCAATTCCCCCTGAAAGCAGTAAAAGAACATTTCAAATTTAATCAAGAGCAGAGAATTACAAATTCTAAAGCTCATCTCTGCGAATTGCTGACGCTCGATACCTTTATGGTTGGGCACGGCTTGTTCCTCTCAAGAGCATAAAAACCGTGTCTGTGTGATGTGATTGTGGGAGCGTCATCACACCAATCCAGCATCCCTTGCAGTATCTAAAATCAAAGTTTTAAGCATCGTTGCTCGCCTTGTTGTGCCCTACCCAATAGTGTTTCAGGCCACACGTGTCCATCGCGGCCTGTCAGGCAAGCTCTGTCCACAGTTGTCATTTTTTGTCCCCGTTACGATCAATATCTGATTCATAGAGCATAAGGAGAAACCGAATGCTTTCGCCGAACACGCTGTTGCAAGACCGCTATCTGATTCTGCGCCTGCTGGGGCAGGGAGGAATGGGAGCGGTGTATCAGGCGACCGATAGAAAATTTGGAAATGCCGTTGCAGTCAAGGAAACGTTTTACAGCAACGAACAAATGCGCCAGGCATTTACGCAGGAAGCGCGATTGTTGAACCGATTGCGTCATCCGGCCCTGCCAGTGGTGATGGATTATTTTTCCAATGGAGACAAACAGTTTCTGGTCATGCAATACATTCCGGGCAAAGACCTGGAACAGTTGCTGAATGAACGCAAAGCCGCCGAACAAGGCGCGTTTATGGCTTCGCAAGTCATGCAATGGGCGGATCAGTTGCTGGATGCCCTGGAATATCTGCACGCGCAAAATCCGCCGGTGATTCACCGCGACATCAAACCGCAAAATTTGAAACTGACTCCGCGCGGCGAAGTGATTTTGCTGGATTTCGGATTGGCCAAAGGCGTCATTGCCGATCAAACCAAATCAACCCGCAGCATTCGCGGCTACACGCCGCATTACGCTTCGTTGGAGCAGATTCGCGGAACCGGAACCGACGCGCGAAGCGACATCTACAGTTTGGGAGCGACGCTGTACCATCTGTTGACCGGAATCATGCCGCCGGATGCCATGACCCGGATGGCCGCTCACATGATGAGAGAAAACGATCTGTTGCAGCCCATCACGCTGCTCAATCCGGCAGTGCCGGAACGCATTGCCAGAGTAATCGAGCAAGCCATGTCCCAATCGCCGGAAGAGCGTTTCGAGTCGGCTTCCAAAATGCGTCACGCCCTGCGAAATGCCTGCAGAAATCAGACGGTGACTGAATTTCACCGTGCGGCGACGCTGACCGAAGAATGGGGCGACCAGATTTCCGAACCTCAACCACGACCGATTGAACCCGACAGCGTGATTATCCTGCTCGATCAGAATGCGTCGCAGATTGACGAGCCGATTTTGGATGAAGCGAAACGCAGACCTTCGTCGCGCCCTTTCAGAAAGCCGGTTGAGAAACAGGTCAGGAAATCGCGTTCCGCGTGGTATGCCGTAGCGGCGTTGTTATTGATGATGGTGACCACAGCGATCATGTTTTACCGTGAAGGAAAACCGAAGCCGAGTTTGAGAGGCGGTTCTGCGGAAATGGTGGCGCTGACTGGAAACGATGGCGAAACGTCAAGCGTTGTCGAGCCGATGCGACTGGAAGTGTTGAGTTATTTTCTGGAAGTTTTCTCGGCAGACAACATCACGGCCAGAGCGACAGGCATGATGCCGCTGGCTCCGGACAGTCGCTTCAAGTTTCATTTCAAACCGCGCCAGAGCGGGTATCTTTATTTAATCGCGCTGGGAAAAAACGGACGGTTGCAGACCTTCCTGACCGAAGAGCCGATGCGCGGAACCGGCGTCACCACAAACTGGAGCGCGGGCGGCAATGACTTCCAGTTCCCGGATGGCGGCCAGTGGTTCATGCTTCCACGCGAAGCCGAATCCGCGCCGTTCACAGTGATTTTTTCGCCCGAACCTTTGAAATCGCCGGTTTTTTTGGCATTGCCTTCGGGGCATGAACTCAATGAAACAGAGTTGCAGGAACTCACCACTCTGCGAAAACTCAGCTCGGCAATTTCTCCCAATCTCGTTGCCTTCGTGGAAGAAAATCAACCCGCCGTAGCGGCACAGGTATTGGCAGATCGTTACAAGGGCGAACCTTTGGTATTCGACATTTCGATCAAAAAGAAATAGCTGAATTGCCTGATTGTTACTACGGCATAAACGGAGTTATTCGAGAATGCTGGGACAAAGGACGAATGGAAACCGAAAAGTTGGATTTTGGTGTCGAATGATTACAACCGGAATTGCGCTGGCATTGATTGCCAGTCTGACTGTGGCTCAGGTGGTAATCGTTCCCAGTCGGTTGCGAACGTCGCGCCCAACAGGGAAAGCCAAACTCAAATCCAGGAAAAAGCCGCAAGTGGCAGTGGCGCAACCCGCCCAGCTAACGGCTGAACTTGCTGGCGTGAACACGCCAGCTCCCAAACTGAGTTTTACTATCACGCCTCCGACACTGGGCAAGCTTGAGCCGGTTGAGCCGGAAGCCACGGCGAAGCCAAAACCTGCGCCGGAATTGCTTGGCTACGAATTCGACGTGATTCGAGCCGATGAACGAGGGCGATTGGTGGAGCGCCGCAAAGAACGCGCACGGTTTTATGTTGAAGACGCAGGCGCAGGCGTGACACTGGAAATGGTCGAACTTCCGGCAGGCTCATTCGTGATGGGCAGCAACCAGAATGATCTGGACCAGATTGGAATCAATTATGTGCGAGGGTTGAGCAAGGATGCCAAACTCGCGGTGCAATCGCGCCTGCTGGCGGAAACTCCGCAACGAACAGTGAAGCTCGGCGGGTTTTACATGAGCAAATACGAAATCACACAGGCTCAATGGCGCGCGGTTGCGGGATTGCCCAAGGTGAACCACGAATTGATGAGCGACCCTTCCGCGTTCAAAGGCGGCAACCGGCCAGTCGAACAGATTTCCTGGGAAGACGCCGTTGAATTCTGTGAACGGCTTTCACGCCTGACCGGTCGAAAATATCGGCTGCCGACGGAAGCGGAATGGGAATACGCTTGCCGGGCGGGCACAACCTGGCCCTTCAGTCTGGGCGAAACCGTCGAGCCGGATTGGGTGAATTATGACGGCAAACAACCGTATGGCTCCGCCGCCAGGAATACTTTCCGCCAGCAAACCGTGAGTGTAGGCAGTCTGGGCGTGGCCAACGCTTTCGGTTTGTACGATATGCACGGCAATGTTTGGGAATGGTGTCTGGATGACTGGCATGACACTTATGCAGGAGCGCCGATGGATGGCAGCGTTTGGCAGGCAGACGCCGAAAAAGCTTCTCGCGTGCTGCGCGGTGGAGCCTGGGACAGTTCGGCGGGCGAATGCCGTTCCAGCGAACGAAAGCCAGCCAACGCCCAGTTGCGACTGAATAATGTCGGGTTCCGCGTTGTCGTCGAAGTTGACGCGCCGCTCGTTGTGAGAAGGGAAAAGTAGCTACTCGCAGCTTGCGCCGAGTCATTTTGTTTAATGTTAAAAAGCCTTGTTACTTCTTGTCAGAATGGTAGTTATTCAGTAATCTGCGTTTCGAGATAATACTAAGAAGCTTCAGTTGTTACGAAGCCAGTTTCGTTGCCATTTGCATTTCTTGTCCCCCTCATCTTCAAAAAGACAGCTCAAGAGAGTTTCTCTTGTCTGCTGCTCGTTTCCCCCTCCTATTCGCTTTTGTCCCGTACCGCTCAAGCCTGTGCCTGGCCTGTCAGTTGGTAGCGTGTGCCTGGTCGCCAAACGTCACGGTGCCGAAACTCAAAATAACTAACAAAAAACAGCTTGTAAGTAGCTTCGCGGACTTGCTGTGGTTTGGGTGCGGCTCTTTTAGAACGACGGCAAAACTGCAAAAAATTGGGAATTTTCGCAAAGTTGCCTTTTCCTGAGAGCCAATTTCCAGGAGATATGCTCATTCGGCAGTCATACCTCCTCGTTACTCG
>Ga0268299_1003038_pt1 | contig 16953 bp, 17 predicted proteins | sample NOBtaG_FD_193484 | JGI IMG/M metagenome (GOLD analysis project Ga0268299, IMG submission 193484) | Activated sludge microbial communities from bioreactor in Nijmegen, Gelderland, Netherland - NOB reactor | ecosystem: Engineered > Bioreactor > Aerobic > Activated sludge | place: Netherlands...
CCGCCCTGCTGCAGGACCACCCCCTCAGCACCCGCGCCGATGGCGCGCGCCAGGCGCTGGACCGCCTGGGCGTGCCCGAGACCGAGGTTGGGCCGGCGGCGCGCCAGGCGCTGCTGGCGGCGACCGGCTACACCGAGCGTCTCAGGGGCAAGGGCGATGAGATCAAGGTGCCGGGAATCGAGCGTGACACCCGGCCCTTCGCTCCGCCCGCCGGCGGCGGCCTGCCGATCCCTGGCGGGCCGGGTCCAGCGGGGATCGGCGGTCGCGGTTATTGACACCCCTGGGGGCTTCCCCTAGCATCCGCGCCAATTCGAGGATTCCTGAAGATCCAGATCGACTGACCATACACCACCTTATCCAGAGTGGCTGAGGGACAGGCCCGAAGAAGCCACAGCAACCGGCCCAGGTGCATTCCGCCTGGACGCAGGTGCTAATTCCGACTGGCTGCCCGCCGGGGCGCCGGAAAGATAAGGTAAGAGCGACGCAAAGCCTCTTCCCTCATCTGTTCCGGGAAGAGGCTTTTGTTTTTTGGCGACGAGATGAGACGAGAGACCGCAGAACACGGCGAACCGAGCGAGCGGCTGGCGCGCGCGCGCGTGCTGGTCGTCGGCGTCGGCGGCCTGGGCTCGGCGGCGGCGCTGGCGCTGGCGGAGGGCGGCATCGGCGTCGTCGGCCTGATCGACGGCGATCGCGTCGAGCTCTCGAACCTCCAGCGCCAGGTGCTGCACGGCGGCGACACCGTCGGCGCCCCCAAGCCCGACTCCGCTGCCACCTTTCTGCGCGCCCGCTTCCCGCGCCTCGAGGTGCGACTGCACCGCCACCATCTCGAGCGCGGCAACCTCGAGGGGCTGTTCGCCGCCTACGACTTCGTGATCGACGCCACCGACGGCGCGGCGGCGAAGTTCCTGATCAACGACGGCGCGGTCGAGACCGGCACGCCCTTCTCGCACGCGGGCGTGCTCGGCTGGCTCGGCCAGACGATCACCGTGCTGCCGGGCGAGAGCGCCTGCTACCGCTGCATCTTCCCGGTCATCCCCGACGACGACGATCTGCCCACCTGCCAGACGGCGGGCGTGCTGGGGTCGGTGGTCGGGGTGATCGGCGCGCTGCAGGCGGTCGAGGCGATCAAGTTCGTCCTGGGCGAGGGCGACCTGCTGGTCGACCGCCTGCTGACCTACGATGCGCTGGCCGCGCGCTGGCGCGCCGTGCCGATCCATCGCGATCCCCGCTGCCCGGTGTGCGGCGGCCTCGCGAGCGACGGCGCGCGCAACGTTTTCGAACGGAGAGAGCCATGAGCTACGTCACCGGTCTTCGCTGTCGCGAGTGCGGACAGTCCTACCCGGAAGAGCCCCTGCACGTCTGCGACCTGTGCTTCGGCCCGCTCGAGGTGGTGTACGACTACGCCGCCATCCGCGGCGCCATGTCGCGCGCCAAGGTGGAGAGCCGCCCGCGCAACCTGTGGCGCTATGCCGAGCTGCTGCCGGTGCGCGGCGAGCCGCGCGTCGGCCTGCACTCGGGCTTCACCCCGCTGGTGCGCGCCGAGCGCCTGGGCGCGGCGCTGGGGGTGAAGGAACTGTACGTCAAGGACGACTCGGTCAACCACCCGACCTTCTCCTACAAGGACCGGGTGGTCTCGGTGGCGATCTCGAAGGCGATCGAGTTCGGCTTCGAGACCGTCTCCTGCGCCTCCACCGGCAACCTCGCCAACAGCGTCTCGGCGCACGCCGCGCGCGCCGGCCTCAACTGCTACGTCTTCATCCCCGACAACCTCGAGCAGGGCAAGGTGATCGGCTCGGCGATCTACGGGCCCAAGGTGGTGGCCATCCACGGCAACTACGACGACGTCAATCGCCTCTGCAGCGAGATCGCCGACAAGTACGGTTGGGCCTTCGTCAACGTGAACATCCGCCCGTACTACACCGAGGGCGCCAAGACCTACGGCTACGAGATCGCCGAGCAACTCGGCTGGAAGCTGCCGCAGCACATCGTCGTGCCGACCGCCGGCGGCACGATCCTGCCGAAGGTCGCCAAGGCCTTTCAGGAGCTGCAGGAGATCGGCCTGGTGGAGAAGCAGCCGTTCCGGATCTACTCCGCGCAGGCGTCCGGCTGTGCGCCGGTGGTGCAGGCGATGCACCGCGGCACCGACCTGATCAGCCCGGTCAAGCCGAACACGATCGCCAAGTCGATCGCGATCGGCAACCCGGCCGACGGCTTCTACGTCCTCAAGGCGGTGAAGGAAAGCAGCGGCTGGGGCGAGTCGGTGACCGACGAGGAGATCGTCGCGGGCATCCGCCTGCTGGCGCGCACCGAGGGCATCTTCACCGAGCCCGCCGGCGGCACCACCGTGGCGGTCACCAAGAAGCTGATCGAGACCGGCCGCATTCCGCGCAACGAGTCGATCGTGATCAGCGTCACCGGCAACGGCTACAAGACCCTGGAAGCGGTGGCGGAGAGCCTCGAGAAGCCCTTCAACATCAACGCCCGCTTGCAGGAGTTCGATCAACTGTACAACATGCTCTCGGCCGGCCCCGCCAAGCGGGCCGCCAACTGACGGATTGGAGGAAGGATGAGCATTCGAGTCCGCATTCCGACGCCGCTGCGGCGTTTCACCGGAGGGTCCGAGGAGGTCAACGTCAGCGGCGCGACCATCGCCGCGGTGGTCGGCGACCTGGAGCGGCAGTTCCCCGGCATCAAGGAGCGCATCTGCGACGAGGACGGCAAGGTGCGCCGTTTCGTCAACCTCTACGTCAACGGCGACGACATCCGCTTCCTGAGCGAGCTCGAGACCGCGGTGAAGGACGGCGACGAGGTCTCGATCGTGCCGGCGATCGCGGGCGGCTGATCTCCATGCGGTCGGGCGACACCACCTCGGCGGCGCGGCCGCTCGAGGCCGAGGGCGGCGACGAGCTGCGCCGGGTCGAGAACGTCCTCGACCTGGTCGGCAACACGCCGCTGCTCGCCCTCCACCGCGTCGTCGACGGTCTCTCGCCGCGGGTGCGGATCTTCGCCAAGCTCGAGGGCTTCAACCCCGGCGGCTCGGTGAAGGACCGCGCCGCCCTGTGGATGGTGCGCGACGGCATCCGCAGCGGCAAGCTGCGCCCGGGCAAGACGATCCTCGACTCGACCTCGGGCAACACCGGCATCGCGCTGGCGATGGTCGGCGCGGTGCTCGGCTATCCGGTCGAGCTGGTGATGCCGTCGAACGTCAGCAACGAGCGCAAGATCGTGCTGCGCGCCTTCGGCGCCAAGGTGATCTTCAGCGACCCGATGGAGGGTTCCGACGGCGCCATCCGCCTCTCGCGCGAGATCCTCAAGCAGGAGCCGGAGAAGTACTTCAAGCCCGACCAGTACTTCAACGAGATGAACCCGCGCGCGCACTTCGAGTCCACCGGCCCCGAGATCTGGCAGCAGACCGGCGGCGCGGTCACCCACTTCGTCGCCGGTCTCGGCACCGGCGGCACGATCATGGGCACCGGGCGCTACCTCAAGTCGCGCAACCCCGCGGTACAGGTGGTCGGCGCCGAGCCCGAGGATGCCTTCCACGGTCTCGAGGGGCTCAAGCACATGGCCTCGTCGATCGTGCCGGGCGTGTTCAAGGAGCACGAGCTCGATCGCAAGGTGCCGATCCCGACGGAGGCGGCGTACGAGACGGTCTACCGCCTCGGCAAGGAGGAGGGCATCGTCGTCGGCCAGTCGACCGGCGCGGCCCTGTGGGCCGCCCTGCAGATCGGCCGCGAGCTCGACGAGGGCACGATCGTCGCCATCTCGCCGGATTTCGGCGACCGCTACCTCAGCACCAACCTCTGGCTCGGTTGGCGCGAGTGGCTGAAGCGCAACGGAGCGCGAGTGCTGTGAAGAAGAGCAAGGGCGGCGCGCCGCAGGTGCGCGAGAAGGTGTACCTCACCTATCCCACCGAGTTGATCAAGGAGCCGCTGATCTATCTGGTCGGCAAGCGCTTCGAGGTGGTGACCAACATCCGCGGCGCCAACATCTCCGAGACCATGGGGCTGGTGGCGCTGGAGCTGGACGGGACGCAGGAGGAGGTGGACAGGGCGGTGGGCTGGCTGCGCGAGCAGGGCGTTCAGGTCGAGCCGATCGAGAAGAACGTCATCGAGTAGCGCGCGCGTGCCGAATGCCGCTGCACGACATCCAGATCGAGCGCTACAGCCGTCAGATCATCCTGCCCGAGGTCGGCGGCCTGGGGCAGTCGCGGCTGTTGGCGGCGCACGTGGCCCTCGCGGGTGACCGCGCCGTCCGCACCTGGGCGTCGCTCTACCTGGCGGCCGCCGGTGTCGGCCGACTGAGCGGCTGCGACGCCGCCGACGTGCCGCTGCTGGCGCGGCTGAACCCCGACTGCGAGGCGACCGCGGCGACCCTGCCCGATGCCGACGTCGCCCTGCTGGCCGATCCCGCCGCCGACGTGGCGCTCGCCTGCCCGACTGTGGTGGTCCACGCCGACGGTGGTGTCGGCTGGGTGAGCATTCTGGAGTGCGGCGTGCAGCGCCGCTCTGGCTCGCCGGCCGATCCAGAGCGGAGCGGCACGCCGCACTCCAGAATGGAGCGGCGCTGCACGCCGCACTCCAGATCCGTGCTCGGTCTGCTGGCGGTGACTGAGGTGCTGAAGCTGATCCTCGGCATCGGCCGGCCGCTCGTCGGCCGCCGGCTGGTCTGCGACGTGACAGCGGCGTCGCTGCGCGAGGAGGCGCTCGAGGGCGTGGACGCGCGATGAGCACCAACCCCGGGCATCTCAAGCTCGACCTGGTCGGCCAGGGCCTGCGCCTGGCGAAGAGCGCCCAGGCGCACGAGGACGTCGCGCGCGCCGCCGCCACCGCCGGCGGCGCCGCGCCCTCGCTCGAGCTCTTGCTGCCGGGGGACCTGTGGGTGCGCGCGGCGCTGCGCGACGAGGGCTCGCCGGGCGCGCCGTACACCCTGGTGGTCGAGGGCGACGCCCACCTCGTGATGCGCGAGGGCGAGGAACCCACCGAGGTGCGGATCGTGCCGCCGCCGGCGTTCTACCAGGCGACGACGTCGCAGGGCACGCCGATGTGGCGCATCGCGCGCGTGCACGGCGGCTGTCTGGTGATCGCCCCGGGGCCGGCGTGCGGAGTGGCGCTGTGGGGAGCGCCGTGCCCGTCCTGCGCCGGCGGTGCGCCGCCGGGCCCCGACGTGCCGCCGCCGATTCCGGTCGCCGAGGTGGTCGACGTCGTGCGCGCCGCCTTCGCCGAGGGCGCGGCGGAGTTCGTCTACTTCAACGCCGGTGCCTGCGAGTCGGACGATCGCGGCGTCGCGTTCCTCGAGCCGTACGTGCGCGCGGTGAAGCGCCACTTCGACACCCTGGTGGCGTTGCAGGTGCACCCACCGGCGACCAACGACTGGATCGACCAGACCTACGCCATGGGTGTCGACGGCGTCTGCTACAGCCTCGACCTGCACGACGGCGAGGCGCTGGCGCGCCTCTGCCCCGGGCGCGTGCGGCTGGTCGGCCGCGAGCGCGTCTACGAAGCCCTGCGACACGCCGCCTCGATCTTTCCCAGCGGCACGGTGTGGAGCGACCTGCTGCTCGGCATCGAGCCCGAGGCTTCGACCCTGCGCGGCATCGACACGCTCGCCGCCATGGGCGTGTTGCCGGTGCTCAGCCTGCCGCGCACCCTCGATGGCACGCCGCTGCCCTCGGCCGAGGAGGCGGCGCCGCTGCTGCGGCACCTCTTCACCGCGGTGCGCGACGCCAAGATCAACATGGGGTGGGTGCGCGATCTGAGCTTCGCGGTGACGCCGCTCGAAGCGCGCTTCTTCGCCGGCGACGAGGCCCGCATGGCGGTGGCGCTGCAGAGCTTCTACCGCACCCGCGTCGGCTCACTGGCGGCGCGCAACCTCTCGCGCCTGCGCCGCCGCCTGCGGGTGCGGCGGGTGAGCGACTCGTTCGATTCCTCGCATCTCTGACGGCGGACGCGCGACCCGAGACCCATGCCGCGTTCCGAGTTCGTCGTCGACACCCGACCCTTGTGGGTCGTGCTGCTGGCCCGCAGCCGCCAGTTCTTCTTCCTGCTCGCCGGCGCGCTGCTCTACTGGACGCTCGTGCGCGCCGAGCCCGCCCAGGGGCTGACCCCGGAGGGCCAGAAGGCGCTGGCGGTGTTCGCCCTGTGCGTCTTCTTCTGGGTGTTCGAGGTTCTCCCGCTGATGATCACCAGCCTGCTGGCGATCATCCTCATCCCGCTCTCCGGCGTGATGACCGCCTCGCAGGCCTACGCCCTGTTCGGCAACGAAGCGGTGTTCTTCATCCTCGGCGCCTTCATCCTCGCCGCCTGTCTGATGAAGTGCGGCCTCAGCACGCGCCTGGCGCTCTTCGTCCTGCGCCGCTTCGGGCACACGCCGCGGGCGCTGCTGTTGAGCGTGCTGCTGCTGAACGCGTTCATGTCGTTCACGATGTCCGAGCACGCCGTCGCGGCGATGAACTTCCCGATCATCGTCGAGATCGCCGCGGTGCTGCGGCTCAACCCCCGGCGCAGCAACTACGGCAAGGCGCTCTTCCTCTCGATGGCGTGGGGCACGACGATCGGAGGAGTCGCGACGCTGCTCGGCGGCGCGCGCGCCCCGCTCGCGCTCGGCATCCTCAAGGAGGCGACGGGGAAGACCTTCTCGTTCGTCGAGTGGTCGATCTCCATCCTACCGCTGGTACTGGTGCTGCTGGCGGTGTGCTACTTCGTCATCGTCTGGTTCTACCCGATCGACGTGGGCCAGGTGGCGGCGGCGGACGAGGCCCTGCGCGAGCGCTCCGACCGGCTCGGCCGTCTCAAGGCCGACGAACTCGGCATCGCCCTGGTGATGGTGCTCACCTTCGTCGCCTGGGTGGCGCTGGGCGAGGAGTTCGGGCTGGCGAACGTCGCGATCGCCGCCGTCATCCTGCTCTTCGTGCTCGGCCTGGTGAGCTGGCGCGACGTCGAGGGCTACGTCAACTGGGGCGTGATCCTGATGTACGGCGGCGCGATCTGTCTCGGCGCGGCGATCAACAAGTCGGGCGCGGCGGCCTGGCTCGCCGACGTCACCGTCAGCCGCTGGGCCTTCGGCGGCCCGAGCGTGGTGCTCATCCTGTCCTTCCTCGGCATCCTGCTGACCGAGGCGATGAGCAACTCGGCGGTGGTGGCGCTGCTGATGCCGGTGAGCCTGGGCATCGCGCAGCAGTTCGGACTCGACCCGTCGATCATGGCGCTCACCATCGCCGTCAGCGCCGGCCTGGGCTTCACGCTGCCGATCGGCACGCCCGCCAACGCGATCGCCTACTCGTCCGGTTACCTGTCGATCCGGGAGATGGTGATCCCCGGCGTGATCCTGGCGGTCTCGTCGTGGATCCTGTTCAATGTCCTCGCCAACCTCTACTGGCCGCTGCTCGGCCTGTCTCTCGTGGGGAAGCCATGAAGAACGTCCTGTTGGTGATCGCGCCGGGCCACGAGGCGCCGAAGGCGACCGAGCGCGCCCTGCAACGCGCCACCGAGGTCGGCGGCGGCCTGGTCGTGCTGGCGGTGCTCGACCCCGACGAGCACGCGCGCGTGGCGACGGCGCTGAGCGACGTCGGCTTCGTCGGCGAGCGGGTCAGCGAGGACGTGGTCGACGCGCTCGAGAAGGAGCGGCGGGTGTTCGCCGAGATGCAGGTGCAGCAGGTCGCCGAGGAGGCGCGCCGGCGCGGCATCGAGTGCACCGCCGTGGTCGAGGAGGGCGACCCGAACCGGGTGTGCGCGCGGGTGGCGGCGGCGCACGGCGTGGTCGCCGTCGTGCTGGTGTGCGAGAAGCGCTCCTGGATGACGCGCTTCCTCTCCCGCAGCGCACCCGTTAAGCTCCCCGTTCTCGCCGGTTTCGACGTCGAAGTGATGGAAGACTAGGAGAAGACCCGATGCCCGATCTCGTTCCCGTTCACGGTGGCCTCGACGCCCCGATCAATCGCATCGTGCCGCTGTCGCGGCGCAAGCAGTTTCTCGCCGAGGCGGCCGCGTTGCCGCGCGTCGAGGTGACCAGGGCCGACCTGGCCACGGTCTACCGCATCGCCGACGGCACCCTGTCGCCACTGTCCGGCTTCATGGACGAGGAGACCTGGCACGAGGTCCTCGAGCGCGAGGCGCTCGAGTTCGGCTTCCGCAACTACGCCTGGACCGCGCCGATCTCGCTGCCGCTGACCGACGACGAGGCCAAGCGCCTCAGCGTCGGGCGCGCCGCCGCGCTGACCTTCGAGGGCTCGATCTGCGCCGTCATCCGCGTCAGCGGCGTCTTCGACTGGGACAAGGCGAAGCACGTCGAGAAGTTCTACGGCACGAACCGCACCGACCACCCGGGCGGCCATATGATCATGGACGACCCGCGCGGCAAGCTGCTGGGCGGCGACATCTGGGCGCTGCCGCAGGAGGCCGATCCCGAGTACGCCGAGTTCCTGCTGTCGCCGCGGCAGACGCGCACGCTGATCGCGGAGCGCGGCTGGGAGCGCGCGCTCGCCTTCCAGACCCGCAACCCGCTGCACCGCGCGCACGAGTACGCCCTGGTCGCCGGCGTCGAGCGCCTCACCGCCGAGGGCAGTTTCGCCGGCGTCGTGCTCAATCCGCTGGTCGGCGAGCTCAAGGGCGACGACGTGCCGGCACGCGTCCGCATGCGCTGCTACCGCACGCTGCACGACCAGAAGCTGCTCGGCAAGGGCGACAAGGACGAGTCCCTCTGGCAGCGCGTGGGCTACGATCTCACCGAAGTCTTCGAGCTCGTCGGCCTCGACATCAAGATGCTCTACGGCGGCCCGAAGGAGGCGGTGATGCACGCCATCTATCGCCAGAACCACGGCTTCACCAACATCGTCATCGGCCGCAAGCACGCCGACGCGCCGTACGACGACGGCAAGCCGATCTGGGGCGACTTCGACGCGCAGGAGATCTTCAACCAGTTGAAGGGCGACCTGCGCGTGCGGCCGGTGAACATCGGCTTCGCGGCCTACTTCGAGAGCGTCGGCCGCGTCGATCTGATGGACGCGCACCCGGAGGAGAAGCCGGTGGGCATCTCCGGCTCGAAGATCCGCGAGCTGCTCGGCTCGGGCGAGCGTCCGGACCCGCGCATCCTGCGGCCCGAGATCGCCGACATCCTGATCGACCACTACCGCGGCAAGTAGGGCGGTGCAGCCGATCGGGTCGATCGGTCGGATCCGTCCGATCGACCCGATCGGCACGGGTCCGGATCCGCCGGCGGCGTCAGGGCAGCGCGACCGCGATCTCGACGCCGAACACCTGCGTCAGCAGCAGGTAGGCGAACAGCAGGCTGGTGAGGAGGAGCGCCAGCGAGGTGAGCGCAATGCCGGTGGTCAGCACCAGCGCCAGCACCGTGCCGATGGTGGCCAGCGCCTGCACGGGCGCCGACAGGGGGACCACCGGACCCCAGAAGCCCGCGAGGCGCTGTACGGTGCTCCAGCCGTCGCGCAGGGCGCCGGCGACGTCGTCGAGCGCGGCCAAGCTCACTTCTCGCCGATGTCGTCGGCGCCGATCGCCAGGATCAGCGCGCCGTCGTTGGTCTGCGGGCCGCCGACCAGGAAGGTGCCGTGCTCGCGCAGCGACACCGAGGTGTTCACGATCGGGCGCGAGCCCTCGAGCAGCACGACCTTCATCAGCACGCTGCCGTCGCTGTTGCGCTCCTTGGGCAGCAGCATGAGGTAGCGGCCGCCGGGAACCTCGAAGATCATCCGCCCGCCGAGGCTCACCTTCTCGCGCGACTCCTTCACCAGGTAGTACGAGGTGTAGCGGAAGAAGCGCGCGAAGCGCGGCTTGAGCTCCTGCAGGCGGGCGTCGAACTCGCGGCCGCTGTTGCTGGCGAGGACGCAGCCGACGCGCAGTTGCACCGAGGTGCCGTCGCCGTCGGCCGCGACGGCGGGGGCGAGCCCGCCGATCAACAGCAGGACGGCGCAGCCCCTGAACACCAGCGCGCTCATTCGAACTCCTCGAAGTTCACCGGCTCGCTGGCGACCACCGTGCCCTCGTCGAGCTGGTGGTCGACCCACAGCAGGAGCGTGTCGGCCTCGCCCAGCAGCGCGACGTGACTGTCGCTGGCGATCTCGTGCACGCTCACCGAATTGTCGGCGACCTGGACGGCCTCCTGCACCACGCTCTGCACCGAGGGCTGCATCGCGACCACCGCCGCGACCGCAGCCGCCGCCAGCGCGCCCATCGCCGGCACGCCCCAGCCGAAGTCGAGCTCGCCCCACCATTCGCGCACCCGCTGCGCCAACGAGGGGCGCCGCGGGTGCAGTCGCGGTTCGACCTTGGACCAGATCTGGGAGAGGTCGAGCTCGTCGACCCGTTCGTTGAGCGAGCGGGCGACGGCGTCCTGCAGGCGTTCGAACTGACGCAGTTCCTGCTCACAGGAGGGGCAGGTGGCGCTGTGAAGGGCCACCGTGCGCATCTGACGCGAATCGAGCTCGCTGTCGAAGAAGAGCTCGAGGAGGTTGTGGACCTCGCGGCACGTGGCGTTCAGCATGAGACTCTAACACTCGGGCGGCATCGGGAAGCCCGCGATGAAACTCACAGGATGTCCCGCAACTTGCTCTGCAACTTCTTGCGCGCGTAGTGCAGACGACTCATGACCGTGCCCTTCGAGCACTGCATCACTCGGCTGATTTCCTCATAGGAAAGGCCCTCAACTTCGCGCAGAAGTATGACGGCTTTGTGATCAGGGGTCAACTCGCTGATCGCCTGCACGACTCGTTCACCTACCTCTTTCGACTCGACTCTCTTGAAGGGATCCGCCGGCAGTCGGTCGCCGGGTGGCTCCTCGATGTCCTCGCCGCCGCCTCCGGGCCTCTCCTCGAGCGGCACGGTCGGACGGCGCTGCTCGCGGCGTTGAAAATCGATCGCGAGGTTGAACGCGATGCGGTAGAGCCAGGAGTAGAAGCTCGACTCGCCCTTGAAGGTGGAGAGGTTCTCGTAGGCTTTGACGAAGGTCTCCTGGGCGATCTCGAGAGCGTCGTCGGCGTTGTGCACCATGCCCATCGCCACCGACACGATCTTGCGCTGGTAGCGCTCGACCAGCTCGCGAAAGGCGTCCCGGTCTCCGTTGCCGCTCGCTCGTGCGAGCTCGCGGTCACTGCGCTCCACCGGTTCTGTCCCACGCCCGAGTAGACGCCTCGTGGCAGTGATTATTCACGCCCGACCCCATTCGCCTCAGTGGGCCTCGGCCCAGGAGAGGCCGCGCCCGACGTCGACCACCAGCGGCACGCTCAACTCCGCCGCTTTCTCCATTTCTTCGCGTACCGCGGCGCTGGCGGAGTCGACCTCGGCCTCGGGCACCTCCAGCAGCAACTCGTCGTGCACCTGGAGGATGATCTCGGCCTGCAACTCCTCCCGGCGCAGTCTGCGATCGACGCGGACCATGGCGATCTTGATCAGGTCGGCGGCGGTGCCCTGGATCGGCATGTTGATCGCGGCGCGCTCGGCGGCCTGCTGCGTGGCCCGGTGGCGACTCTGGAGCTCGGGGACGAGCCGGCGGCGCCCGAATGCGGTGCTGACGTAGCCGGTTTCCCGGCCGCGGGCAACGGTGTCGTCGATGAAGCGACGCACGCCCTGGAAGCGTTCGAAGTACTGCTCGATGTACTTCTGGGCCGCCGCATGCGAGATGCCCAACTCGCCGGCCAGCCGCTGCGGCCCCATGCCGTACATGATGCCGAAGTTGATCACCTTGGCGATGCGCCGCATGTCGGGCGTGACCATCCCCGGCAGCGTCTCGAAGATGTCGGCGGCGGTCGCGGCGTGGATGTCCTGCCCGGCGCGAAAGGCCGCGGTCAGGCCCGGATCGCCCGACAGATGCGCCATCACCCGCAGCTCGATCTGCGAGTAGTCGGCGGCGACGAAGAGGCAGCCCGCGGCGGGGATGAAGGCGCCGCGGATGCGCCTTCCCTCGTCGCCGCGCACGGGGATGTTCTGCAGGTTGGGGTCGTTCGAGCTCAGCCGGCCGGTGGCGGCGCCCGTCTGGTTGAACACCGTGTGCACCCGGCCGGTCTCGGGGTTCACGGCGGCGACCAGCGAGTCGACGTAGGTCGACAGCAGCTTCGCCAGGGCGCGGTGCTCGAGGATCTTCGCCGGCAGCGGGTGCTCCTCCGCCAGGCGCGTCAGCACGTCGACGTCGGTCGAGAGTCCGGTCTTGCCGCGCTTCACCCCCTTGGTGGAGAGGCCGAGGCGCTCGAAGAGGACCTCGCGCAACTGGATCGGCGAGCCGATGTTGAACTCGCCGCCGGCGAGCGCGTGGATCTCGGCGGTGAGCGCCTCCAGTCGGCCGCGCCACTCGACTCCCATGGCGCGCAGCGCCTCGGCGTCGATGCGGACGCCGCGCGTCTCGACGCGTGCCAGCACGTGGACCAGCGGCATCTCGATGTCGCGGAAGACGGCGGTCATGGCACTCTCGTCGAGGCGCGCGGCGAGCCGTTCGCGCAGCCGGTCGAGTCGCTCGACGCCGGCCGCGAGCGCGCTCTCGTCGCCGTCCTCGCCGCGCACCGGCGCGATCTCCTCGTCGAGCACGTCGCGCACGATCTCTTCGAGCCGCTGCGCCGCGCTGGTGCCGAGCATGGCGGCGGCGATGCCGCAGTCGAACAGCGGGCCCGAGAGCCGAAGCCCGCGCCGGCCGAGGCGCACGATGTCGCCCTTGAGCTGGTGCCCGACCTTGAGAACCGCGCCGTCGCCCAGCAGCGCCGCAGTCGCCGCGCGGCTGGCGTCCGTGAGCGGCACGAAGGCCGGGGCGCCCCCCTGCACCTGCAGCACCAGGCCGTCGCAGGGGCCGGCCATGGCGGCGCCGCTGCCGGCGGCGGCGAGTGAGACGCGCCCGGCGGCGGCGGCGGCGCGGGCGAGCTCGGCCACGCCCTGCTCGCTCTCGATGCGCTCGAGCGCGGTGCTCTCGGCGCGCGCGGGCGCGGGCAGATTGCGCAGCAGCGTCTGGAAGCCGAGCTGGTTGAAGAGAGCGCGCAGGGCCTGCGGGTCGTGGCCGCCGTAGCGCAGATCGGCGGGCGCGACCGCCAGCGCGACGTCGCAGTGGATGGTGGCGAGGTCGCGGCTGAGGCGGGCCTGGTCCGCCTGCGCCCGCAGCAGCTCGGCGACCTTCTTGGCACCCCGCAGCCCGGGGATGTCGGCGGCCTCGTCGGCGCGGGCGAGGGCGGCGTCGAGCGAGCCGAAGTGACGGATCACGGCGGTGGCGGTCTTCTCGCCGATGCCGCGGATGCCGGGGATGTTGTCGATCGAGTCGCCCATCAGGCCGAGCAGGTCGGCGACCTGCGCCGGCGCGACGCCGAAGCGCTCCTGCACGCCGGCTTCGTCCGTCCACTTGTCCTTCATCGTGTCCCACAGCTTCGTGTGCGGGCCGACGAGCTGCATCAGATCCTTGTCGCTGGTCACCACGACGCACTCGATGCCCTGCTCGTTGGCGCGCCGTGCCAGGGTGCCGATGACGTCGTCGGCCTCGACGCCGGGGATCGCCAGCGTCGGGACGCGGAAGGCCTCGGTGATCCGGTGCACCAGCGGCCACTGCGAGGCCAGCTCGTCGGGGGCCTCGGGGCGGTTGCCCTTGTACTCCTCGAACAGCTCGTCGCGGAACGTCCGCCCGGGCGCGTCGAACACCATCGCCAGCAGCTCCGGCCGGGCATCCTGGAGCAGCTTGAGCAGCATGGTGGTGAAGCCGTAGGCTGCGTTCGTCGGCAGGCCCGCCGGGCTCGTCAGCGGGGGCAGGGCGAAGAACGCCCGGTAGACGTAGGCGCTACCGTCGACGAGGAAGAGGCGGGCCGACCCCATGTGGGCGCGGACGCTAACAACCGCCGCCGACCTTGACAAGAACACCGGTGAGACATAAACGGCGCGCCAATTTCGCCCGGTACGAACCCCTGATTCGAATGATCAGCCACGATCGGACGTCATTGAAGCCGCGATGATCGAAGTTCGCCAGTTGTCCAAGCGCTACGGTGACCTGACGGCGGTGAGGGACGTGACCTTCACCGCCGAGAAGGGCCAGATCCTGGGATTCCTCGGCCCCAACGGCGCCGGCAAGACGACCACCATGCGCATCATCACCGGCTACATGCCAGCCAGCAGCGGCACGGTGAAGGTCGCCGGCTTCGACATCTTCGAGCAGTCGCACGAGGTGCGGAAACGCATCGGCTACCTGCCCGAGAACCCGCCCCTGTACAACGACATGACGGTCTGGTCGTACCTCGACTTCGCCGGCCGCATCAAAGGCGTCGCCAAGTCGGACCTGCGCGAGGCGATCGACCGCGTCGTCGAGCGCTGCGGCCTGGGCGAGGTGCGGCAGCGGCTGTGCGGCCATCTCTCCAAGGGCTACCGGCAGCGCGTCGGCCTGGCGCAGGCGCTGATCAACGACCCGGCGGTGCTGGTGCTCGACGAGCCGACCATCGGCCTCGACCCGCGCCAGATCATCGGCATCCGCGGCCTGATTCGCGAGCTCGCCGGCGACCGCACCGTCATCCTCTCCACCCACATCCTCACCGAGGTGCAGCAGCTCTGCCAGAAGGTCGTGATCATCAATCGCGGCCGCATCGTGGTGGAGGGCCTGTTGCAGGATCTCACCCAGGGCCAGAGCCTCGAAGAGGTCTTCCTGCGCTACATCTCGGCCGACGTCGACGCCGGCGAGGTCGACGGCGCGCCGGCCGAGGCCTGACGGAACGTCGCGACCATGAGGAACGTCGTCACGATCGCCAGTAAGGAGCTGCGCTCCTATTTCGTCTCTCCCATCGCCTACGTCGTGCTGACCGGCTTCCTGCTCCTCGGTGGCTGGTTCTTCTTCAACCTGCTCGCGCGCTTCAACTTCCTGCTGCAGATCTACGGCGCGATGCAGAACCCCGAGGCGATGGCGCGCCTCAACCTGAACGAGTTCGTCATCGCGCCGCTGCTGCACAACCTCTCGGTGGTGCTGGTCATCCTGGTGCCGGTGATCACCATGCGCAGCTTCGCGGAGGAGAAGCGCGGCGGCACCTACGAGCTGCTGCTGACCTCGCCGCTGAGCGTCACCGAGATCGTCCTCGGCAAGTTCTTCGGGGCCTTTCTCTTCCTGCTGGTGATGATCGGCCTCACCGGCATCTACCCGCTGCTGCTGGTGGTGTTCGGCAACCCCGAGGTCGGCGTCATGATGTCGGGCTACCTCGGCCTGCTGCTGCTGGCGACGGCGTTCGTCTCGGTCGGCCTGCTGACCTCGGCGCTCACCGAAAACCAGATCATCGCGGCGGTGAGCTGCCTGGTGACCCTGCTGCTGCTTTACGTCATCTCCTGGCCGGCCGACACCGCCAACGCCGTCCTCGGGGCGGTGCTGAAGTACATTTCTCTGACCGAGCACTTCGGCGAGCTGGTGAAGGGCATCATCGACACCAAGGACCTGGTCTACTTCGCCAGCGTCGTGGTGCTGGCGCTGTTCCTGACGCAGCGTTCGGTCGAGTCGGTGCGCTGGAGGTAGGACCGTGCGGCGCGCCAACTCGCTTCTCGGAGTCCTCGGGCTCATCTTCCTGGCCTTCGCCTTTGCCGCCGGCTGGATCACCCAGGGCGCGACCACGCCCGACGTGATCTACATCCTGCTCCACCTCGGCCTGGGCGTGCTGGCGCTGATCGCCTACTTCAGCACCGGCGTCGAGAACCTGCGCAAGTTCGTCGGTCAGCGCTCGACGCGCTACGGCGTCAACGCGCTGCTCTACACCCTGATCTTCGTCGCCGTGCTGGCGGTGCTGAACTATCTCTCGGCGCGGCACCACAAGCGCTGGGACCTGAGCGAAGCGCAGGTCTTCAGCCTGTCGCCGCAGTCGGCGAAGATCGTCGCCGGCCTCGACAAGCCGCTCGAGATGATCGCCTTCGTCGAGGGCGGCATCAACCCGACGCTGGAGGATCTGCTGCGCAGCTACCGCGAGTCGTCGTCGCAGGCGAGCTTCCGCATGGTCGACCCCGACCGCGATCCGGTGTTGGCGGAGCAGAAGAAGATCGCCACCATGAACAGCGTGTGGATCGGCTACGGCGAACAGAGCACGATCGTCACCGAGCCGAGCGAGGAAGCGATCACCAACGCGCTGATCAAGGTGACGCGGCCCAACAAGACGCTGGTCTGCTTCGTCGAAGGGCACGGCGAGCCCGACATCGAGGACGTCGAATCGCCGCGCGGCTTCGCGCAACTCCAGACCGCGCTCGAGAACGAGAACTACGACGTCAAGAAAGTCCTGCTGGTCAACGTCGAGAAGGTCCCGGCGGAGTGCAACATCGTCGTGGCGGTCGGCACCGACCGCCCCTACGTCGCGAACGAGGTGAAGGCGCTGGGCGACTTCCTCCGCGGCGGCGGCCGCGTCCTGCTGCTGGTGCCGCCGCGCGCCGGCGCCGAGCTGAAGCCGCTGCTGGCGGACTGGGGCGTCACCGCCGGCGACGACGTCGTCGTCGACCAGGTCATGCGGCTGTTCCAGGGCCCGGCCATCGGGCTCGAGCCGATCACCAAGACCTACGGCGCGCACGAGATCACCGAGGCGATCAAGGACATCACCGCCTTCCCGATGACGCGCTCGCTCAGGGCGACCGGCTCCAACCCGACGCTGCGGGTGACCGAGCTGGTGCGCACCAGCCCCTCGAGCTGGGCCGAGACCGACATGGAGGGCCTGTTCGAGCGACGGCAGGTGGCGCAGGACGCCGGCGACACCCAGGGGCCGGTGTCGATCGCGGTCGCGGTCGAGCCCGTCAACCCCGAGGGCCAGGCGGCGGGCGGCGGTCGACTGGTCGCCTTCGGCAGCAGCGAGTTCCTCCGGAACCAGACCTTCCTCGGCAGCAACTACAACCGCGAGCTCTTCCTCAACTCGATCGGCTGGCTCTCCGGGCAGACCGACCTGGTGTCGGTGCGGCCGCGCACCATCCGCTCCTCGCGCGTGCAGTTCACGCCCGAGCAGTACACCGCCATCTTCTTCCTCTCGGTGCTGTTGCTGCCCGA